>Ga0114129_10004559_pt1 | contig 19553 bp, 14 predicted proteins | sample RhiMetdeltSRZDD1_FD_80071 | JGI IMG/M metagenome (GOLD analysis project Ga0114129, IMG submission 80071) | Populus rhizosphere microbial communities from Tennessee, USA - Rhizosphere MetaG P. deltoides SRZDD1 (version 2) (version 2) | ecosystem: Host-associated > Plants > Roots > Rhizosphere >...
CACGCCGTCGAGACCGCGAGCGTCGAGGTCCCCGAGGTCCTCGTGCAGGACGAGCTCGACCACATGGTCGCCGACCTGAAGGCCCGCGTGCGGGAGCAGGGGATCACGTTCGAGCAGTTCCTGCTCCAGGCGCGCAAGACCGAGGACGAGATCCGCACCGAGTGGAAGCCCGTCGCGGAGAAGCGTGCCAAATCGATCCTCGTCCTCGATGCGATCGCGAAGAAGGAAGGCATCACGGTCACGTCGAACGAGCTCGCCGCTCAGGTCGCGATGACACCGCTCGCACAGCAGGACCCACGGGCGCTCCGTGATCCCCTCGTGCTCGCGTCGTTCGCGCGCTCCATACGCAACCGCAAGACCGTCGACAAGCTCATCGGCCTCGAGTCACCGGATGCCGAGGCGGAGTTGATCAAGAAGGCCGGCGGGGACGCGACGAACTTCCACGGCGGGCCGCCGAAGCCGGAGGAGCCGAAGATCATCGTCCCCGAGAAGTCGAACGCGACGCCCGAAGGACGCGAGGCGCTCCGCGCGATGCTCGAAAAGAAGTAATCGTCTAGCGACCGACTCGATCCGGCGCGAGCGAAACCGGCGCGACGCTACCCCGAGCGAGCGTCTGCGCCCAGCCGGCCCGATTGCACGCGCGCGGTAATCGGCGGGCCGGCGTAGCCAGCAGCGAGCGAGGGGAGCGCCGCGCCGGTCTCGCGCGGCGGTCGCAGCGTTCCCGCGGAGCTAGACAAGGTACTTCCTGAACCACCCGATGGTGGCGACCCAGGCCTTTTGTGCCGCGGCCGCGTCGTAGCGCGTTCCGGTGTCGTTGTGGAACGCGTGATTCACTCCGGGGTAGGTCACCATCTCGTGCGGAACGCCGGCCCGCGTGAGCTCCTGGTCCATCTGCTGCGACGAGCTCGTGATGCGCGTGTCCAGCTCCGCGTAGATCGCCATGACCGCGGCCTTCGTCTTGGCGAGCTCGGTGTAGTTCGTGGGCTGTGGTCCGTAGAACGGGACCGCGGCCTTCACGTCGGGCGTGAGCGCTGTGAGGATGCTCCACACCTCTCCGCCGCCGAAGCAGAACCCCGTGATGCCGATGAGTCCGTTCGTCTGGCCCTTGAGGTACGCGATCGACGCGTTGTGGTCGGCGAGCTTGCCCGCCGGCGTGAGATTTCCGAGCACCGCGTTGTACGCCGCCTGATCGGTGAGCTTCTCGTACCCGCCCGCGCGAGCGGCGAGGTCGATGTTGATCGCCGCGAATCCCGCCGTCGCGGCGCGGCGCACGACGTCCTGGATGTGCGGGGTCTGACCGCGGTTCTCGTGGATCACGACGATGCCGGGTACGCGCGCGCTGCCCGCCGGACGCGCCATGTAGGCCATCAGTGAGGCGCCGTCGGTGCCCTTCACCTCGGGCTTCGACACTGTGATGCGCGGATCGTCCGGCTTGACCGTCACGCCGTCAGTGGTCGCCGTCGCCGGCGGGGTCGCGAACGGGCCGACCGTCGGCGCGACGGTCGGCGTCGCGGTGGCGACGGCCACCGTCGGCGTTGGGCTCGTCCGTGCCGGCGCGGGTCCGCAGGCCGCGACGATCGCGGCACCAAGTGCGGCGCTGCCGGAGATCAATGTCACTCTGCGCAAAAGCTCGCGGCGCGAGATCAACCCGTCCTGGTACTCCTCGATGTGCTCATCGATGAGGTAGCGCTGGGTCTCGTTCAGCTCGCCCACGGTCTTCCCCCTTTGGCGCTGTTCACCGCTTATACGGTCGACCGACCCGCTGGGCTCACACCCGGCGGGCGGCGCCGCGCGCGAGCCAGGAGCGTACCCGAGCCCGGACCTGTGGCAAGGCGAACGGCTTGCGGATGTAATCGGTGATGCCGGCATCGAAGGCCGCGGCCATGTCGTCCTGCCGCGTGTGCGCGGTCAGCACGACGAAAGGCGTGTCGCGGTATCCATCGAGCGATCGAAGTCGCCTGCACGCGGACAGCCCGTCCAAGTTCGGCATCTGGATGTCGACCAGGACGAGGTCGTAGCGGGCCGCGGCGGCCTTGCTCAGCAGCTCCTCTCCGTCGAACGCGACGTCGACGTCGTAGCCGTCGCCGCGCAGCACCGCCTCGAGGATGCGCACGAGCGCGACGTCGTCGTCGGCGACGATGATGCGAGCGCGGTCGGGCATCGCGGCGGGAGCGGGCTCGACATCTGTCGTGCGGGCGTACGGACCTTCGGCCAGCAACAGCTCCTCGCCCTCGGCCGCCGCGACGATGCGCAGCGGCCGCTTCGCCGCCACGGCGCGACTCGCCCCCACAGCGGTGAGGTCGTCCACGCCGCCGTCGTCGCGATCAGGGTCGTGATGGAAGAGCACCAGCGTTTTCGCGCGCGCGGCGAGAGCGACGTCGACCGCGTACTCGACGGTGCTGTGACCCCAACCGGACTTCGTCGGATAGTCCGCGCCGCTGTACTGGGCGTCATGGACCACCACGTCGGCCGCGGTCAGGAACGAGACGTGACGCGTGTCGCCGGTGTGCGCGAGGAGCGCTGGATCGAAAGCGTCTGAGCTCCGATCGGCGCGCCAATGCGGGGTGCTGTGCGCCTCGTGGTCCGTCGCGTACACGAATGTGGCCGACCCCGCCGTGACGCGATAGCCGATGCAGGGCGCGGTGTGATTCATGAACTGCGTCCGCAGCTTGATGCCACCGATCGAGAATTCCGTCTCGCCGAGCTCGACGAAGTCGACCTTCGCGGGAAGCGACTCGAGCGCGACCGGGAAGTACGCGTAGTCCATCGTCCCGCCGACGGCCGTGGGGAGCCGGCGATCCATTCCCGACGGCCCGTAGACGGTGATGTGGCTGCCGGGTGTGAATGCCGGCAGGAAGAAGGGCAGGCCCTGGATGTGGTCGGCGTGCGTGTGCGACAGGAGGAGGTGGAGCCGGAGCGGTCCCTTGTTCGCGAGGGCGAGACCCAGCTTGCGGGCGCCGGTGCCGCAGTCGAAGACGAGCAGCGTGCCGTCGTCGGTCGCGACCTCGACGCAGGTCGTGTTGCCACCGTACCGCAGCGTCTCGGGGCCTGCCGCCGAGATCGAGCCGCGCGTCCCCCAGAAGCGGATGCGGATATCAGCGTCCCGCTGGCGCCAGCACGGTGAGACGTGCGGCGAGATCGCGCAGCTGCTTGGATGACGCGTTGTCCGGGTGCAGCACGATGATCGGCCGGCCGCGGTCTGCCGCGTCGTCGAACGCCGGTGTGAACGGAACGACGATGTCGGGCCGCCGGTTGAAGAAGCGCGCGACCTCGTCGGTGTCGAGACCTGCCTGCGATGTCCGATTGACCACCAGAAGGATGCGCTCTTTCGGGAACGACAGCTTGTCGAGAACGTCGAGGCAGTCGTGGCCGGCCTTCATCGACGCGACGTGAGGTTCGCAGACGACGCAGGCGCCGTCCGCGGTGTCGATCGCCGCGAGCGTGTGCTGCGTGAATGACGCGGGCGTATCGACCATGACGTAGTCGCTGCCGCGCCGCAGGCGTTCGAGGCTCTGCTGGACCGCGCCCACTGTGACGAGCTCGGCGCGCTCGGGCGCGCTTGACCCGACGCACACCTGGACACCGCTCCGGTCCTGCGCGATGAATGTCGCGAATGTGGCGTCGTCGAGCTGGTCGGGCTGCGTTCCGGCGAGATCGGCGAGCGTGTGCTGCGGCTTGAGATTGAGGTGCGACGCGACGTTGCCGAACTCGAGGCTCAGGTCGAGGACCGCGGTCTTGTACATCTTGGTCTCCGCCAAGGCCACGGCGCTATTGACCGCGAGCGTCGTCGCGCCCGCGCCCCCCTTGCCGCGGATGAAGACCAATACGCGGCCGCGCTTGATCGCCTCACCGGCGGTGGCCTTCATGCGCTTGATGAGGACCTCGATCTTCGCGGTGAGCACCGCCATCTCGATCGGCTTCGCGATGTACTCGTCCGCGCCCTCGGCGTAGCCGGTGAGGATGTCGTCCGCCTGCTTGCGCGCCGACAGCATGACGATGGGGACACGCGCGGTGCGGTGGTCCGCGCGCAGACGTCGCGTGAGCTCGAAGCCGTTCATGTTCGGCATGTTCACGTCGGTCACGATCAGGTCGGGCATCCTCGAGCGGATCTGGCGCAGCGCCTCGATGCCATCGGAGGCGACGGCGACTTCGTAGCCGCGACGCTGGAGCGATGCCTCGAGAAGCCTGCGGATCTGCTCCTCGTCGTCGACGAGGAGGATGTGGCCAGCGCTCAAACGGTGCGGTCCGGCATCGGCGCGCTCAAGCCTCCACCCGCTCGCCCGTGCCTGCAAGCGGCAGGGTGACATGGAACACCGAACCGCGGCCCAGCTCGCTCTCCGCCCACACCTTGCCACCGTGGAGCTGGACGATCTGCCGGACGATCGGGAGGCCGAGACCGGTGCCGGGGATGTCCTTGGTCGCCTGCGAGTCAACACGCGAATACCGCTCGAAGATGGTCTCGAGCGCCTCCGGCGGGATCCCGAGCCCTTCGTCGCGCACCTCGATCCGGACGGCGTCACCTTCGGCGCGTGACTTCACGGTGATGCGCCCTCCGGTCGGCGAGTACTTCACGGCATTGTTCAGGAGGTTGGACGCGACCTGAGTGAGACGATCGCGGTCCGCGTGGATCGCAGGCAGGTCAGGCTGCAGGTCGAGCGAGAGGGTGTGGTTTGGCGCGTTCGGCCGGACGCGATTGACCGCTTCGTCCAGCACCGCGTTCAGGTCCACGCTTTCGGGATGGATAGTCATCCGGCCCGACTCCATGCGGTCGAGGTCGAGCATCTCGTCGATCATCCGATTCAGGCGCTGTGAGTCCTTGTTGATGTCCCCGGCGTACTCGCGCATCTCCTCGAGCGAGAGCTGCTCGTCCCGCATCATCTCGCTGAACCCCTGGATGCCGGTGAGCGGCGTGCGGAACTCGTGGCTGACGATGGAGACGAACTCGCTCTTCGCGCGGTTGAGACGCTCCAGCTGCTCGACCGCCTGGCGCTGGCGGCCGAACGCCTCGACGGTCGTGAGCGCAGCAGCGGCCTGATCCGCGAAGAGGCCGAGCATCCGCGCGTCGTCCTCGGTGTAGGTCGACGTCGGGTCGTATGAGCGGATGGCCAGGACGCCGAGCGAGCGGCCGCTGCGCATCAGCGGAACAGCGAGGGACGCACGCAGGCCGTTCGCCTCACCGACCGCGGTGCGCCCCTCCCAGTTTTGGTAGTCGTTGACGATGAGTGGCTCGCGGGCCGCGAACACACGGCCGACGACGCCCTCGCCCGGCCGCAGCGCACGGCTGCCGGGCGCGTTACCGGCGACGTTGACGTTCTCGGCCAGGCGCAGCATGCCCGCCTCCTGGTCCCAGGTGTAGAGCGACGCGCTGCCCTGGGCGCCAAACAGCTGCACTGCGCTGCGCAGGATCATGGTGAACACGTCATGCGGGTCGGTCTGCGCCGCCAGCGTCGCGCCCGCGCGCTGCAGGGCCAGGAGCCGTTCGTTCTCCCGCTGACGTGCCTGGAAGAGACGCGCGGTCTCCATCGCGACACGAAGCTCACGTGCGACCTCTTCAACAAGGCGTACCTCATCCGTCGTCCAGTCGCGCGGTTCCGCCGCCTGGTTCAGGGAGAGCGTTCCGGCAAGCTCACCAGCGACGAGGATCGGTGTCGCGACGACCGAACGTACCCCGGCATGCGCGCTGCCTTCGGCCACACGCGCATCGGCGAGCACGTCACGTACGACGATCGTGCGCCCTGTCTCCGCTGCGAGCCGCGAGACCGGCAGTGCTCGGTGCCCTTCACCGACCGGCGCGATCCCCGCCGCATCCCATTCGTACGTGACAAGAAGCGTGTCCGGGGGCGTGCCGGTCGTCGCGACGACACGGTCGACATGAAGCGCCCGCCCAAGCTCCTGGACCGTCCCCTTCAATACCTCCACCGGATCGAGGGAGGCGCGCGCACGGCGTGAGATGCGACTGACCAGCTCCTCGCGGTCACCGCGCGACTGCGCCTCGCTGAGCGACAGCGACGTGCGGATCGCCCCCGCGACGAACTGACCGAGGACGAGGACGAGCTGCAGTCGATCGGCTGTGAGCGAGCCTGCTCGCTCCCCAGCGGCGACGACGGCGCCCACGAGTCGCTCCTGGGACACGAGCGGCATCGCCGCGAATGAATGGATCCAGCTGGCGTTCGGAAGGTCGCGCGCGAGCAGGCGCCACTGCTCGCCGCCGCCGGTGGTGTCCGGAAGCACGAGCGACTGCCGATGATCGAACACGCGCGAGCGCATGGCCGTGGGCAGCGATGATGCCGAGTACACCTTCGCGAGCAGCTCGCCGCTACGCGGCCCCTCCTCTGCGGCGAGGCGGAACGCCTCTGCAACATCGTCGTGGACGAGCAGACCGAGGGTGACCCGTTCGTCGAGACCGCGTCGTGCACTTCGCAGGTACTGACCGGAGATCTCGGCGAGGTCGAGCGAGCCGGAGAGGGCTTGGCTCAATGCGAAGATGGAGCCGATCTCGGCGTCCCGGATCGCGCTGTCGCCGCGAGCGCCCTCGAGCGCCGTCGACAGTCGGTAGAGGGCCATGCCGGCGATGATGCTGATGCCCAGCCAGACCACGAAGGAGACGGTGTCGATCGAGCCGATGAGGGCACCGGGATCGGAGATGGACAGGCCGGCGCGGCCCAGCTCGACTCCGTAGACCGCATGTACAGCGATGAAGACGATCGCGGCATAGATAGTCGAGGCTGCGATGTAAAAGCTCAGCGACCGTGGGAACCGCCGCATCTCGCCCCTTCCTTCGCGAGAACTTTAACGGGCCGACACCGTCAAGACCCCCCTTTCGCCGCGCCTGGTGGGTACACTGGGAGCAAGACTGCGCGAGGAGGGATGACTGTGCCGGCGATGAATTTCGTGCCGATGGTCATCGAGCAATCCGGGCGAGGCGAGCGTGCCTACGACATCTTCTCGCGCCTGCTGAAAGAGCGGATCATCTTCATCGGGGACGCCGTCGAGGACACGATGGCGAACCTCATCATCGCGCAGCTGTTGTTCCTCGAGTCCGAGGACCCCGAGCGCGACATCTACCTCTACGTCAACTCGCCCGGCGGCGTCGTGACCGCGGGCCTCGCCATCTACGACACGATGCAGTACCTGAAGGCTCCGGTGAGCACGATCTGCGTCGGACAGGCCGCGTCGATGGCCGCGGTCCTCGTGTCGGCGGGCGCGAAGGGAAAGCGCTACGCGCTTCCGAACTCGCGCATCATGATCCACCAGGGCTCCGGCGGATTCCGCGGCAACACCCCCGACGTCCTCATCCAGGTGAAGGAGCTCGAGACACTCGTCGACAAGCTCACGCGCATCCTCGCGCACCACACCGGTCAGGACGTCGAGAAGGTCCGTCGCGACTCGGAGCGCGACCGCTTCATGAGCGCTGAAGAGGCGAAGGCCTACGGCATCATCGACGAGATCTTCGTCGGCAAGGATTCGCTCATCTCCATCGCCAAGGCGGCGGAGGAAAAGGAACCGAAGGAAACCAAGGAACGCGTCCCCGTGGCGGCCCGCTAGGTCATGACGACCACCGCCAAGGGCGGCAAGCCGTATCGCTGCTCTTTCTGCGGAAAGAGCCAGGACCAGGTGCGCAAGCTCATCGCGGGCCAGGGCGTCTACATCTGCGATGAGTGCATCACCCTCTGCCGCGAGATCGTCGACGAGGAGTTCATGGAGGCGCCGAAGGCGCGCACCCTCGGTCAGAAGATCCCCAGCCCGCGGCGCATCAACGAGATCCTCGACCAGTACGCGATCGGGCAGGACAAGGCCAAGCGCGTCCTGTCGGTCGCGGTGTACAACCACTACAAGCGCGTCTCGGCCGGCCACCGCGTCGACGACGTCGAGCTCGGCAAATCGAACGTGCTGCTCATCGGCCCGACGGGATGCGGCAAGACGCTGCTCGCGCAGACGCTCGCGCGGATCCTCGATGTTCCCTTCTCGATCGCAGATGCGACCAGCCTCACCGAGGCGGGTTACGTCGGCGAGGACGTCGAGAACATCCTCCTTCGCCTCATACAGGCCGCTGACTTCGACCTCAACCGCGCGCAGCGCGGGATCATCTATATCGACGAGATCGACAAGATCGCGCGCAAGGGCGACAACCCCTCGATCACCCGCGACGTCTCCGGCGAGGGTGTCCAGCAGGCGCTGCTGAAGATCCTCGAGGGCACCGTCGCGAACGTCCCGCCCCAGGGCGGCCGCAAGCATCCGCACCAGGACTTCATCCAGATCGACACGACGAACATCCTCTTCATCTGCGGCGGCGCTTTCGAGGGCCTCGAGAAGATCGTCGAGTCGCGCGTCGGCAAGAAGACCATGGGTTTCGGCGCGTCGCTCCGCGACAACACCAAGGAGACGAGCGCGATCCTCGGGCAGGTCATGCCTGACGACCTCCTGAAGTACGGCCTCATCCCGGAGTTCGTCGGCCGGCTCCCGGTGATCGTCCCGCTCATGGCTCTCGACGAGAACGACCTCATGCGGATCCTCACCGAACCGAAGAACGCGATCGTGAAGCAGTACCAGAAGTTCCTCGCGCTGGACAAGGTCGAGCTGCAGCTCACGCAGGAGGCCCTGCAGGCCGCCGCAGCCGGCGCCGCCAAGCGGAAGACCGGCGCGCGCGGTCTCCGGACGATCATCGAGGAAGTCCTGCTCGACGTGATGTACGAGATTCCGTCCCGCACCGACGTGCGCCGTGTCGTCGTGACGCCGGAGTCGATCAACAGCGGCGCGCGGCCGCTGCTCCTGTCGAAGAACGAGCAGCTCGTGCTCGAGGGTGACGAAGCGACGGCCTAGCCTCGCTGTTATGCCCAAGCTGTACTACGCCAGTCCCCGTGACCTCCCGCTCATCGAGCCTGCCGCTGGGCTGAAGGGTCGTGTCGTCCAGGCCGATCACGCGACGATGGTCATCTACGACCTCGCTCCGAAGACGATCGTCGAATCGCACAAGCACGAGATGGAGCAGTTCGGCGTCGTCGTGAAGGGCAGCCTCGCGATGATCATCGCCGGTGAGCAGCGGATCCTCACGCCCGGCGACACCTACCGGATCCCACCCGGCGCGGCGCACGGCGCGCGCGTCTTTGAGGAGCCGACGCAGGTCATCGACGTCTGGGCGCCGCAGCGCACAGACCTGCTGAAGCCTGCTGCGGCCGCGGAGAAGAGCTCGGCCTAAGCCCGCGCAGACCGCGAACGCAGCGCCGCGTACGCGGTGAGACCGATGCCGACCAGCACGTAAAGACCCATCGCAGTGGCCTGCTCCGGTACGCCATAGATCTCACACGAGCCTCTCGGGCCATTCGCCGCTGCGCAGCGCTCCACTGTGGCGCGTAGCTCGTACAGGAACCAAAGACCCGTCGGGATCAGCGCGCCACCGCCAAACGCGGCGCGCTCCGGCGAACGCACGGCCAGCACCACGAGCACAACAAACGCGAGCGGAAATGCGATCGGGCTGAACATCATCACCCCGAGCAGCGTGATCCCGAAGACCGCTCCGAAAAGGCACCACTTCATCACAAGCGGGGACGATAGAGCCAGTACCCTTGCGCGGCATGACCAGTGAGCGACGTGCCGAGCTCGCGTACTGGGCGGCGGTCGCCATCGGCGTCGTGTTCATCTTCGTGGCCGGACCACTCGCGCGGCGCCTCGAGCTCGTGCACATGAACGACTTCTCAGGCGTGTGGTCGGGCGCGCGCGCGATCGTGCTCGGCGTGAATCCCTGGGACCCGACGCAGTACTACGGCTTCGCCGTTGAGGTCGGGACGAAGACGCCCGACGCGCTCGTGTACGACTACATGCCGTGGGTCGCGTTCGCGGTCGCGCCGCTCGCGATGGTCACGCTCGAGGCCGCGGGCTGGATCTGGATGCTCGCGAGCATGACGTGCGCGGCGCTCGCTCTGCGCGGCATGCTGCGCGCCTTCGTCCCCGCGCGGCCCGTCACGCACGGCGCGTTCGGCCTCGCGCTCTTCCTCGCGCAGCCGTCCTTCCACGCCATCGTGCTGGGCCAGTGGAGCCTGCTGCTCATGTCCGCGGTCGCCGCGACCGTGCTTGCGCTGCGCGCGGCGCGTCCCCTCCTCGCCACGGTGCCGTCCCTTCTCTTCCTCGCGAAGCCGCAGCTCGTCGTCTTCACCGCGATCGGGTTCGCGTACGGCGCGATCCGCGACCCGGTGTTCCGCCGCTACGTGATGTATGGGCTGCTGATCGCCGGCGCGGTGATGGTCGTCGCGTGGCTCGCCGCCCCGCGGGATTGGTTCTCCGCGTGGCTCGAGGATGTCCCGGCGCGGCGCACGCTCCGCTCGGCCGTGTTGCCGTCGGCGCTCAACCAGCTCATCGGTCCATCCGGACGGTTGATCGCCTACGGGCTCATCGGCGTCGGCGCCATCCTCGCCGCGCGCTTCCGTCCCGGAAGCGACGCGTCGCTCGCCGCGTGGATCACGCTGTCGAACGCCGGCGCGATCTACAGCTGGTCGTACGACCAGGTGCTGTTGTTCGTACCGGCCGTGATCACGGCCGGCATCCTCACGCGCCGGTCCGAGCGCGCCGGCCGGCGCTTCGCACTCGCCGCGGCCGGCACGCTCCTCGTTGTGTCGCCGGTGTTGTACGGGATCGCCGTGTTGCGGCACGACGAGACGTTCAGCGTTCTCGTGCCGCTCGGCTTCTTCGTCGCGATCGTGCTCCTCCTGTGGCGTGACCCGGCCGGCGAGAGGACCGTGGTCACCCGCGTCCAGGAAGCCGTGGCGTGACGCCGCTCGACCGTTTCATACAGCAGCTCCGCATCCGAAAGGCGCTGCCACACATTCCCGCAGGTGGGCGACTACTCGACATCGGATGCGCGGACGGCACGCTCATTCGAGCCGCCGCGGGTCGCGTGCGCGATGCGGTCGGCATCGACCCCGACGCACCCGCGGGCCCGGGACTGGTGCGCGGCAGCTTTCCGCAGGACCTGGACGACAAAGGACCCTATGACGTCATCGCGCTGCTGGCGGTCTTCGAACACGTCCACGATGAAGATCGTCCCGCGTTCGTCGCAGCCTGCCGGGCGCTCCTGCGCCGCGGCGGTCGCGTCGTGGTCACCGTTCCGGCGCCGCTGGTGGACCGGATCGTCGACGTCCTGCGGAGGCTGCATCTGTTACACGGGATGGACATCGAGGCGCATCACGGTTATCGGCCGGAGCAAACACCGATGTACTTCGCGGACGCCGGCATGCGGCTGGTCACGCATGAGCGCTTCGAGCTCGGGCTCAACCATCTCTTCGTGTTCGAGCTGCCCGCCGCCGGAGGCTGAACCGCTCGCGGGTCAGCGCGGCTCGAGCTCGTACGCGACGACCGTGGTCCCGGCCTCGAGGGTGGCCGAGCGGACGTCGGCATCGTTCAGGTGCAGTGTCGACGGGAGCGCCGCGGCGAGGGCCCCGAAGACGAGGACGGTCGTCGGCGATGTGATGCGGACCTCCTGCGCGGCGCGTGACAGCACCTCCGGCGACGCGCCGTAGAAGAGAACGCGGTACTCCGGCAGGTAGTAGCGCGCGGTCAGATAGTCCGATTGCGCGAGGATCACCGCGGAGCCCGGCGCGAAGGTGCCGCGGATGAAAGCGACACGCAGGTCGATCGTGGTGTCGTGGCGCACGAGCGTGCGCGCTGAGAACGGCGTGTCCGCGGCGACGAACACTCCGACGTTGAGCGCGACGAGCAGGGCCGTCGCGGCGACGATCGCACGCGGCGCCTTCGCGGCCACCGGTGCGAGCAGCGCAGCGCATCCGACGTACAGACCCGGCAGCACGGACATCAAGTAACCGGGGTCGCCGATGTGGATCGTGACGTACACGAGCGCGGCCGGCGCGAGCCACAGCGCGAAGAAGGCGGCGTCGTCGGAGAGCCGCCTCCGCGCGCGCAGGCGCGCGACGATCCCCGCGAGGAGAAGCAGCGCAAAGCCAAGCAGCCCCCACCAGAGCGCATACACCGTGAGCAGCGTGTTGCGCAGCAGCGCATCGCTGCCGGCTGCCGGCGACAGCTCGCTCACGCGCGCGGCCTGTCCGCCGAGACTCGCGAGATACGCGGTCAGCCCACCCGACAGCGACGCGCTCGGGAGGAACCACGCCAGAGCACCGATGCCCAGCGCGGCGACGCAGAGTGCGCGCTCGCGCCACGGCCGCGCAGAGAGCATCCAGAGCCACAGCGGACCGAGCAGCAGCAACACGTCCTGCCGGAAGCCCGCAGCGAGGCCGAGCGCCGACGACGCGATGAGCGCGGCCGGCCAGGGTCGGGAGCGCGCATCGCGCAGCGTCACGGCTAGGACGATGCTCAGCAGACCGAGAAGCGCGTACGGCATCGCGACCTCGCCGTAGGTCCACACCAGCGGCGCCGTGGCCGCACCGAGCGCCATGACGACAGCGAGCGAGCGGTCCGCGTATCTGCGACAGAGGAGATACACGGCCGCGGCGCTGAGGGCTGAAGCGAGCACGCTGATGACGACGAGCGCCGCATTGCTGTTTCCCGTGAGGAACCGCGCAGCCGCCGCGGCGCCGACATAGAAGAGATAGCCCGGCGGATGCGGACGTTGATCGGCGAGGTCCACTCCGACGTGGAAGCCGTGCTCGAGCGCGCGTGCGTAGAGCACCGAGTCCCAGGCCCAGAGCGTCTGCGTCGCGAACGGCAGGCGGGCGACGATCATCAGCGCCGCGAGGCTGGCCGCGACGGCGCGGTCGCTCACCTTCATGCCGCGACGCGTGCGGTGCTGCGCTCAGGCGCGTTCTCCCAGCGCGGCAGGAGGACGACGGCCAGAGCGACGGCGAGCAGGACGACGAGGCCCAGAAGATGCGCGGCGATCGGAACGAGGTCGTTCCGCTCACCGACGATCTGCAGCAACAGCCAGCTCAGCGCGAGCGACGCCACGAGCGGGCCGCGTGTCTGCGGTCGTGGCAGGAGCAGCGCACGACGGAGCGTGCTCGCCATCAGCGGGAGCGCGAACACGAGGTACGGGAACCACAGCAGCCCGAAGAGCGCGAGATAGGGCGCGAACGCGAGCGCGAGGTGGTGCAGATGTGTCTCGCCCGGCTCGTCACGACGAGCCGCAAGGCCGCCCAGCGTCGCGGTCGCGAGCGCGGTGATGGGGAGCAGCCAGCGGCCGATCGGCGATCCGAGCATCGCGGCGACCTCCGCGGGCGGCGAGCTCGCGATGAGATCCGCGGTCTGGTGGCTGTCTTTCAAGGCCACGAGCAGACCGACGAACGCCGGAAAGTCACGCGCGAAGAGGAGCGCCGTCCCGATCAGACCCACCGCCCCCACGGCGAGCGTCCATGCGGCGACGCGGCCCCGCCCCGAGGCGAGGAAGAAGAGGACGAGCGTGAGCGGAAGGAGCTTCAGTCCGATGGCGACGGCGAGGATCGTCCCCGCCACAGCCGCTCGCGCGCGCTGTGCCCACGCGATGAGGCAGAGGGCGAGCGTGAGCAGGTTGATGTTGCCGAGCGAGATCTCCAGGACCGTCGGAAGGAACAGCACGAACGCCGCGGCCGCCCACGGCCGGGCATCACGCGGTAGCGGTCGGATGAGATAGACGCCGATCGCGGCGGCCACGCCGGTGTTGAGGCCGATCCACACCGCCGTCGCCAGCCAGAACGGCAGCGGCGCGAGCAGCAGGAACGGCACCGCGACCGACGGCGCGTAGTGGAATTCGCCGAACGGTCCGGCCGGCACCTGCGGCTCCGGCGGGTACAGCGGCTCGCCGGCGAGCAGGTGTTGCCCGGCGAGCACGTACGCCCACAGGTCGAATCCGTAGGGCTGTTTCGCGAGGAAGACGCCGACCCCGGCCAGTCCGGCCAGCACCATCACGGCGACGCCGGCGGCCCATACCAGACGCGGGGGATGGGCGGCGTCGGCCTTCACGCCCTGCGAGTCTATGGGCGCGAGATATAGCCTCCGCACCGAATGCGCGTGCCAGAGCTGGCCGGGGCGCTCCGCCGGAGTCCCGAGGTGACGGTCGAGCGCCGCTCCGATCCGCGCCTGGGTGTCGCGCTGCGCGTCGGTCTCGCTCTCACCGCCACGGGGATCGCGTCCGCCGGGCTGGGCCGTCGTGCGCTGAGCGGTTCCGGCGCGGACGTGGCGCTCGCGGTCGCGTTCGGATGCTTCGTGGTCCTGCTCGTTCTTGCGACGCTTCAGCGGCCGCCCCGCCTCTCGGTCTGGGTCGGACTCGCGATGGCGGCCGGGGTCTACATCGCGGCCGCGGTCGCGCTCGGCGTCACACCGCTCGGCATGGCGCTGTACTTCGTTGCCGCCGCGCTCGCGACGTGGCGCACGCCGGCGCATCTGCGCGCGTTCACCGTTGCCGCGTTCACGATGTGGACGCCCGCGCTCGGTATCTTCGGGTCACGCGGCGCCACGGTGTTGCCTGTACCGGTCCTCGCGGCGGCGATGTTCGCGCTCGCGTACACGGTCGCGGTGCTGGTCGACCCCTCACGCGTCCATCCGTCCGATCGTCTGCGGCGCGTCGGCTTCGGCATCGTGACGATCGCGGTCATGACCGCGGTCTTCGACCGGCACCTCGCCGTGAGCTCCGCCGGTCTCGCGCCCGACGATCTGCTCGCGATCGTGGTCGCGTTCGTGCTGCCGCTCCTCGCACATCTGCCCCTCCGGCCATCGACGCGCGATGCGATCGCGAGCGGTCTTGTGCTCACGACCTTCGCGCTGGTCGGGCTTGCGTGCATCATCGCCGTGCCGTATCACGCCGACGCTGTCGCCGCGCTGCATCGGGCATCCGAGCTCTTCATCGCCGGTCAGGATCCGTATGCCGTCTTCGATCTGCCAGAAGCCCTCGCACGTTTCAACATGGACCCGCAGCTCGTCACGCACCTCGAAGGCCGCGACTTCCTTCACACCTACAACTACCCGGCGCTCTCATTTCTCATCGTCGCGCCGTTCGTCGCTGTCGGACTCGGCGACGTGCGCTGGGTGTTCCTCGTCGAGGTGCTCGCGCTCGGGATCGTCGCCACCTCTCGCCTTCGTTTGGCGTGGCGACCGATGGCGCTCTCGACGATCGTCGGCAACGCGATCGTCCTGCGGCAGCAGATCCTCGCGGGGATCGATCCGTCCTGGGCGCTCCTGATGGTCGGATCGTGGCTCGCGCTGAGTCGCGCGTGGCTCTCGCCCATTCTGCTTGGCTTCGCGTTCGCCGCGCGGCAGACGGCGTGGTTCGCGGCGCCCTTCTACGTCGTGCTCGTCTGGCAGCGGTGGGGCTGGCGCGAAGCGATCCGGCGCGGGGTCATCGCGGGAGCCGTCGCGCTCGCGGTGAATCTGCCGTTCTTCATCGGCGCGCCGGCTCGATTCGTGGAGGGCGTGAGCGCACCGATCCTCGGTCCGCTCGAGCCGGACGGTGTGGGTCTGGTGCGCTTCGGTCTCGCCGGAATAGGCCCGCTGTTCCCGCGCGGCGCCTACGGCGCGATCGCGCTCGTCGTGTTCGTTGCCCTGCTCGCGGCCGTCGTGCGGTGGCGGCGCGTCATCACGAGCGCGCCGATGGTGTGGCCGTACGTACCGCTGTACTTCGCGTGGCGCTCGTTGCAGAACTACTTCGTGCTCGCGACGCTCTTCGTCTTCATCGCGGACGACGAGCTCGCGCCAGAAGTACCACGACCCGTAACCAACGACTGAGGCCGCGCCCCGCCACCGTCCCGATACCCGCTGCACAGCCGGCTGGCATAAGAGTGGTCGCGGATGCGCCGCCTATTCCCGCGCGATGTCCTGCTCGTTGCCCGACTGCTCGCTGTCGCCGGCGCGCTGGTCTGGATCAGCATCGGCGGCCAGGCAACGCTGCCCGTCGCGTACGTCGCTCTCGGATTCATCGTCGCGACATCAGTGCTCGTGTGGCGCGAGGACGTGCGCCGGCACGGCGTTCCGCTCCCGCTTTCGGAGACGCCGGCCCTTGCCGTCGTCGGGGACCTGTTCGCGGCGTCGCTGTGGATGATCGCGAGCGCGCCGAACGAGCGCAGCGTCGCGTTTGTCGTGGTCGTCGCGATCGGCGCACTCGCGATGTACCGGCTCGGACGGAACGGCGTTACGGCGACCGCCGCGGCGTACCTCCTCGGTCGCATCGGTCAGGAGGTCGTCCGGGTCAGCCTCGGCATCCCGACGCCGATCCCGCAGATCTTCGGCGAGACGATGGTCGTGGTCCTCGTGCTCATCATCCTCAGCGCGACCGTTGCCCACTACCGCGGAGAGCAGCGCTCCGGTGCTCGCGCACTCCGCCTCGCGCGCAGCCTGCAACGCGTGGCGACGGACATCGGCCAAGAGACGACGCCGGAAGGCCTGTTCCGCTCGATCACCCGCAACGCGCTGCTGCTCGTCGACGCACATCACGCCACGATCAATCGACGTCGGGGTGACGAGTTCACGGTCGTCGCGGGCGCGGGCACCGGCGAGCGCGCCGTCGGCGTCCGCACATCGGCGCGCGCCGGCATCGCTGGCGCGGTCCTTCGCTCGCGGCGCGCGGTCGCCTTCACCGACTACGCCGCCGACCCGACCGCGGTGGCCGCGATCAAAGAGATCGGCGTGCGTTCGATCGTCGGCGTGCCCATCGTCGTGCAGGGCGAGATCGCAGCGACGCTCACGGTCGGCCGGCTTCAGGTGCGACCGTTCGACGCCAACGATGTCTCGGCGCTCGAGGGCCTCGCATCGCACGCGTCGATCGCGCTGCGGAACGCGCGCATCATCGAGCAAGCGCGCCGCGTCGAGACAGTGTCACGTGAGCTGGCCGCGGAGACCGGTGCCACCTCCGACGTCATCCGCCGCATCGCGCAGGAGATGCACGAGGCCTACGACACCGAGTTCGCGCTGGTCACAGAGCTTCGCGGCGAGACGGCGGTCGACCTCGCGGGCATCGGGCTCGCCGCTCCGCTCTCAGCGCCGCAGGAGGCCGGGCCGCTCGTGCGCCGCGTTATCAAGCGCCGCGAGGTCGTCAGCGTCCGCGACTACACGATCGAGATGCACGGCGAGACGGCCGGCCAGTCGGAGTTCCTCCGTGAGGCCGGCATTCACGCGGCGATGGCCGCGCCGGTGATGATGGGTAGCGAGGTCGTCGGCAGCGTCGGGATCGCGACGACCGACCCCGATCGCACGTTCGACGCGATCGACCGCCAGGGGCTCTTCGCGTTCGCACAGCTCGCCGCCGCGGCCATGCGTTCGGCGCGGGTCCGGGCTGAGCGCGAACAGCGGATCCGCCGCCTCTCAGCGCTCAACGACCTCGCCTGGAAGCTCGCCGGCGTTCACGAGCCGTTCGGCATCGCGCGTCTCGCGTACGAGGCCGCCGGGGCGCTCGTCGCGCGTGACTCCTTCTATGTCGCTCGCTACGACCCGGACAAGAAGGAGTTCGATTTCGTCCTGCAGGCCGATGGCGTGGATCTCTGGAGCGGCGAGAGGTATCCGCTCGGCACCGGACCGACGAGCCAGGTCGTCCTCACCGGCGAGACCTATCTGGTGCGGGGCGTCGACGATCCCGTGCAGCGGCGCGGCGAGACGTTCGGCGATACCTCGCGACCGTCGGCCTCCGCGGTCCATGTTCCGCTCAAGAGCCGGGGGCGCCTCGTCGGTGTGCTCTCGAGCCAGGCGTACCGGCCCGGAGCCTTCGACGACGAGGACATCGCCGTGCTGCAGTCGCTGGCCAACCTTGTCGCGACGGCGTTCGAGAACGCGGAGCACCTCGCGCAGATGCGTGAGCTCTACCTCGCGTCGGTGAAGGCGCTCGCGGCCGCTGTCGACGCGCGCGATCCGTATACGCGAAGCCACTCGGCCCGCGTCGCGGCGCTCGCGCGGACGATCGCCGACGAGATGCGGATGACCGGCGATCAGCTGCGCCGCGTCCAGCTCGGCGCACTGCTGCATGACATCGGCAAGATCGGCGTGCCCGATGCGATCCTGAACAAGCCCGGCCCGCTCACTGCCGACGAGTGGGTGCTCATGCGCACGCACCCCGCGGTCGGCGGCTCGATCCTCGCGGCGGTCGAGCCGCTGCGCGATCTCGTGTCGATCGTGACCGCGCACCACGAGCGTTTCGACGGCGCTGGCTATCCCGAGCGGCTGGCGGGTGAGTCGGTCCCGATCGAGGCCTACGTCGTCGCGGCCGCCGACGCGTTCGAGGTCATCGTGAGCCGGCGCGCGTACAAGCAGGCGCAGAGCGTCGAATTCGCGTGCGCCGAGTTGGTACGCTGCCGTGGGACCCAGTTCCACCCCGACGTCGTCGATGCGTTCCTTCGCGTCATCGATCGCGATCGCCAGCATGGCGCGGCGTATCTGCGCCGCGTCGGTGCGATCGAAGAGGCGGACATGGAGAACGTTCCCGGCCCCGGCGGCGTGCTCGAGCAGTTCGCCGCGTCGGCGCACGCCCACGGACGGCAGCTCGCGATCCTGCAGCGCCTTGCCTCGGAGATCAGCGCCGTGCTCGACATCGACACGCTCGCGCAGCGGCTCCTCCGCATCGTGTGTGAGTCGATGGGGTACGAGAACGGATTCCTCCTCACGCTCGATGAGAAGCATGCAAGCCTGATCGTGCGCGCCGCGGTCGGGCCGTCGGAGCCATACGTTGGCCAGCTGCTCACGCGCGGCGTCGGGATCAGCTGGTGGGTGATCGACCACGGTCAGCTCCAGAACGTGACCGACGCCCAGAGCGATCCGCGCTTCTACGGTCCGCCGAACATCCAGTCCGTCCTCTGCGTGCCGCTGCAGCTGGGTGACGAGCGCGTCGGCGTCCTCGGCATCGAGAGCCCGCGCAGCCAGGCCTTCGGACGCGAGGACGAGGAGCTGCTCACCGCCGTTTCCCACCAGGTCGCGGCCGCACTCCGCGTCGCGAAGCTGCACCAGGCCGCGAAGACCGCGGCGGCGACCGATCCGCTCACCGGGCTCCCGAACCGCCGGACGTTCTTCGCGCGGCTTGGTGCGGAGCTCGGCGGCGATCCGTCCGACTCGATCACGGTCGCGGTACTCGACGTGAACGGACTCAAGCAGCTCAACGACGAGTTCGGGCACGGCGCCGGTGACGAGGCGCTCGTGCGCATCAGCGAGATGCTCTCCGCGGGCGTGCGCGACCACGACACCGTCGCGCGCATCGGTGGCGACGAGTTCGCGATCCTGTTCCCCGGCGCGCCCTTGCTCGCGGCGGAGCGCGTCATGCGACGCGTCGCGAACAACATCGCCGAGGGCACGCTCACCGACGGCAAGCGCCTCCCGACCATCGCCTGGGGCGTCGCCGACGCATCGCAGCGCCCGATCACGGTCGATGCGCTCGTGGACGCGGCCGACCGCGCGATGTACCGCCACAAACAGCTGACGCGCGCATCACGCATGTCGACCGCCTAGAGTTCCGCGCCGATGGTGCCGTCTCGCGGCTCCGAGCGGATCGAGGCATTCAGTGACGGGGTGTTCGCCATCGCGATCACGCTCCTTGTGCTCGAGATCCGCGTGCCCGAGACCGAGACCGGCGGGCGACTGCTCGACGTCCTCCCGCAGATCGTGCCCTCGGTGATCGCGTACATGACCAGCTTCATCGTGATCGGCGC
>Ga0114129_10004560_pt1 | contig 19550 bp, 24 predicted proteins | sample RhiMetdeltSRZDD1_FD_80071 | JGI IMG/M metagenome (GOLD analysis project Ga0114129, IMG submission 80071) | Populus rhizosphere microbial communities from Tennessee, USA - Rhizosphere MetaG P. deltoides SRZDD1 (version 2) (version 2) | ecosystem: Host-associated > Plants > Roots > Rhizosphere >...
CGGCACCTCGGTGCTCATCACGTTGCCCATGCTCCAGCTGTCGATGCGCATGTCGATGAACTTCGGGCCGCGCCCGATCATCGGCGTCGGGCTGTTGTGCTGCAGCTTGTTGCCGACGTTGATGACGACGTCCGGATCCTTCGGGTAGTCCAGGCTCGCGACACGGCCCACCGGCAGCGCGCCGACCCATAGCGGATGCGCTTCCGGGAAGCTAGCGTAGATCTGGCGCGCCTGCGTGACCGGCATGCCGAGAACCTCGGCCAGCCTCACCGCCTTCGCCACCGCCTTGGCGCCGTAGACCTCGTCGCCTACGATCATGAGCGGCATGCGCGCCTCGACGAGGAGCTTCGCCGCGCGCTCCACCTCGGCGGGGTTGGGCCGTACCCGCATGCGCGGGTCGAACTTCTCGCGCAGGATCACCTCGGTGCGCACGCGCTCGTCGTTCAGGTCCGAATGCCACGAGGCGTACGTCGGGCCGTAGGGCGGCGTCCACGCCGCCTTGAAGGCGCGGCGCACGGTTTCGGGAATCATGTCGGCGCGGCGCGCGAGCCAGGAATACTTGGTGAGCGGCGCCACGATGCCTTCCTGGTTCGCCACCTCCTCGAAGCCGTCGCGGCCGGCGCGGCCGGTCTGGTCGGTGCGGTAGCTGTAGAACACGAGCGGCGTCTGTTCCTTGAAGGCGTTGAACATCTGCCCCATCGCGTTCACCAGGCCGACCACCGCGGCCTGCATCACGATGGTCGGCTCGCCGGAGGCCTTGACGTAGCCCGCGGCCATCGCCGCGCCGGGGCCTTCGTGCGGGGTGAGGATGTACTTGAGCTGCGGCCGGTCGACCAGCGCCTCGTAGAACTGCGCGTCCTCGCTCGCCGAGTTGCCGAATACGTACTTCACGCCCGAGGCGACGAGCTGCTCGGCGAAGCAGAGCGCGCCGGTTCCCTCGACCACCTTGACCGCGTCCGGCGCGACGCGCGCCGCGTCCTGCGCCTGGACCGCCGGGACCAGCGAGTCGAGCACGCTCTGCGCCGCGGTGGCCGAGAGCCCGGCCCCCGCCAGTCCCTTCAGAAACGTGCGGCGCGAGATCGAGCGCGACAGGTACCGCGCGACCAGCTCTCTCATTGCGGTTTCCTCCCGTAGACGGCGCCGAGATAATCCGCCATCGCCTTGATCTCGTCCTCGTTCCACAGCGCGCCGCGCCCGACCATGCGATAGAGGGTTCCCTCCCAGCCCTTGCGGTCCTGGCGGTGGTCCATCCACATCGCCGGGCTGTGGCACTGGAAACACTTGGACATCAGCGTTTCCTTTCCCGGCGCGTCCGGAAACCCCGGGGCTCTTGGTTTCTGCTGCGCAAACGCCTTTGAAGATACGAAGACAACGACGATCAAAGAAATGGTGACGGTCACGATTTTCAAGGGTCGTCCTCTTCTTCTTAGTCAGCGCGGATGCCCGCGTCCTTCACCACCTTGGCGACCTTCGCCATCTCGCGCTCGATCTTGGCGCCGAGCTCCTGCGGGGTACCCGGCGACACCTCGAAGCCGAGCGTGCTCAGCTTGTCGAGCACCTCGGGCATGCCGAGCACCTTCTTGAGGTCGGTATTGACCTTCTCAACGATCGCTGGCGCCGTACCGGCTGGGGCGAGAAAGCCGGCCCAGGCCGCGTAGTCGAATCCGGCGACGCCCGCCTCCTGCATGGTGGGCACGTCGGGCATGGCGGCGGAGCGCTTGGCGCCGCCGATCGCGAGCACCCGGATGCGCCCGCTCTTCACGTGCGGAAAGACGTTGGACATCCCCGCGAACATCACCGGAATCTGGCCGGCCACGAGGTCGTTGAACGCGGGTCCGAGCCCCTTGTAGGGGACGTGCACGAGGTCGATGCCCGCGGCGAGCTTGAACATTTCCATGGGCAGATGCTGCGCGCTGCCGTTGCCGCCGGAGGCGTAGTTGATCTTCCCTGGATTCGCCTTCGCCTCCTTCACCAGCTCCTGCACCGACGATGCCGGGAACGAGGCGTTCACGACCAGAACGATGGGTATGGAAGCCGCGAGGGCGATGGGAGCGAAATCGCGCAGCGGATGGTACGGGAGCTTGGGATAAAGCGCGGGGTTGGTCGCGAGCGCCCCGTCGTTCGTGAGTACGAGCGTGTACCCGTCGGGAGGCGCTTTCGCCGCGGCCTCGGTGCCGATGATGGTGTTGGCGCCGACGCGGTTGTCGACCACGACCGGCTGGCCCCACAGCTCGGCGAGCTTCTGCCCGGGAATGCGGGCGAGGGTGTCGACCGCGCTGCCCGCGGAGAACGGCACGATGAGGTGCACCGGCTTGTTCGGCCAGGTTTGCCCAGGAGCTTGCGTCATCCAAAGAAAAAGACTTAGAACGACGGTAATGCGCATAGTCATCCCAGATGATTATCAGGATATTGTGCACCGGCTGAAGTGCTTCGAGCTGCTGCGCGGCCACGAAGTGCTGCGGTTTCGCGAACCTGCGCGCGACGAGGACGAGCTCGCCGAGCGCCTTGCCGACGCGCAGGTGGTCGTCGCCATCCGCGAGCGGGTCGCCTTCCCGAGATCGCTGCTCGAGCGGCTGCCGAAGCTGGAGCTGCTGGCGCTCGTCGGCCGGCACTCGAAGGTGATCGACTTCGCCGCCTGCAAGGACCTCGGCATCGACGTGGTGCAGGGCTCGAACGCCTCGCCGGCGTCGCCCGCCGAGCTCACCCTGGCGTTGATCCTAGCCTCGCGCCGCAACATCGCAACCGAGGCCGAGCGCATGAAGCGGGGCGACTTGCCGCGCGCGGTTTCGCATCGCCTTCGCGGCAGTACGCTCGGCGTCTTCGGACTCGGAACCATCGGATCGCTGGTGGCCGAGGCCGGCACGGGTTTGGGCATGAAGGTTCTGGTTTTCGGCCGCTCCACCTCCCTTGAGAAGGCCAAAGCGCTCGGCTATGCAACGGCGAAAAGCAAGGCCGAGCTCTTCGAGGCTTCGGACGTGCTCACGCTGCAAGTGCGCCTCACGCCGGACACGCGCGGCGTCGTGACGCGCGAGGACCTCGGCCGCATGAAGCCGAGCGCGCTCTTCGTCAACACCGCGCGCGCCGAGCTGGTCGAACCGGGTGCTCTATTGGCCTCCCTGAGGGAAGGAAGGCCTGGATTCGCGGCGCTGGACGTGTACGAAGAGGAGCCCGTCCCGCGGGATCACCCGCTGCTCGCGATGTCCAACGTGCTGTGCACGCCGCACCTCGGCTGGGCCGAGTTCGACAACTTCGAGCTCTACTTCGGCGAATGTTTCCAGCAGATCGCGGAGTGGGGCGAGAACCAAACCCCCGCTCGCTCATTTGGCAAATGAGTCGCGCCCCCTTCACAGGGGGGCATAAAAAAAGGGCCGCTGGCGCGGCCCCTTCAGTGCCCGAGGGGATCCCTCAGACTTTCAACGCCTCCTGGACACGCGCCGGTGTGACCGGCATGTGCTCCAGCCGCTTGGCCGGTGAGGCGATGAAATGCGTAACCATTGCCCCGTCGTTCCTGGGACCGGAATCTTGCGCCCGGCGCGGCGCAGATGCAACCCTCCAAGCCGATTTCATGCGCCGCAACATTATCGGCGCCGCGGGCGGCGTAGAGTTCTAAATCACCCCGAGAGGAGGAGCCGATGAAATCGTTCTTGCGCGCGATCTCGACCCTGGTCATTGCGGTCGCTCCAGCGCTGTGCCTCGCCCAAATCGCGAGGGTCGAGGTGGTCCCAATCCAGTCGGTGACGATGAGCGACCAGGATTTCCTGAACGGGCGCAAGGACGCGAAGCCCGTGATGCTGGCGGGGCAGCTGAAAATTCCGCGCGCGGGCAGCGAGCGCCTGCCGGCGGTCGTGCTGCTCCACGGCTCGGGCGGCGTCGGCGGCAACGTTGTCGACTGGGAAAACGATCTCAACCAGATGGGGATCGCCACTTTCGTGCTCGACGCGTTCACCGGCCGCGGCATCACTTCGACGAGCGCCAATCAGGCCGTGCTCGGAAGGCTGGCAATGACCTACGACGCCTACCGCGCGCTCGAGCTTCTCGAGAAGCACCCGCGCATCGACCCGCGGCGCGTCGGGCTCATGGGTTTCTCGCGCGGCGGCCAGGCGGTGCTCTACGCAGCCTCGAAGCGCTTCCAGGGCATGCACGGGCCGGCGTCGGGCCTGGAGTTCGCGGCGTACGTCCCCTTCTACGCCTCGTGCGGCACGCGGTTCGTCGACGACGAGAACTTCTCGACCAAGCCCATTCGCATGTTCCATGGCGCGGCCGACAACTACGTGCCGGTCGCACCATGCCGGGAATACGTTCAGCGGCTGAAGGCGAAGGGCGTGGATGTCACGCTCACCGAGTATCCCGGAGCGCACCACGCATTCGACTCGCGGCTGCTCAAGACGCCGGTGGTCGCCGAAAAGTCGCAGTCGACGCGCAGCTGCCAGCTCGCTGAGCGGCAGAACGGCGTCATCGTCAACGTGAAGACGGGCCGGGCGTTCACCTACGCCGACCCCTGCGTCGAGCTCGGCCCGACCGTCGCGTACGACGAGAAGGGCCACGCCGCGGCGCAAAAGGCGGTGAAGGAATTCTTCGCCGCGACGCTGCTCGCGCCCTAGAAGGCGCGCGCGCGGCGAGCCGCAATCGCGCGAGGCATATGCCCTCGCGTCCAGCGGCCTGCCGCTGCTAGCGTCGCGGAGTGGACTGGAACGCCGGCCTTATGAAGCCACGCCTCGGGAGCATCCTCTGGACGGACTTCCCGGCGCTGCTCTGCCTCATGTGCCTGCCGATCATCTGGCTCATCAGCGGGCAGCTCATGCTCTTCCGCCACGACGGCGGCTTCACCGGGCGCGACGCGCTCATGCTCGCGGTTCCCTTGACGCTTGTCGCCGGCGGACTCCTGCTCTGGCGCATCGTGCGCATCCACCGCCTCTTCTCCCGCGGCCAGCTCGTGCGAGCGCAGATCACTCGCGTCGAGGTCGCGATGGACCGGGGCCGGGTCGAGTTCGCCTACGACTTCCGCGGCCACCGCGTCAGCTCGTGGACGTCGGTGCACAAGAACAAGCAGGTCGCAGCGCTCGCGGCGAACCAGGAAGTCGAGGTGCTGGTCGACGCCGCCAACCCCGGCAACGCGATCGTGCGCGATCTGTATGTCTGAATCCGATTGGGACTTCCAATGAGGCGCCTTGTGGGTGTCGTCATCGTTGGAATCCTTGCCTGGCAGGCTTATCTGTCCTACCAGCGCTACACGCTTGCCGCGGTCGTGGTGCCTGCCGATGTCGCGGCTCCATCATCTGCAGTGATTCCGCAACGTGGAACCTTATCGGCCGTTCAGTTCAAGTGCGACGGCAGGACCTATTGTTCCCAGATGACCTCGTGCGAAGAAGCGACGTTCTTTCTCAGAAACTGTCCGGGGGTGCGGATGGATGGGAACAACGACGGCGTTCCGTGCGAGAAACAGTGGTGCAGGAGGTAGGCGGCCGCGCCGACAAAAAAAACGCGGCCGCGCCGGGGGAAGGCGCGGCCGCGGGGGGCCGACCAGTTACTGCATCGGCAGGAAGGCGAATTCGCTCGCGATGAACGCCTGGGTGTAGCCGCCGAGGGCGTTGATCGTGACTTCGGTGAACCCGGCGGGGTCCGCGACGCCGAGCCGGACCGGGGTTCCGGGGACCATGTCCTGCGGCGGCAGCGCGACGCCGTTCACCGTGAACTGAATCTGCGTGCTCGCCGGCGCGATCGCCTGGCCGCCGTCGGCGAGGAAGGAGAATTCGGTGACCGGCTGGGCGAACTGCACGTGGACCGGATTGCGGCCCGCCGCGTCGCCCGGGATCGTACCCACCGGCTGCAGGAAGTTCACCGCGTAGACCTGGTTGTACGCGCTGTCCTTGTTCAGGCCCTTGCGGTCGTTGATCGGCGGCAGGTCCTTGAAGTTGAACGCCAGGTCGTAGGTGAAGAACTCATTCGGGACCGGCAGCATGAACGTGGGCGTCGAGGGCGTACCGCAGACGATGGTCCCGTTCGCGTCCGCAGTGACGATGCAGGGAGACACGCCGTACGGCGCGAGCGCGTTGGCGAGGTCGAGCGTTGCCTGCTCCATGGTCCCGCGGATCTTCTTCGCCTTGATGATGAAGAAGGCGTAGTTGGTGGAACCCGCGGTGACCTGGTTGATCGCGTAGGGGTCCGCGTGGGCCACCCCTGCGGCCACGCTCAAAGCGACAAGTGCTGCGACAGTTCTGGATTTCATGGCTTCCTTCTCTAGAGTTTGAATTTGTGACCGCCCAGGGTCAGGCATCGGGGGAACCCGGATTGCAACCGCCATGCCACGCGGGCATGGGATCAAAGCTGCGTCGAATCAACGCACTCGGGGTGCTGCGGGGAAACGGTCTGCGAAGGCGGTGGGGCTTATGCCCCAGCGGGTGGGGCTATTCCCCCGCCAGGAAACGCCCCGCAAGCTGCGCGAAAGCTTCTGCCGCGTCCCACTGCACGAGATGAGCGCGACGCGGAAGAAGCCGCAGGTCGAGGCGCGGGTGGAACGAACGCCTCGAAGTTCTTGCCGACGCTCATGCGATGGCGCAACGCGCCGCTCGCGGCGAGGAGGGCAAGACAAGACAGCAGCCAGCGCATGGCCATAACTAACCCGGGGGTTTGCATGCGGCGCACGCATTACTAGAATCGTCTTCCCGCAAGACTTTTGTCCGGTGAAACGCCATGGTGAAGAAAGACATCAAAATCCGCTCGAGCGAAGGTCGGCAGTTCGATTGCTACGTCGTGACGCCCGAGGGCGGGCCGAGGGTGCCGGCCATCGTGCTCGCTTCCGCGATCCACGGCGTCGACCAGGACCTGCGCGGCATCGCCGACGAATTCGCCTCCCGCGGCTACATCGCCGCGGCGCCCGACCTTTTCTGGCGCACCGTGCCCGGGCCGCTCGCGCGCGACGATCAGCGCGCTGCGCCGCGCGGCCAGCCGCGGCTCGAGAAGATCCGGACCGGCGAGCGCGACCTCGCCGACGTGCTGCCGGTACTGCGGCAGGAGCCGCTCTTCAATGGCCGCGCCGCGGTGATCGGCTTCTGCTACGGCGGCCCCTACGCGATCCTCGGGCCCAAGCGCCTGGGCTACGACGCCGGGATCTCCTGCCACGGCACGCAGCTCCTGGACTTCATCGGCGAACTCGAGGGCGTGAAGGCCCCGTTGTGCATCATCTGGGGCGACCAGGACCACGCCGCGCCCGCCCCGGTGCTCGAGGCTTACCGCGGCGTGCCGGCGCGCATGAAGAACGTGCAGGTGCACATCTTCCCCGGCATCCAGCACGGCTACATGATGCGCGGCAACTCGAAAGCGTTCGACTCGACGACGTACGACTTCTCAATGGGCCGCGCGCTTGCAATCCTGGAAGGTTTGCGGGTCGCCAGGTCTACTTCCGCTCAACTCTGAGCAAATCCCGCGCTACTGCGCGACGATCAGGCTGGTCAGCTTCTGCGGGTCGTTGAGGAGCTCGGCGCTCGGGCCGTAGTGGGAGACGCGGCCGCGGTTGAGCACCAGCGCGCTTTCGGTGACCGAGAGCGCGACCTTGGCGTGCTGCTCGACCAGGATGATGGCGAGCGAATCCTCGGAGATGAGTTTCTTCAGAGAAACCAAGAGCATTTCGACGATGATCGGCGCGAGGCCCTCGAGCGGCTCGTCCAGCAGGAGGAGCGAGGGGTTCCCCATCAGCGCGCGGCCGATGGCGAGCATCTGCTGCTCGCCGCCGGAGAGCTGGTTGCCCATGGCGGCGCGCCGCTCCTTCAGGCGCGGGAAGAGGTCGTAGACCCGCTCGATGCTCCAGCGCCCGGGCCGTGCGGCGACGGTGAGGTTCTCGTGCACGCTGAGCGAAGGGAAGATGAGCCGCTCCTGCGGCACCAAGCCGATGCCGCGCCGCGCGCGCTCGTACACCGGCAGATGCTGGATCGGTTTTCCCCCGAAGTGAATTTCTCCGGCGTGAAACGTCGTGTGCCCCATGATCGTGGCCAGCAGCGTGGTCTTGCCGACGCCGTTGCGGCCGAGGACCGCGAGCGAGCCGCGCTCGGGGAGCGTGAGCGCGACGTCCTCGAGCACCACGGTTTCGCCGTAGCCCGAGCTCAGGCGCCGGATCTGCAGCGCGTCAGGCATGGTGCTGCTCGCCCAGGTACACCTGGTGCACGCGGCGGTCGCGAGCGATCTCGTTCGGCGGCCCCTCGACCAGCACTTCGCCCTGCACCAGCACGGTGATGCGCTTCGCGAAGCGGAACACGAGGTCCATGTCGTGCTCGATGATGAGGATCGCGATCTCGGGCGGCAGCCGGTCGAGCACCTGGAGGATGCGCTCCGACTCCGTCGAAGGCACCCCGGCCGCGGGTTCGTCGAGCAGCAGCACCTTGGGCTTCAAACCGAGCGCGACGGCGATCTCGATCAGGCGCTGCTTGCCGTAGGGCAGGTCCTGTGCCGGGGTGCGGGCGTCGTCGGCGAGCCCGAGCGTGGCGAGCAGCGCCATCGCTTCGTCCTTGATCGCATGGTGCCGCCCGGCGGCCTTCCACATGTGCCTGGCGATTCCTTCGCGCTCGGCCACCGCGAGCGCGACGTTATCGAGCACCGGCAGGCGCCGGAACAGGGTGGTGATCTGGAAGGTGCGGCCGAGGCCGAGCTTCACGCGCGCCGCCTGCCTGGTCTTCGTGATGTCCTCGCCGTTCATCAGGATGCGGCCGGAGCTCGGCGCCAGGGCGCCGGTCAGCATGTTGACGAACGTGGTCTTGCCGGCGCCGTTCGGCCCGATGAGGGCGTGGCGCGCCCCCGTCTCGAGGCGGAAGTCCACGTTCTGCGCGACCGTCAGCGCGCCGAAGGTCTTGCAGAGCTTTTCTGTCTGAAGAGCTGCAGGCATTTGTCGACCAGGCCCAGGATTCCCCCGGGAGCGAACAGCACGACCGTGATGAGCAGGGCGCCGACGCCGAAGTACCAGTACTCCGGGTACTGCTTGGCGAGCCAGTCCTGCACCGTGAGATAGATGACCGGGCCGACGAAGGCGCCGTAGAGGCGGCCGACGCCGCCCAGGATCAGCATCACCAGCAGGTCGCCGGAGGGCTCGAGGCCGAGCACGTTCAGGCCGACGAACTGGTTCACCTGCGCGAGCAGGCCGCCGGCGAGGCCGGCCATCGTCGCGGAGATCGTGTAGATCAGCACCATGCGCCAGTACACCGGCGCGCCGATCGCGTGCATGCGCGCGCCGTTCTCGCGGATGCCGGTGAGCATCGCGCCGAATGGCGAGTAGATGATGCGGCGCACCGCCCACCAGCCGACGAACAGCGCCGCCAGGCAGTAGAGGAAAGCGGTCTTGCCGAACAGGTCGAACTTGAACAGCCCGAGGATCGGCGCCACGACCACGCCCTGCAGGCCGTCGGCGCCGCCGGTCATGGTGGTCCACTTGTTGGCGATCTCGAGCAGGATCGCGGTGATGGCGAGCGTGAGCATGAGCAGCGTCAGGGCGCGGGTGCGGAGGATGATGGCCCCGGTGGCGAGGCCGAGCAGCGCCGCCGCGGCGGCGGCTCCGGCGAGCTGGATGAACGCGTCGTGGATGCCGGCCTTTGCGCTGAGGATGCCGGCGGTATAGGCGCCCAGGCCGAAGAACGCGCTATGGCCGAGCGTCACGATGCCGGCGTAGCCGAGGATCAGGTCGAGAGACAGGGCGAAGAGGATGAAGATCAGGATGCGCGAGCCGAGCGCCAGGTATTCGGGCAGCAGGAAGAAGGCGGCCAGCGCCACGACGAATGGAATCCATTCCGTCCAGCGGATCCGGGCCTCTACGGTATAGCCGCTCATGACCTCACCCCGAAGAGGCCCATGGGCCGCCACAAGAGAATCGCGATGGTCGCCGCATAGACGAGGAATGCGCCGTATTCAGGCGTCCAGTACTTGCAGGCAGTGTCGGCGATGCCGATGAGCAACGCGGCGATGAAGGGGCCGCGCAGGGTGCCAAGGCCGCCGACCGCGACCACGATCAGGAAGTAGACCAGGTGTTCGAACGGATAAGCCCACTGCACGGGCAGGATGTCGGCGCCGAGCGCGCCGCCCAGTCCGGCGAGCCCGCTGCCGAGCGCGAAGGTCAGCATGAACAGCAGCCGCGTGTTGATGCCCACCGACTGCGCCATCGCGCGGTGGTCGACCGCCGCGCGCACCATGGCGCCCCAGCGGGTTCTCTCCACGCCGAACCACAACAGGACAATAATGATCAGGCTGAAAAAAATGATGAAAACGCGGTAGGTCGGAAAGTCACGGCCGACGAAGTGCAGCTGGCCGCGCAGGTAGTCGGGCAGGAAGATGCGCGCCGCCTGGTCGCCGAACACGAGCCGCGCGCTCGCCATGGAGACGAGGATCAGGCCGATGGAAAAGAGCACCTGGGCGAGCTCGCCCGAGCTGTACAGGCGCGAATAGAGCAGCCGTTCAAGAAAAATACTTCCAATAGAAACTAAGAAGAAAGCAGCCGCAACGGCGACGGGGAACGGCACGCCGTAGCGGCCGAGCAGGGTGGACAGGATGAACCCGCCCGCCATGGCGAAGACGCCGTGCGCGAGGTTGATGAAGCCCATCAGGCCCATCGTCACCGACAGGCCGACCGAGATCACGTACAGGATCATGCCGTAAGCGACGCCGTGGAAGGCGACGCTTACGACTGACGAGGCGAATTCCCCCAGGGTGCTAGCTCGGCCGGCGCGCTATTTCTTCTTCTGCAGCTCTTTCCACGGATCCTTCACCGCGGTGCCGAGGGTCTCGAGCTCGACGTTGGCGAGCTGGCCGTTCACCTTGCGCACCTCGCGCAGGTACTCGGGCTGGATGATGTCGCGCGTCTCGGGGTCGATGGCGATCGGCCCGCGCGGGCTGTTGGGGTTCTTCCAGTGCTTGAAGATCTCCATCGTCTTGTCGGGGTCGAGCTTGCCCTTCTGCTGCTTGATCGCCTCGACGATGATGGCGGCGCCGTCGTAGGCGCCCACCGCGACGAAGTTCGGCGTCTCGTTCTGCCCGTACTCCTTCTTCCACGCGGCGACGAACTCCTTGTTCGCCGGCCGGTCGGCGGCGGCGGAGTAATGGTGCACGGTGAGCACGCCGAGCGCCACGTCGCCCATGTTGGGCAGCTCCTCGTCGGTGGTGATGTCCCCGGGCCCGATCAGCTTGATGCCCGCCTGCGCGAGGCCCAAGTCGGAGAAGTTCTTCATCACCGCGGTGGCGGTCTTGCCCGCCGGGATGAACACCATCAGCGCGTCGGGCTTGGCGTCCTTCACGCGCTGCATGTAGGCGGCAAAGTCCGGGTTCTGCAGCGGCACGCGCACCTTGCCGAGCATCTTGCCGCCGCCTTCCTCGAAGGCCTTGCTGAAGCCTTCCTCGGAGTCGTGGCCGGGGCCGAAGTCGCTCACCAGCGAGTAGGCGGTCTTGAACTTCTTCGACGCCCACTGGCCGAGCGGATAGCTCGACTGCCACAGCGTGAACGAGGTGCGCACCATGTACGGCGAGCGCGTGGTGATCACCGCGGTGCCGGCGTTCATGATGACGAAGGGGACCTTCGCTTCCGTCGCGATCGGCGCCATCGCCATCGCGTTCGGCGTGAAGATCACGCCGGCGAGGAGGTTGACCTTGTCGCGCACCACCAGCTCCTGCGCGAGCTGCTTCGCCTTGTCGGGGTTGGGACCGGTGTCGTCGCGGATGATCAGCTCGACCTTGACGCCGCCGAGCTCCTTCTCGTGCTGCTTGAGATAGAGCCGCACCGCGCGCTCCATGTACGGCCCGAGGTTGCCGTTCAGGCCGGAGTAGCTGGTGATGAAGCCGATTTTTATGGTTTGCGCACTGGCGAGCGAGCTCGCGAGGGCGAGCGCAGCCGCGACTGCGACCTTCGATATTTTCATCTGACCCCTCCTAAGGAACCGCGATTCTAAATCAGCCAGACTCCGCCAAGGGAAGCGGGCAGGGCGACCGCGTGCCCCGCCGAGCTCCGGTGCACCGCGAGCCCCAAGCTCCTGCAACGCGCGGTGAAGCCTTCCGGATGACGGCAGCCGAGCCGATAGCCCGCGAGGCCCGGCGCGGCGGGCGCCGCGCCCAGCAGGCGCTTGAGCTCTGCCTGGGTGCCGACGAACACCCGCCCGCGGGTGCAATCGAGGCGCACGAGCGCGCCTTCGGGGGTCGGCAGCAGGCCCGAGAAGCGCGCCCAGCGCGCCGCGGTCTCTGCCGGATCGTCGGCGACGACGTAGATCGCTTTCAGCGCCGTCACCCCGTTGGCGTGGGCGAGGTTCGCCTCGGTCCAGATCGCCCCGGGCGTGAGCTGCTCGACGTACTGCACGCGCCCTTCGGGCATCTTCGCCGGCGGCACGTAGACCACCTTGAAGCGCACCTTCCCGCCGCCCTCGAGCGTGCGCTCGAGGCTGACCAGCGGGTCGGGCTCGAAGCCGTGCTCGCCAAGGCGCCGGTGCTCGGCCTCGGCCTGCGGCGAGCCGAAGCAGGCGAGATGCACGCCGGCGTACCGCGCCATGTAATCGCGCGCTCGGCGCGCGTGCGGCGTGTCGAGCGTCGGCGCGAGGATCTCGATGTAGCCCTCCTCCAGCATGATGCAGCGGTTGGAGGTTCCGGCGGGCGCGCCCTGCGCGCGGTGCGCCGATTCGGGTGTCACCTTGAATCCGAGCAGCTCCGCGACGCGCGCCGCCGCGCCAAGGTCCGGCACGAAGTGCGCTACGTGATCGAGAAAGAGCTCGCCCGGTGCCGGGCGCTGATTTTCGGCGATGCCCTGCATGGCGCTAATATAGCCGCCACGCGCAGGCCCCGGCGCGGTTCGGAGGGAAGCTAGTTCTTGCCCTTGGCGGCGTCGCGGACCGCGTCGCCCGCTTTCTCCATGCTGCGTGCGGCAGACTTGCCCGCCTCGTCGAGCTGACGGCCGGCCTTTTCAGCTGGGCCTTCCTTCTGGCAGGCGGCCAGCGCGACCAGCGCCAAGAGTACGAATAGAGTTTTCATCGGCGCATTGTCCCGCGCTGACAAAGCGCGGTCTCGCGCTTCCACCCCCTTGCCAATAGGCGGCCCGGACTAGTCGCAGACGCGGCGCAGGTAAGATAGGCGCATGAACAAGCCGGTCGACCTGCAGGCCGCCGCGCTCACCGGCGCCGACGCCGTCGTCGAGATGCTGAAGGCGCACGGCGTCGAGGTGATCTTCGGCCTGTGCGGCGATACCAGCCTGCCGCTCTACGATGCGTTGGCGCGCTCGGGATCGATCCGGCACCTGCTCACGCGCGACGAACGCCACGCCGCGTACATGGCCGACGGCTATGCGCGGGTGACCGGAAAGGTCGGCGTGTGCGAAGGTCCATCGGGGGGCGGGGCCACTTACATCCTGCCCGGGCTGGTGGAGGCGAACGAGTCGTCGGTTCCGATCCTCGCGATCAACACCGACGTCGCGGTCTCTTCGCGGAACCGCTTCACCCTGACCGAGCTCGACCAGCGCTCGCTGATGAAGCCGCTGACCAAATGGAACGCGGTGCTCGACCGCGCGGCCGACATCCCGCGCACCTTCCGCGCCGCCTTCGAGGCCATGACCACCGGCCGTCCGGGCGCCGCGCACATCGCGCTGCCCTACGACGTGCAGAACGCTCCCGTCGAGCGCGGCGACGTCTGGGCCGACCCTACCCTCGGCGTTTTTCCCTCCCGGCGCGTGGCGCCCGATCCGTTCGCCATCGAGCTCGCCGCGAAGGTCCTCAGGACGGCAAGGAACCCCGTCTTCATCTGCGGCGGCGGCGTCGTGCTGTCCGGCGCCGAATCCGAGCTCATGGAGCTGGTGGAAAAAATCTCGGCGCCCGTCGCCACCACGGTGAGCGGCAAGGGCTCGATCGACGAGCGCTGCGCGCATTCCGTGGGAGTGGTCGGCTCCAACGGCGGCACGCCGGCGACCCGCGCGGTGGTCGACCAGGCCGACGTGATCGTGTTCGTCGGCTGCCGCGCGGGATCGGTCACCACCGAGCGCTGGCGCCATCCCGCGCCCGCTCGCGCACGCATCATCCATATCGACGTCGACCCGACGGTGCCGGGCACGAACTACAAGGTCGACGTCCCGATCGTGGCCGACGCGAAGCTCGCGCTTGCGGCCCTTGCAGAGTCCGTGGCGCCGAGAGCGGGCGATCTCTCCTGGGTGGACGAGAGAAAGCGCGAAAAATTCGAGGCTTTCGACGCCTTGGCGAGATCGGACGACGCGCCGATCAAGCCCGAGCGCCTCGTCGCCTCCCTTGGAAGGGTTCTGGACAAGGACGCGATTCTGGTCGCCGACCCAGGCACGCCGTGCCCGTATTTCTCGGCCTATTACGTGGTCAAGGGAAGCGGCCGGCGCTTCTTTTCCAACCGCGCGCACGGCGCACTCGGGTACGCGCTCGCGGCGGCGATCGGCGCGCACGTCGGGCGCCCGGCGGTGAAGACCGTCGCGGTGATGGGCGACGGCAGCTTCGGCATGTGCGTGGGCGAGCTCGAGACCGCGGTGCGGCTGAAGCTGCCGATCACCTTCGTCGTGATTTCTAACGCAACGTACGGCTGGATCAAGGCCGGGCAGAAATCGGGCTACGGCCAGCGCTATTTCTCGGTCGACTTCGGCGTCACCGATCACGCGAAAGTCGCCGACGCATTCGGCGTCAAGAGCTGGAAGGTTTCGGATCCGCGCGAGCTCGAACCCGTGCTGAAGCAGGCTATTGCGCACGGCGGCCCGACGCTCGTCGACATCGTCTGCCAGCCGCTGCACGAAGCGAAGGCGCCGGTCTCGGAATGGGTCGCATGAAGGAAAACGCCGTGATTCGGGGGCATCACGACATGGGCGGGCTGCCCGCGGGCAAGGTCGAGCCCACCGAGCACGACTACGAGCAGTGGGAGCGCCGGGTCGACGCGCTCATGGTGCTTCTCGTCGGACTGACCGGCAGGAAGCGCCTCATGACGGTGGACGAGCTGCGCAAGAACATCGAGTCGCTGCCGCCGGAGACCTACGACCGCACGGCCTACTACGAGAAGTGGATCACCTCGCTTACGCAGACGCTCATCCAGCGCGGGGTCATCACGACGGCCGAGCTGGCGAGAAAAATGGAGGAGGTGAGCCGGCGTGCGTAGCCATCACGACATGGGTGGGTTGCCGGCCGGCAAGGTCGATCGCGCCGAGCACGACTACAGCGACTGGGAGCGCCGCGTCGACGCGATGGCCGTGCTCCTGGGGCGCAAGCGCCGGCTGACCGTCGACGAGCGGCGGCGCGCGATCGAGACGCTCACGCCGCAGGCCTACGATGCGCTGAGCTACTACGAGCGCTGGGTCGTCGCGCTGGGGCAGACCATGGTCCAGCGCGGCATCATTACCAGCGCCGAGCTGGCGAAGAAGATGCTGGAGGTGGAAGATCGTGGCCAGGGCTAGACCACGTCCGCTGAAGGAGCAGTTTCGTCCCGGCGACGCAGTCCGCGTTCTGGACGCCCATCCGCTCGGCCACGTGCGCACGCCGTTCTATATCCGCGGCAAGACCGGCACGGTGGAGCGCCTCTGCGGCGCGTTCCCCAATCCGGAGGAGCTGGCACAGATGCGCGACGGGCTGCCGGCGCAGCCGCTCTACCGGGTGAGGTTCCGGCAGCAGGACGTTTGGCCGGACTACCGCGGCGGCGCCGACGACGTCGTCGAAGTCGAGATCTATCAACACTGGCTGGAGAAGCCATGAACGATCCGGGTCCGTACCGGCCGCTGACCTACTTTCAGCTCATGGAGATCAGCCTGCGCGAGCTGCTGGTCGAGAAGGGCGTGGTCACCGAGGAGGAGGTCGCCGAGGAAGTCGAGGCGATGCGAAGGCGCGGCTACGAGCGCGGCGCGCGGGTGGTCGCGCGCGCCTGGACCGATCCCGGGTACAAGCAGCGCCTGCTCGAGAACGGCACCAAGGCCTGCGAGGAGCTCGGCCTCGAGGTGCCGGCGCTCAAGCTCCTGGTGGTCGAGAACACGCCCGAGGTGCACAACGCGATCGTGTGCACGCTCTGCTCGTGCTATCCGCGCATGCTGCTCGGCATCCCGCCCGAGTGGTACAAGTCGCGCAACTACCGCTCGCGCATGGTGCGCGAGCCGCGCGCGGTGCTGGCCGAGTTCGGCCTCGAGATTCCAGAGCGCGTCGCGATCCGGGTGCACGATTCCACCGCCGACATGCGCTATCTCGTGCTGCCGATGCGTCCGTCCGGGACCGAAGGCTGGAACGAGGAGCGCCTCGCGTCGCTCGTCACCCGGGACTGCATGATCGGGGTCGCGGTGCCAAGAGCATAAAAGGGGTCTGACCCCTTTTCCTTCCCTGATGGCCAAAAAAGCGATCGAGCCCAAGGCCGTGGTGCCGCTCGGCGACTGCGCGGCCTACATCGAGTTCGCCGACAAGCTCGACCTCGAGGTGAACGCGTTCGTGCAGCAGCTCGCGGCGACGGTGCAGGCGCGCGCGAAGCCGTGGATGCGCGACGTGGTGCCCGCGCTCGGCGGCATCGCTCTGCACTACGACCCCGATCATCCCGACGTGCACGGCGACGCGCTCGAGGCTGCCGCGATTCTGGTTCAGGAATGCATGAAGGATGAGGCCGTCGCAGAGGTGGCGCCCGCGCGCACGGTGGAGGTGCCGGTGTGCTACGAGCGCGAGTTCGCGCCCGACATCGAGGAGGTCGCAAGGCAGATGAAGCTCGACCCGGCGGAGGTCGCCCGGCTCCACGCCGCGGGCGAGTACCGCGTGCTGATGATCGGCTTCGCCCCGGGGCACGCCTACATGAGCGGCCTCGACGCGAAGCTCGCGGTGCCGCGGCGCGCCACGCCGCGCGCGCTGGTCGCGCCGGGCGCGGTGGCGATCGCCAACGAGCAGACCGTGGTCTATCCCTACGCCATTTCCGGCGGCTGGAGCGTCATCGGCCGCACCCCCGTGGCGGTGTTCGACGCTGCACGCGAGGCGCCGAGCCTGCTTGCGCCGGGCGACCGGGTCCGCTTTCGTCCCATCTCGGCCGATGAATTCATGGCGCTGAAGAAATGAGCGTCCGCGTGCTCAGGCCGGGGCTGCTCACGACGCTCCAGGACCACGGCCGCCAAGGTTTGCAGCATGTAGGCCTCTGCCCGGGCGGCGCGATGGATCCCGTGGCCCTGGCGCTCGCCAACGCGCTGGTGGGGAACGAGGCCGGCGAGGCGGCGCTCGAGATCACCGTGATCGGCCCCGAGCTCTCCTTCGAGGAGGAGGCGCTGGTTGCGCTGTGCGGCGCCGAGTTCGACGGCAGCTTCCCGCACAACCGCCCGGTGCTCGCGCCGGCCGGGAGCCGGTTCAACGTCGGGCACGCGGCGCGCGGCGCGCGCGCCTATCTCGCGGTGGCGGGCGGCTTCGCGGTGGCGCCGGTGCTCGGCAGCCGCAGCACCTATCTGCCCGGCCATTTCGGCGGCTTCCAGGGCCGCTCGCTCAAGCACGGCGACGCGCTCGAGCTGCGCGACCCTGGCGCGAGCGGCCGCTTTGCCAAGCTGAAGAAGACCCGCAACGGCACGGTGAAGTGGTCGGCGCCGCCCTTCACGCTGCCCGACCGCGAGCCGATCCTGGTGCACGTGCTGGAGGGGCAGCACTTCGCCAGCTTCGATTCGAACGCGCAGCGGAGCTTCTTCGACACGGTGTGGAAGATCGCGCCGGCATCGAACCGCATGGGCTTCCGGCTGAGCGGGCCGGCGCTCGTGCGCAGCGACCAAGATGAGATACTGTCCGGCCCGACGGCGCGCGGCAGCGTGCAGGTTCCGGCCGACGGGACGCCGATCGCGCTCATGGCCGACCACCAGACCACCGGCGGATACCCGAGGATCGCGGAGATCGTCTCCGCCGACGTGGCGCGCCTCGCCCAGCTCGCGCCCGGCGGCACGGTGCATTTCGCGCGCTGCGACCTCGGCATGGCGTCCGAGCTGCGGCACGATTCCAAGGAACGGCTTTCCGCCGCCCTGCGCGGCATCGCGTGGAACTACGGCCAATGACCACCGTCGACATCAACTGCGACATGGGGGAGAGCTATGGCGCGTGGAAGATGGGCGCCGACGCCGCCTTGATGCCGCTCATCTCCTCGGCTAACGTCGCCTGCGGCTTCCATGGCGGCGACCCCGCCACCATCCGCACGACAGTGAAGCTCGCCGTGGACCATGGCGTGGCGATCGGCGCCCACCCGTCGCTCCCGGACCTGCAGGGCTTCGGCCGGCGCGTCATGAACATCTCGCCTCAGGACATGTACGACCTCGTGGTCTACCAGGCGGGCGCGGTCGAGGCGTTCGCCCGCGCCGCCGGCGCTCGCCTGCACCATGTGAAGTGCCACGGGATGCTCTACAACATGGCGGCGAACGACGAGGGCCTGGCCGAGGCCATGGCGCGCGCCGTGAAGGATCTCGGAGGCAGCATGATCCTTTACGCCTTATCGAATTCCAAGATGATGAAAATCGCCTTGCAGAGCGGATTGCGGGTCGCCGGCGAGGTCTTCGCCGACCGCGGCTATGCCGACGACGGGACGCTCGCGCCGCGCGGCACGCCCGGCGCGATGATCGAGGATGCGGCGGTGGCGGCCGCGCGCGCGGCCGCCATGGTCGAGAAGCGGGTCGTGACCTCGCTCTCCGGAAAGCCGATCCCGGTCTCGCCCGATACGCTCTGCCTGCACGGCGACCAGCCGGGCGCGGTGGCGTTCGCCCAGGCCATCCGGAAGACTTTCTCCGAGCACGGCATCGCCGTCGCCCACCCTTAAAACGCAGCAATCCAAAACCGCGCCTCTGCGGCTCGTTCCGGGCCAGCGGATGAACTACAGCGTGCCCGAGGCGGCCGACCGCGCCGCGCTCATCGCCTACCTGGAGGCCATCGGCCCATGACCTAGAATCGCCGCATGCCGGCGACTCTTTTCACCCCCATCACCCTGGGCGGCGTCACGCTGCCCAACCGCATTGTCGTCTCGCCGATGTGCCAGTACTCCGCGGACGACGGCAGCATGAACGACTGGCACTTCGTCCACCTCGGGCACCTCGCCTACTCGGGCGCGGGCCTCGTCATGGTCGAGGCGACGCACGTGACGCGCGAAGGCCGCATCACTCACGGCTGCACCGGCCTCTACAGCGATCACAACGAGGCCTCAATCAAGAAAGTCATAGAAGTCTGTCGGAGCGTGTCGAAGTCGCCCTTCGGAATCCAGATCGGCCACGCCGGCCGCAAGGCCTCCACCCAGGTGCCCTGGGAAGGGCGCGAGGCTCTGGGGCCCGAGGAATCGCCGTGGCCCACCGTGGCTCCGTCGCCGCTGCCATTCAGCCCAACCTGGCACACGCCGAAGGAGATGTCGAAGGAAGAGATCCTGCAGACCGTGGACGCGTTCGTCGCTTCCGCTCAAAGGGCGCGAAGGATCGGGTTCGACGTCCTCGAGCTGCACTCGGCGCACGGCTATCTTCTGCACCAGTTCCTCTCGCCGCTCTCCAATCGCCGCAGCGACGAGTACGGCAAGGAGCGCATGAAGTTCCCGCTCCAGGTCGCACATGCGGTGCGCGAGACCTGGCCGAAGGAAAGAGGGCTCGGCGC
>Ga0114129_10004561_pt1 | contig 19548 bp, 22 predicted proteins | sample RhiMetdeltSRZDD1_FD_80071 | JGI IMG/M metagenome (GOLD analysis project Ga0114129, IMG submission 80071) | Populus rhizosphere microbial communities from Tennessee, USA - Rhizosphere MetaG P. deltoides SRZDD1 (version 2) (version 2) | ecosystem: Host-associated > Plants > Roots > Rhizosphere >...
CGGCCGCCATGCCAGCCTGCGCCGGCTCCTCTGCGACCTGATCGAGGAATACGGCCGGCACACCGGGCACGCCGACCTGCTCCGCGAGGCGGTGGACGGGCTGGCCGGTGAGGACCCCCCGGCTAGATGGCATCCCAGGGCGGGCCGGTTCCGTCCGGACAGCTGACCGCCGGATCCGGGCGAACGAGGCGCCGTGGGAAGGACGCTGTGGTTTCCAGCCGCCCGCGCAGATCGACCTCCCATGCGTTCCGGGTCTGCCAGTGCGATCTGGCTCAGCCAGGTATCGTTCCGCTGCGGAGCCTGACGGTGAAGCCGTGGTCGGTGTGCCTGAGCGCGACGTCGATGTCGAGCTGGTGCATGGCCCACAGCCCCAGTCCAAGCTGGTGGTCCGGGGTGCGGCTTGGCGCGGGGACTAGGCCTGCGAGGTGATCGGCTGGGCCGCGGCCTGTGTCGTGAACGGTGACCACGATGCGGCCCGGCGGGGCCCAGATGCGTACGGTCGCGGGCGGGCGGCCGTGGCGCTGCGCGTTGCTGACTGCTTCGGAGACGCCGATCAGCAGGTCGTCGAGCGTGGTGGTGGGGATGCGGCCGGGGCCGATCTGCGCGAGCGCGTGCCGGGCATCGGCCGCGGGCCGGTTGACCAGCTCGGCAAGGGGCGGGGTGTCTTCGAGCGGATCGGGCGCGTACGGGAGGCCTTCGAATACCGAGGCGCCTTGGTAGCGGCCGCTTGCCCGGCGCTGTCCCGACGGCGAGACGATGCGGGGGTGCGTTCGCTCGACGATGTCGAGCACCGGCGCTGGCGTGGTGGTGATGTTGTACAGGCACCGGCCCCACACGGGGAAGTCCTGCCAGACGGTGTTGACGGCCGATTCGTAGCGGTCCCAGCCTTCGAACCGTCCCCCATTGCCCGGATGGGGCACATCCCCGGCGATCCGGATCTGCCCGGCGCCCATGGCGACATGAAATTCAAACAGCCGCCGGTAGGCTGCGATCGCCCGCGCCGGGGTAGCGTACAGGCCCTTATCACCGATGAAGTCGACCGCGGACGGATCGGTGAGCCACGACCGCAGCAGGCCGCTCTTCCGGTCGTCGTAACCGATGATCACCGGTTCGCCCGCGGCGATGCCCTCTTCGGCGAACGGCACGATCAGCGCGGCGAACTCGGCATCGCAGCCGTAGAAGCCGGCCTCATGGTAGTGGCCCACGTGGCCACGCGCCGCGCCAGTCCTCATCACAAAACCCCAGTATGCCCAGCGTGCGGGCGGGCAGCCTCCCCGCGGCCTGGTCACCCCGGCACCCGCAGCACCCCGGTCGGCTTCCCAGGACCCCAGCGGCTAAACCAGCCCGCAAACCGGGTCAGCGAGAGCGCCCAGGACCTGGGGTGCCGGGTCCAGCGCGGTCGTGGTGAGCCGGGGCTGCCGCGGGCCCGGGTTCGGCGGCGTCGCCGGAGGCGGCCAGCACGGCGAGGAACGGGCCGACCCGGAGCCCTTCCTGGGCGGGGTGGCGGAACGAGCTGTCGGGGTTCACGGTGTACCGGGTGCGGCGTCCGGTCCGGGTGCGGGTGAGGTAGCCCGCGGCTTCCAGGTCGGCCACGATGGCCTGCGCGGTGCGCTCGGTGATGCCGGCGGCGGCGCTGATGTCGCGGATCCGGGCCCCGGGGTTGCGGGCGATCTCCACGAGCACGTGCCCGTGCCCGGTCAGCAGCGTCCAGCTGCCGTCGCGCTCGCCAGGATCACTCATACCCCCTGATTATATCCTCGTGAGAGGATCCTCGCGAGAGATTTCACGCGATATTTTTCTCATGTTTCTATTGACAGGTCTCCGCCGGTCGCCGATCCTGGTAGTGCCACAGACCCGGCCCGATGCGGAGAGGGATGGCGATGACCACGGCCCCCGGCGGGGAGCTAGCCGCCCCCGGTCACAAGCTGCAGTCCGCCTCACCCCAGCCAGGCACGGCCGGGGCAGCGGTGCCACCGCGGCAGCCGCGGCTGGCGGTGGTCACCCTGCCTGGCGAGATCGATGCCAGCAACGAGGGCCAGGTCCAGGACACGCTGACCCGCGCGCTAGGCGACGGGACGGCGGTCCTGGTCGCCGATGCGGCCGCGACTGCCTTCTGCGGATGCTCGGGGGTGACCGCGCTGCTACTTACTCATTACCGGGCAGCCGCTGCCGGAGCGCAGCTACGGGTCGTGGTGGGCAGTCCCCCGATGCGGCGGATACTGGAGCTGACCGCCGCCGATCAGGTGCTCAATACCTACCCCACCCTGGCCGCGGCGCTCGCCGATGGGCAGGCACCTGATCGGTCATGATCCATTACCCAGGTGCCACGCGCACACCGTGGATCAAGCCGCGCGGGGCTGGCTGCACCTCAGCCATCCGCAACGACGCCACACTACTGCCATGCCGCGGCCGCGACGGCCGGTTATTGCCGCCCCACACGACCAGCGGGCACGCCCATCTCTGCACAGGCACGCGCGGCCAGACACCCAATTCGGGCAGCAGCGACCCTGGTGCACTGTTCACGCCGCCCGGCAGCACCCAGATCACCCCAATATGCATGTCACCGCAGCCGACGGACATGGCTTCCGCTGCCGCGCATAGCCGCGGGACTGCGCGCTCACCGCGCCGTGGGTCGCTCACGCAAGGTGAGGGTCCTGCGATCCGGGCATGGCATATGACTAGCTGCTGGCCGGCGCGGGTACGCGGCTGCCTTCACGAGATCGCCGGGGTAGGAAGGAACCATGGCTGACGCTGCCGTTATGGCTGGGAAGTTCGTTCTGGTCACCGGAGGCACCGGTGGCATCGGCAAGGCCACCGCCATCGGGCTCGCCGCGCTGGGCGCCCGGGTCGGCATCACCGGCCGCGATCGGGCCCGCACCGAGGCGGCCGCGGCCGGCATCGGCGCCGCACCGGGCAGCCCAGCCGTGGACGCCTTTGCCGCGGACATGTCCGCCCAGGCCGGGGTGCGCCGCCTGGCCGCCCAGGTGGCCGGCGCCTACCCGCGGCTGGACGTGCTGGTCAACAACGTCGGCGGGTTCTGGGCTCACCGGCGCCTCACCGCCGACGGCCTGGAGCGCACCTTCGCGCTCAACCACCTCGCGCCGTTCTTGCTGACCAGCCTGCTGCTGGACCGGCTCACCGCGAGCGCACCCGCCCGGGTCGTCACCGTCTCCTCCGGCGCCCACGCCAGCGGCCGCATCGACTTCGACGACCTGCAGGGCGAGCAGAACTACTCCGGGCAGCGCGCCTACAGCCAGTCGAAGCTGGCCAACGTGATGTTCACCTACGAGCTGGCCCGCCGCCTGGACGGCACCGGCGTGACCGCCACCGTGTGCCACCCCGGCGTGGTCCGCACCAGCTTCGGCGCCGAAGACCAGGCAGCGCACATGGCCGCCATGATCCGGGTGGCGCGCCTGTTCATGAAGACCCCGGCCCAAGGCGCCCTCAGCCCGGTCTACCTCGCCTCCTCACCCCAGGTCGAGGGCGTCACCGGCCGGTACTACGCCAACCGCAAACCCACGACCTCCAGCAAGGCCTCCTACGACACCACAGCAGCCGCCCGGCTATGGCAGGCCAGCGCCGCCCTGACCGGCATGACAGCAACCACATAAAGCCCGGCGCAAATTCCGGCAGTCTCCGAGCACGCCCGCCGCTTCAAGGGCGCGACAGATCAACTCATCCGAACGGCACCGCCGGCGCAGCACCGGGCAGTAGCTGGCGCGCAGAACAAGCGGATACGGTTGTCAAGCGCCGGGTGAGGGCGGCTACCGAACGTGACGCAGAACTGAACACCCTCGGCGTGAGGCCGGCGCGGTGGGTCATCTGGGCGGCTACGGCGCTGTTGCCTCCGCTGGTTGTGGCGCCGGGTTGCCCCAGACGGCTGGGGCCCTGACCAGGACCAGCGCCGCGTCGTCGTCGAGTGGCGCGCCGGTGTGGCGGAACAGATCGTCACGCACGCGCTGGAGCAGGTCGGGGCGGATACCGTCGGTGCTGGCCGCGGCGAGCTCACGGAGGCGGGCGGGCAGGGGATAGCACCGGTGGCGCGGGTTGCGGGCCTCGGTCACGCCGTCGGTGTAAAAAAGCAGCGCGCCGCCCGGTGGAAAGGGCAGCGTCCGCCCAGCGGCGCTGCCATCGCCCAGCGGCAGCAGCCGCAGCGGCGGCGCCGGGGAGGGTACCTCCACGCTGGTCACCGCTGGTGCGCCCTGGCCGTTGCGGCTGCGGCGGCTGGTCTGGCGGTCACCGCCGCCAGGTGAGAGCAACAGGGGCGGGGGATGCCCGCAGTTGTAGATGGTCAGGCGGCCGGCGGCCGGGTCGATCTCGGCGAGTACCGCGGTGACGAACTCCTCCCCGGGCCCGCGGTGAGCCTGGCCCGCGCTCAGCCTGCGTGCCAGGCTGGCATCCAGCCGCCGGGCCGCCTCGGCCAGGGTGTAGACCTCGTGGGCGACCTCGCGGAACACGCCCAGCACGTCGGCCGCGGTCTCCACGGCATCCAGCCCCTTGCCCCGGGCGTCGCCGACGATCAGCCGGATCCCGAACTGGGTGCGGGCGACCTCATACAGGTCCCCGCCGACCCGGGCCTGGGCCGCGGCCGCCAGGTAGACCACCTCCAGCTCCAGCGGGCCGACCCGCTCCGGCAGCGGCGGGAGCAGCGCCCGCTGCACCACCTCCGCTACCGAGGTCACGTCGGCCAGCTTCTGTTCCACCGGCGCAACGCTGGCCTGATCGCGCTTCGCGGGCTTGGTCAGCGCCACACCGAGCGCGGTGAGCGCGGTCACGGCCATCACCGGCACCGGGACCACGATCCACGGCAACGACCCGCGGGCGAACGCGGCGAACACGAAGGCGGCGGCCAGCATGACCACGCCGCAGGCCAGCGGCCGGCGCAGGGATGGCGCACCAATACCCGCCAGCGCAACAGGGATAGCCAGCAGCGGCCCCACCAGCAGCCCGCCATCCCCCCAATCGCTCAGGGCAGCGGCCGCAACCACCACGACCGCCACGGCTGCGCACACCGCCAGCCACCAGCGCGGCACCCGATCCAGCGTGCCCGCTACCTGCCCCCGTCCCGGCCGCCGCATAAGGTACCCGGCCCCGCAAACGGAATCTCATCCACCACGCGGCGGGCACCTCCTCGATCCCGCCGGAAACCAGCCCGGCAGGCAGCCGGTGCCCACGACTGTAACGGCCCAGCACGGGCGGAAGCGGCCAAACACGGCCACCCGGCAGACAACTGAGGCCTTGCGCCGGTACTCGCGGAGCTCTTTGCGGTAGATGGCGCGCATGCGCCTGCGGCTCGCGCTCATCTGCGGCGTGCCTCCTCGTCTTCGCTGATCAGCTCGAGGTAGACGTCCTCGAGGGAGTGGCACGACTCGCCGACCGACAGCACGTCAGCGCCGGCTTCCACGAGAGCCCGGGTGGCGGCGGGAGCGGCGACGGCCGGGTCGGCGATGGCCAGGACGTAGCGGGCCGGGCCGTCCTGGCGCCAGCCGTCAACGGCGGCAGGGCAGCGAAGACCCGGCCCGGGTCAGGCAGCGGCTCGAGGGTCGCGACCGTCAGCGTCCTGGCGAACAGCCGGTCACGGAGCTCGCCAGGCCGGCCGATCGTGCGCAGTGTGGTGTTCATGATGGCGACACGGTCGCAGAGCCGCTCGGCCTCCTCCAGGCGGTGGGTAGTGAGGAAGATCGTCACCCCGCTTTGCCGGAGCGCGTTGATCAGGTCGTGGACGTCGCGGGCGGCGACCGGGTCCAGTCCGGCGGTCGGCTCGTCGAGGAACAGCACCTGCGGGTCGGGCAGCAGCGCCCGGGCCAGGGCAACCCGCTGACGCAGCCCCTTGGACAGCGTGCCGCAAGCATCGTGCGCCCGGTCGGCCAGATTCACGGCGCGCTGGGCGCGGTCGATGCGGCCGCCGGCGTCGGGCACCTCGCACAGGTCAGCGAAGCATCTGAGGTTCTCGGCCACGCTCAGGCGCAGGTCAAGTCCCGGAGACTCGGGCATGACCGCGATCCCGCGGCGGATCTGCACTCCGTTCTCGGTGTGAGCGAGGTTCCGGCGACCGTTGCCGAGCCCGAGGTCGGCGCGATCAGGGTGCTGAGGTTCGCACCGTGGTTGTCTTCCCGGCGCCGTTCGGCCCGAGGAAGCCGAACACCTCGCTGTAGCCGATCTCGAAGGACACGTCGCTGAACGCCACCCGGTCGCCGAAGCGCTTGCTGAGACCGTGGGCAACAGCGCCGGGCCGCGGCTGGCCGCGCGCGATGCCGGCGTCCGCTGTGCTGTCGCGAAGCCGCCCGTGCTGGTGCGGGCCGCAGGCTGGTCCTGTCCAGGCGGCGCAGCCGGCGTCTCGGCCGGGAGGCTGGCGGGCGCAGCGGCCGCAGCTTCCTGATGAGCCACCTGATCAGCAAGAACATCACTGATACCGCAGCGCACTGCACACCCGGTCGGTCTCCTCGACCTCGAACGCCACATGATCAGCAAGAACATCCGCGGCAGTACGCGGTGGCGTCATAACAGGCTCTGGTCAGACAGGCCACGCAGGCCAACCGCCGCCGCCACCGGCGGCCGATAACGGGACACGGCGTGTCACCGTCTCGCTCTGACCGGAGCCCTTTCCGCTCACCCCAGCGACCGCTGGCACGCCTCATCGGGCAGGGCGAAGCCCCGCTAGTACTCGTCGTGGCGGCGAATCCAGAACTCCTCAGAGTCGCTCTCGTTGCGTCCTTTGGGCGCGCGGTCGAGCAGCGGGTAGAAGCCCATCATGATCTCGACGCCGCGGGCGTAGGCCGAGTAGGTCTGGTAGACGGCACCGCCGGAGAGCGCGAAGGCGCTCAGCGCTTGCTGCTCGGTCATGTACCCAAGCGCGGTGGTCCCGCAGTCGGCCGCCAGCCGCTCCACCACGGGAGGGACGCCGGCTTCAAGAAGCGGCGCGATCTGCTCCTCCGGCGCGGAGACGCCGAAGTCGAAGTTGAAGTCGCTGCCACGCGACGAGACCCAGGGGAAGCCCCAGCCCATCCGCTGCTTGTAGGCCTGGAGCTTCTCCAGGGGCGCGCGCGAGACGTACAGCATCGTCACGTCGCGGGCGTTGAGATGGGGGACGGCGCCATTGATTGTGTCGGCGCTCGAGGAGCAGACCGGGCAGCCGGCCTGGTAGCTCGGCCCGAACATGAAGTGGTAGACGAGCAGCTGCGAGCGCCCATCGAAGAGCTCCGCGAGCGTTTTCGTCCCGTCCTCGGTGTCGAACGTGTAGTCCTTCGCGATCGGCACCCAGGGCAGCTCGCGGCGCTCGCGCGCGAGCTCGTCGCCCAGGCGCGTCAGCTCCTTCTCGCGCTCGAGCAACGCGTTACGCGCCGCCTCCCACTCCTCACGAGTGCCTACCTTGTGCTCAGTCATGGATCTCGTCTCCCTCGTGTCGGCTTCTCGTTCCTTGGCCACCATGTCCCAGAACGAGGATCGGGATGTCCGGGCGGCTAGTCTTCGGCCGCGAGCACCTTGTCAAGCTTGCCAGCAGGGCCTCCCAGCCGGGTCCCGCGCTGGCGGCGATCTCAGGCATGGCGGCGGCCAGTTCGGCCAGGTCCTCGTGCACCAGGGTGAGGGCCGTGCCCGGCGGGTCGTCGCGGAGCGTGGCCGTCAAGCGGCGTGTCGAATGACGGGCCCTGCCTGCGCTGCGGGCCGATGAATCCCCAGCGGAAGACCAGGCGCTGGTCTGGCGCCAGCTCGAGCAGCTCGCTGTCGAAGCCGCCGACGACCATGCCGGAGTCGGCCTTCCATGTCCGCCAGTAGCCGACGGGCCGTTCGTCGATCTCGACGCGCGTCACCTCCTGACGCCGGGCGCCATCCACCGCCGGACCAGGTCCGGGTCCAGCCTGGCCCGGTTCACCGTGTGCGGCGCCGCCGCGACATGGTGTTCGGTGCGGACAGTTTGTTCGTCTTCGGTCGCGGTCATCGGATCGGTGTCCTTCCACAGGTGTGCTTGTCCGAGGCGTCAGTGCGGGTGCCGTCACACAGCCAGTCGACGTACTCGCGCAGGCCGCGGCCAAGGCCGTAGGCGGGCTGGTAGCCGGTGTCGTGACGCAGCCGGGCGATGTCCAGCCAGGTGTCGCGGGCGGGGCCGGCCGTGGCGGCCCGCATCCGCCGCCTGGAAGAGGCCGGGGTCATCGAGGGCTATCACGCCCGCATCAGCCCCGCCGCCGCCGGCCTGCCGCTGACCGCGTTCATCCAGCTGCACTGCCACCCCGGCCGCTGCCTGCTGAAAACCTCCGCCGCCGAGAACTTCCCGGAGATCGCCGAAATCCACCGCCTCAGCGGCAGCTCATGCACCATGGTCAAGGTGCGCACCGCCTCGATGGCGCACCTGTCGTCGCCGCTGGAGCGGATCGGCGAGCACGCCGACGCCAACTCCCACATCGTGCTCGAAACACCCTTGGAGCACCGAACGCTCCAGATGCCGCCGCCCGCACCTGCGGCCACCCGCCATCCGGGCTGGAACCCCTAACCGCCCGGGCCACCGCGCCATGCCGTTCCGGGCGCGGCAGAATCGCCTGATCTGCGCGGCTAAATGAGACCAACCCCACTCACGCAGTCCGCGCCTAACGGCGGCTACGACGCGGTCAGCGGACGATCCGCTCATCACAAGGCGCGACGGCCGGGCTGCCCGGATGGCAGGCAGGGGCTCACGGCACGGCTCGGGAGCAGAACGCCAGCGCCTGGTTCAGTTCTCGGTGGCGAAGCTCAGCCCGGCTGCGGCGAGGGCGTCGCGGAGCGGGGAGATCGCCTTGGGCCCGATATGGTGCACCCGGGCGAGATCGGCCTCGGTCACCTGGGTGCGCTGCTCCAGGGTGACATGCCCGGCCGCGGCCAGCGCCTGCCGAGCTGGCCTGGCCAGGCCGGAGGCAGCGCCGGGGCCTGGCGGCCCTGCTGCCCGGTCACGCGGCGACCAAGCCGGCGAGGTGGACCAGCGAGTTGCCCAGATGATCCGGGGGGAATGGGGGGAATCCGATGTGCTGGCGGAGGAAGCTGGAGACCGCCGACCAGGTCCCCACCGCCGACAGGCCCACGCCGGGAGCCGGGGAGCGCCCGCCCCCGATTGCAGTCCTGCGCGGCACGCTTTCAGTTTTGCCAACCCCGCCTCCATCGGACGGGGCCAAAGGCACCGGTCCGGGACCCGTCCCCAGCGCCACGCGCCGGCAGCGGAAGTCAGGCTCTCACATCCGGAAGGTGGCATTCGCGGACCGGCCAGTTGAGCGCCGGCAGCCCACTACTTCGAGCCGGTCCGGCGATGGCGCGCTGGCTTGGGTACCGCTGACATCGGTGGGAACGTGGTTGTCATGTCGTTCGCGCCGGTGCCCGCGACCGCGGCGTGGCACCACCGGGGCGCCCGGTCCGGGTTCGAGGTCGCTTACTTCGGCGCCCGCGGTGACGGGTGCCAGATCGAGGGGTGGACGACCGCGATCGAGGACGGCCTAACGTGGGCCGTCGAATACGTCATCGAGGTCGACGCGGTCTGGGCAACCCGCAGCGCCCGGATCCGCGGACGCTCCGGCGCTGGGTTCTCGTCGGCCCTGCTGGAGGTCGACGGCGCAGGCCACTGGCTGGCCGGCGGCAAGCCCGCGCCCTACCTGGACGGCTGCCTGGACGTGGACCTGGAGGCCTCCGCGCTGACCAACGCGCTGCCGGTGCGGCGGATGGGCCTGCTGGTGAGCGGCCGGGCGGCCGCTCCCGCCGCCTACCTCCGCGCTGTCGGCCTGGCGGTGGAACGGCTGGAGCAGACCTATGTGCGAATCACCGACGAGGCCGGCTGCCAGCGCTATGACTATGCCGCTTCCGCCTTCGACTTCGCGGCCCGCCTGGTCTACGACAAGTCCGGCTTGGTGCTCGACTACCCGGGGATCGCCGTCCGGGCCGGCTGATCGGCCTGGCTGACCTCGGCAGCGAATCGGGTGTGCCCGCTGAGCACCGGTAGCACCCCGCCGCGCTGGTACCTGCGCATTGGGCCAGCCGGGCCGCCGGGCAGCCGGCCACCGGCGATCATCAATTGCCTCAATCCCTGAGGCCGGCCTGTCAGCAGCTGAACGCCTCGCCCGGCGGCGCAGGGGCGACGGCAGCAAGGCTCATCCGGCCGTCCTGCCCGGTCGCTATTCACCCAGCGGTCTGTTGTTCCCCCTGGGGCCCGGGCCCACCGGCTCCCGGGCGGCCGGCGTCCTTGCCGGGCCGACGGTGGGGCGAGGAGACTTTGTGGTGTGGCGCGTGGGTGCTCACCACTGTGCCGGTGGCCGGCACCGGTGCGGGTGGGCTGGCCGGCGATGCTCGCCGCCGTTGTGGTGCTCGGCGGTGCCTGCGGCGGGGGCACCAAGGCCCAGCCGGGGGGCCGGGCTGCGGGCGGTGTCGCGCATCTGCGGGTGGTGGCGACAACGGTGCTGTCGCCGCGGATGCGAGACCTGACCGTCGCCTCGCCCGCGCTCGGCGCGACGGTGAAGGTCCGGCTGCTGCTTCCGGTGCACTACGCGGCGCGGCCCGGGGCCCGCTGGCCGGTTCTGTACCTGCTGCACGGCTGTTGTGACACCTACCGGAGCTGGACCCGCTCGACCGACGTCGAGGCGCTGACCGCGCGCAGCGATGTGCTGGTGGTGATGCCCGATGGCGGGAGGGCTGGCTTTTACTCCGACTGGCTGGCTGGGCCGCGCTGGGAAACGTTCCACCTGACCGAACTGCGGCAGATCCTGCAGCGGGACTACCGCGCCAGCGCGGTCATGGCGGTCGCCGGCGCGTCGATGGGCGGCCTGGGTGCCTTGGCCTACGCCGCCCGCCATCCCGGATTGTTCCGCGCCGCCGCGTCCTTCAGCGGGATCGCCGACACCCGCCTGAGCCCGCAGGAGTCGATGCGGTACGTGGACCTGGTCCGCTCCCAGGGTGAGGACCCCACTCATCTGTGGGGCGACCCGCGCCGCGACGCTGCGGTGTGGGCCGCGCACAACCCCTATGACCTGGCGCCCCAACTGCGCGGCACGCAGCTGTTCATCGCGGTCGGCACCGGGCAGCCCGGGCCACTCGATCCGGCCGGCACGGCGGCCAGCACGATCGAATCCTCGCTCGCCGCCGAAAACGCGGCCCTCGCCGGGCGGCTGCGCGCGCTGAAGATCCCGGCACAGCTCGACTTCTACGGCCCGGGCACCCACAGCTGGCCATACTGGCAACGGGACCTGCACCACGCCTGGCCGCTGCTCCAGCACGCACTCGGCACACGCTGAACACGCTCAGCGGCGACTCCGGGCCGAGGGGACGGGCGAACAGATCGACCCGTTCGGCGCGGTATTGACGGCATCCGGCAAACAGAAGACTGGCGCAATTAGGCGGCTCGGCGCGCGTTCTCCCTGGACACTCTCCATCACTTACTGTGACGGATCCTGCGAGCTCGGCCTGACTGCCGTGGGACGACTCGTGGGACGAGTACCGGCCGCATCTCCGTGCAATGTGTGCATTCTGGGCATTGGCGTGTGGCATCTGCGCAGGTAGAGCGCCCGGCGCGGCCGAGCAGCCCACTCTTAATCCGCGGGTCGAGCGGTCGGTTGGCGACGAACAGCAGTGATCCTTCCGGACCCGGAGCGCGTCTGGTAAGTAGGTGAGGTCATGCATTCCAGGCGATTAGCTGCGAGGGCGGGGATATGGCGGAAGGCGCGGACACGCCATCGGAGATGGTCATTACCGCCGAGATTGTCGAGGTTGTGGTGGAGGAGCCGGGCCGGGCTGCGAAGAAGACAAGGGGTCGGCAGATGCCCAAGTGGGAGACTGATGCCCGCGATCGCGTGCGGGCGGCTGTTCGGCGCTTCGCCAAGCCGCTGGCTGATTTGGTTGCCCGCGACGCCAATGAGGGTGATACCCGGCTGCTGGTCACCGACTTCTTGTGCGATGGACTGGGCTACGACAAATACGAAGACCTGACCACCGAGTACCAGGTCAGGGGAGAGTTCGCCGACTACGGTGTGCGGATCGCCAAACAACTCGTCGCGTTCATCGAGGTCAAGCGTGCCGCGACCAAGCTGGGCGCCAAGCACCTGCGCCAGGTCGAGATGTATGCGGTCAACGAGGGCGTCGAGTGGATGATCCTCACCAACGGCCAGGTATGGCAGGCCTGGCACCTGACGGCGGGGCTGCCGGTGGTGCTCGACCTCGCGCTGGAAGTAGACCTACTAGGCGAGGGCGGTCCCACCCACAAGGCAGATACGCTGTTCCCTTTGTCCAAGGAAGGGTTCAAACATCGTGTCATCGACGAACTGTGGCGGGTCAAGGCCGCCACCTCGGCCAAGTCCATCGGGACCGCCATCACCAGCGACGCCGTCATTGAGCAGATCCGCAAGGAACTGCGGCGCCAGACCGGCCACAACATGGACCCTATGGAACTGAGGGACCTAATCACATCGAGCGTCCTTAGGCCAGACGCCCTATAGACCCCGCTAACCACCGGCCGAGGCAGATGCCTCCGCGTGATGTCCAGATCCGTGGCGGGTTGATCGGCATGGCCGCCTGGCGGAGCGGGTTATCCAGGCTGCCGTGCCTCGCGGCGGCCCGACAACATAGTCTGACACCCTGGCGTTTTGGACGCGGAAAAACGAGATACCTTCTCTGCTAGACGGATCCCTACTCACACAGAGGGAGCAGTCTGACAAGGCACTATACGCGAAATCGAGGTCTGCATGCTAAACGTAAGTGAAGTTGCGCAATTTGTCGGTTCGCTTGGGAGCGTGCTGGTAGCCGCAGTGGCGATCATAGTAAATAACCGGACGACGCGTGCGAACCTAGATGCACAGCGTCAAGCCACCACGGAGCAGCTAGAACAGCAGCGAGAGGCGCTCTCCACCACCCTCACTGCGCAGGCGCAGCAAATTCAGGATGAGCGCTTGTGGGACCGCCGCATGGCGCTGTATGAAGACCTCGGAGCTTGGAGCGGCAAGGCATTCTCGAGCGTCAGTCGACTCATATTTGAGATTACCGCGCTTCCAAAGAAAGACTTTGCAGAGAACTTTAAGGAGCCTTTCAGTCAGCTCAATGAAGCAGTCGGAGCTCAATTTTTTCCGCTATTCGGCCGCGTGCAGATCTACGCGAAGAGCACGGTGCGGGACGCTTTTCTAAAGGCGTCGCCGTCGATTGTCGGCCTAGGCGGCGAATACGATAAGGATAATGCTCTCAAATGGGCTAACGGTCTCTTTCTCGCGGTACGACATCTCCAAGATGTATTGCGAGCCACGATAGGAGATGTTGCAGCGGGGATCGAGCGCGTCCGGCCTTCGCAAGGCGCCGACGTGCGACGGGGACCCACGCCGCCCGCGACGACACCCGAGAGTCACGGAGACTCAGCCAGATGGCCCACGCATGGCGAGAGCTGATAAGGAACCGATCCACTCGCCAACCTAACTAACCCCCTTTCCTGCTCATACCGGTAGCGCGGCGCAACACCGCCGAGTGGCCGCCTGGCTTCTAGCTCGGAACTAGGTACTTGAAGGTGTAGATCGTCACCGTCCAGTTGGGGTCCCAGTAGCTAGGCCCATCGCCGCGTTCCTGGCGCTCTTCCCGGCCGGCCAGCTCCCAGCCGTCGGCGCCCACCCGGTTCAGCAACTCCAGCACGCTCTGCCCGCTGCCGGTGAAGTTCTCCCCAAGGCCCTGCCCGGGCCTGCGCCACACGATCCTGTGGATCTCACCGGCGCGGATGTCGCGGGTGACCGATAACTGGGCATACTGCCACGCCGTCATGAGTGACCCTCCAGCCGATCCGATTCCTTGACCGTTTCCATGCAACCGCTCTCAGCGCCTCCTGCTGGAGTTATCCAGCCCTACCGGCGCCAATCGGGGAGAGCATTGCCGGAGCAGCGCACCGGGCAGCCATCCAGCGGTAACGTCCCCCGGCTTCTGGGCCCAGCAGGTGGCGGCAGGTCACCGCCGTGTTTGGCTGTGCAGGAGTTCGGCGAGCCGCTGGGCGTTGACCTGGGCGTAGTTGCGGTAGCAGTTGTTGAACAGCACGTGGGTGGTCTCGGCGTCCCCGGCCAAGGCGGCCACCTTAGGTGCCCATTCGGTCAGTTCGGTCTCGGTGTAGCGGTAGCCGAACCGCTCGTGGATGTCCTTGCTCTCCCACTTGTCCGAATGCCCGTGCATCCGGACTACGGCCAGGTCGGGCGCGGTGGCGGCCAGCACCGGCGGGATGGAGTCGCGGTGGCCCTGCGGCATGTCCACGCACACATACGGCAGCCGGTGCCCGGCCAGGAAACCCAGAGTCTCCTCCTGGTTGTCCCGCGTCATCCAGGTCCGGTTGCGGAACTCGATGCACACCCGGTCCGGCGCGGCCCGCTCGGCGCAGGCGACGATGTAGTCCTTGCGTGCCTTGGAGATAGGGAACCAGGGCGGGAACTGTAGCAAGATCGCGCCGAGCTTGCGCTCGGCCCGCAGCGGATCCAGCGCGGAAAGGAAACGCTCCCACACCTGGCCGGCCAGCGCCGGGCCGACATCTTTGAAGTAGACCCGGTCCTTGCCTGTTTTCTCCGCGGCCGGGCGCAGGTCCTTGGGCAGTGCGGCGACCGGGGTGGGGTGGTGGGTGAGCAGGCTGAACGCCTTGACGTTAAAGGTGAACCCGTTCGGGGTCCGCGCCGCCCACGCCGTGGCGGTCTGCTCGGCGGGCAGCGCGTAATAGGTGGCGTCCACCTCCACCAGCGGGAACTGGCGCGCGTAATAGCGCAGCCGCTTTTCCGGCGTGTCCGCCTCCGGCGGGTACCAGCCCGACGCGATCAGCGTCCGGTCCGTCCACGACGCCGTACCCACCCGGACCTGCCCCATAGCTGCAGCCTAGAAGGACGCCAGCCACCAGGGCAGTCACCGTCCACGGGTCGCCTGTCTAGCCGCGCGCCATATGCGGCAGAAGCGGGCGTTCTCGGCACTTGGTTGCGATGGATTTTTATGCAACATGGCTAATCGCTCGGGACCAACCCGGGATCGCCGGACGGCCGACAACGCATAAGCCTCTTGCTGCCCGCGCCGACCCCGCCGAGCCGCGCGGCTGCCGAGCTATTCATCACCGGGTGCGCACACGGCACATGAACTGTTCTCGCCGCTGATCAGTTGTTGCAGTCGATCCACGGTCACCGGGCATTTCATCAGGGCGGGTCTTACGGGGGTGTTCGGCGTCTGCCGCAAGCGCCGGGTCCAAAACACCGTTGACCCGTACGGGTTCCCCATACGGTCAGCCCGCGTGCTAGCACGACCGGTCTTCGTGACGCCCATTTGCAACGCCGTGTATGAGGTGCTGGGATCGAGCCGGCGAGCTCACCTGTCCTCTGAGCGAGCTTGCCCGGGTTGCTCGCCGAGGTGGCGCTGGCCGGGGGTGCTCTAGGCGCTGGCGGGCGCCGTAATGACTGTGTGGTTCGGTGAGCGCCGAGCCCACTCGCCGACCGCGATCTGTTCTCGCGCCGGCCGGGCCGAATCGACCTGGACGAGAGCAACCTCACGGCGAACGTCAACTTCCGGCTGGTGCACGGGGAGTTGCTGCACGGGTGTGCTCGGCGCCCCTAGGTAAAAGGTGGGGATGCCGCGATTGCGACCTCGCGCTTGAGACCTGACTTCGGCCACTTTCCGGGGTTGATCTTGGTGTCGGGGCGGTGAGCTGCGGGTTTGTTGTGGGCGAATGCCGGAACTGCGCACGAGCCAGCGCCGTATTGTGGCCTGGTGTCCCGTATCTGCGGACGGTCAAGAGGTCATCAGGCGCGACGGCCGTGCAGATCGTGCACTCCTCGCACCGCGGCGATCGATCCAGAGCTGGGGGGAGCGGACTGCTCGAGCACGGGCTCGATCCACTGCCCGGAGCATAGTATTGAGCGGGAGGACCGATGGGTTACGACATCGAAGTGATCCTCATGAGGCAGACGGCCAGCTACCTGGCCATGCCCATCTTCGTGGTTGATCCCAAGGGCAATCTGGTCTACTTCAACGAGCCCGCGGAGGAGCTCCTCGGCCTGCGCTACGAGGAGGTGGGCGAGATGCCGGCGGAAGAGTGGTCGACGATTTTCGTGCCGACTGACAAGAACGGCGACCCGATGCCTCCCGAGGCCCTGCCCCTGATGATCGCCCTGCAACAGCACCGGCCCGCGCATGACCGGTTTCACATACGGGGCCTCGACGGGCAGCAGCGGGAGCTCTTCGTGACTGCCTTCCCCCTAATCGGGCAGCACGCTCGTGATCTGGGAGCGGTGGCCATCTTCTGGGTGGCGTAACCGGGATGGAGGTGACCCTTTGGGGAGTGCGTGGATCTATCCCGACCCCCCGCCCGGACACGGTGCGTTATGGCGGAAACACTTCCTGCGCCGAAGTGGCTGCGGCACCGAACTCGACTGTGATCCTCGATGCCGGCACCGGAATCTGCGCCATGGGCCAACAGCTCCCGGCCGATTTGGAGCGGGTAGACCTTTTGCTCACGCACCTCCACATGGATCACATCCTCGGGCTGGGCTTCTTCGCAGGGCTCTACCGGCCGGATCTCGAGATACACATATGGGGTCCGGACTCCACCGTCGGCCGCCTTCATGAGCGACTCAGCCGCTACCTGTCGCCGCCTCTGTTCCCGGTGCGGATCCGCGAACTGCCGTGCCGCCTGAGTCTCCACGACGCTCCACTCGGCCGATTCGAGCTTCCCGGTGTCTCCGTCACGGCTGCCCTGGTGTGCCATCCCGGGCCCACCGTCGGTTACCGCCTCGAGGGCGACACAGGCACGGTGGCCTACCTGCCAGATCATGAGCCGGCTCTCGGAGCGCGCCAGTTCCCCGACCTCCCCCGCTGGACGTCGGGGTTCGACCTGGTGGCCGGCGCCGACCTGCTGATCCACGACGCCCAATACGCCGACCCGGAGTACCCTGACCACTTGGGCTGGGGCCACAGCTCCGTCGGCCAGGCAGTCGCGCTGGCCAACGCGGCCGGCGTTCGCCACCTCATCCCTTTCCATCACGATCCCGGCCACGACGACGACTGCCTGGACGATCTGTACGAGGCGCTCTTGCCCGCTGACAACGGTCTGCTGATAACACCGGCCCGGGAAGGCGCCCGCTTGGTGGTGGGAGCACAGGCCCCGACCTGACCCTCCGCTTCTTGCCGGGCGAACACTCCAGAAGGACGGGACCGGCGACAATCCGCTCTGCCGTCTACCACCGGACCCGCGACTCGATCGAGGCCCACCTGACCATCGTGCTCGCCGCCCTGGCCGTCAGCCGGTGGATCGAGGCAGCTACCGGCTGGTCGATTCGCCGGTTCGCCCGGACTGCCCGCCGCTACCGCACCATCCAGATCCAGGCCGACGACCACATCATCACCGCCGCCGACCCGCTACCCGAGGACCTCCGCGACGCCATCGACGCGATCAGCAGCACCCGCGGGGTGCGCACTAGTTTGGCCGAAGTCAGGTCTAGGCGCTGGCGGGCGCCGTAATGACTGTGTGGTTCGGTGAGCGCCGAGCCCACTCGCCGACCGCGATCTGTTCTCGCGCCGGCCGGGCCGGATCGACCTGGACGAGAGCAACCTCACGGCGAACGTCAACTTCTGGCTGGTGCACGGGGAGTTGCTGCACGGGTGTGCTCGGCGCCCATAGGTAGAAGGTGGGATGCCGCGATTGCGACCTCGCGCTTGAGAGGCGTTGCTTAACCGCGGACGTCCGCGGTGGTCTGCATTCCGAGTGGCCGGTCGGCGAAGGCCTGCTCGCCATCGACCTCCCAGCATGCGTTCACGCTGGAGTCACCGAGCATCTCGTCGACGTAGGTCTGCACGTCGGCAATGGACTCCGATTCCCACAGGCAGACGGCCTCGGACCCGTCGCGGTTCGGGTAGAACTGGAGCCCGCGCGTCCCGGACGGGACGCCCTCGTTCCTGATCAGCTTGGCGCCGCGGGCGAAAGCCGTCGGCGGGTCGATGAAGCGGTGGTGGACGATCACGTACATCTCGATTCCCTTTCCTGAGTCGGTGTTCGTGACCGTATGTGCGCGACGACTCGCGCGGCTTCGCCAAGATCAACCATTTGTCGTGATCCCCGACGTGGTCAGTCTTGACCACGTCCCACCATGTCGTGCTCGTACGCGTAGGCGCTCGCAGCGGTACGCGATGGCGCGCCAATCTTGGCGAGGATGTTCTGGACGTGCCTGGCGACCGTGTGCTCGCTGATGACCAAGGTCGCCGCGATCTCGCGATTGGTCTTGCCGACCGCGACGAGCCGCAGCACCTGCACTTCACGTCCGGTCAGCCCGTGGCCCGGCCGGCCGGTCCGCAGGGTGTCCACGCGGGTGATGTCGGGCGTCGCGCCGAGTTCGGCGAAGGCTGAGCGGGCGGCGTCCAGTTCTCGCGAGGCGGTGTCCTCGTCGCCGAGGCGGCGGCACGCGAGCGCGATAAGCGCGCGCACCCGTGCGACCTGGTACGGCGCATGCAGATCCAGCCACAGCCGAATCGCGTGCCGGAGTGCGATGAGCGCGCGGGCCGGCTCGTCGCTGGCGAGGTGGACCATTCCAGCTGCCCACGCGGCGCCGGCCTGGAGCACCGTGGTGCCCTGAGCCTGCGCGATCTCGTCGAGTTCGCGGGTTGCCGTCGCGGCGTTCTCGAGGTCACCGATGGCGAGCATGATCTCCACGAAGGCCGGCATGAGCCGGGCTCGGGGCAGCCGGTGCGGCGTCTCGCGCAACGCCCGCCGGATCGAGGTTGCCGCCATAGCGGTGTCTCCCTGCGCGAGGTGCAGGAGAGCCAGGCCCGGCTGCGGCTCGTATCCGTGCAGTCTGGCCTCGCGGTAGGCCTCGTCGGCGGCATCGATGTCGCCTCGCAGGCGATGGACCTCACCCTGCCGGTAACGTGCCTTCCCGGCCGCGAACTGGTTGAGCACTCCCTCGGCGAACCGGTCGGCGGCGCGCTGGGCCGCTGCCAGCGCCTCGGACCACGCGCCGCCCAGTTCGAGCACCTCGGCGCGATGAACCTGGCACAGCCCGTTGTGCTCCACCATCGTCGGTTGTCGGCCGCACCAGCGGCTTAGCGCCGCGGTCCATTCCCGGGCTCGGTCCAGCTTGAGGGCGTCCTGGCAGAAGGCGAGCGTATTGCAGAACACGATGCCGGTGACGATCGGCGAGAGTTCGCCGGATGTCGCGACGATCATGGCTTCGTCGACGAGGCTGCGCCCCTCCTCCACCCGGCCCATATTGAGCAACGCCCGGCCCTGATCGTCGCGCGCCAGCCAGGTCAGGTCCGGATCGGCGAAGCGTTCGCCGATCGCCGCCGCCTGCGCCGCGGTGTGCAAGCCATTCTCGAAGTCACCTCGGCTCATCTGCTCAAGCCACGATGGGATCAACAGATAGCCGGCCTCGACGCACTCCAGCTCGCCGAGAACGCGCTGGGCACGGGCGAACCAGCCGTTGGCCTGCACCGGGTCACCCCGGAACAGCCGATTGTGGCCGATCCAGAACGCGCACCGTGCGGCGCGCGTTCTGTTACCCGCGGCCAGGTGGCCGTGGTGGGCGCGCTCCAGGCACGCCGCGTACGTCGCGTCCTGCCCGAGCATGTACG
>Ga0114129_10004562_pt1 | contig 19547 bp, 8 predicted proteins | sample RhiMetdeltSRZDD1_FD_80071 | JGI IMG/M metagenome (GOLD analysis project Ga0114129, IMG submission 80071) | Populus rhizosphere microbial communities from Tennessee, USA - Rhizosphere MetaG P. deltoides SRZDD1 (version 2) (version 2) | ecosystem: Host-associated > Plants > Roots > Rhizosphere >...
CGGACGCGGAGGCAATCAATGAATGTCCGCGCTTTTCTTGTCGCCGCCACGGTGATTGGCGGTTCATTAGTTGGTCTCGAGGCGGCGCAGGGCAGCCCAACGGCCGCGAAACCGAAAAACGATCCGAATCAGAAGGAATGGATTCAGCTGTTCAACGGCCGCGACCTCAGCGACTGGATCATCAAGTTCGCAAAGCACGATCTCGGCGAGAACTTCAACGACACGTTCCGCGTCGAGGACGGACTCCTCAAAGTGCGTTACGACAAGTGGACGAACTTCGACGGCGAGTTCGGCCACATCTTCTACCGTCGTCCGTTCTCGTACTACTTGCTGGCTGCGGAATACCGGTTCGTCGGCGAACAGGTGAAGACCACGCGGACCAATCTCGGATGGGCGATTCGCAACAACGGGTTGATGCTTCACGCGCCGGATCCGAAGACGATGCTGAAGGATCAGGATTTTCCGATCTCGATCGAGGTGCAGCTGCTCGCCGGTCTGAGCGACGGCAAGCCCCGATCCACGGCGAATCTCTGCACGCCGGGCACGAACGTCGTGATGAACGGACAGCTGTTCACCCCGCACTGCACGAACTCGAAATCCAAGACCTACGACGGCGATCAGTGGGTGCGTGTGGAAGTGCTGGTTCATGGCGACGAGCTGGTGCGTCACATGGTCGAGGGAGAGACTGTCCTCGAGTACTCGAAGCCGCAGATCGGCGGCGGCAACGTGGCGCCAGTCGATCCCGCCGTCAAGGTCGATGGAACGCCGCTCACGGGCGGCTACATCGCGCTTCAGGCGGAGACCGCGCCAATCGACTTCCGCAAAGTGGAACTCGTCAACCTCGAAGGGTGCACCGATTCGAAAGCCTCGAACTACAAGAGCTACATCGTGAAATCCAATCCGTCGATGTGTCGGTAATTCGGTAACTCGGTGGCTCGGTCGTTCGGTGGCTCGGTAGTTCGGTCGATCGCGAACGCCGGGGCTCGGGGTTGGGGGCTCGCGCATCGTTCGACCAAGAGCGTGAGGCCGACTCGCGAACCTTCGTGTTCTTCGACACAGGGAGAGCTGACTGAAAATCATTCGCACGCGCGGCGGCTGGATTCTGGAAAGAGACGGTCACAAGTTCCACGTATCGCCCGCCGACGCTGCCAACCTGACGACACGGGAAGACCTGCCAGAGTTCCTTCGTTCGCTCGATGCGTCACTGAAACCGGCAGCCGCGTCTTCCGTCGCCGATCCGCTCGCGCCGCTCGAACGTCAGGAGGTGTGGGCCGCGGGCGTCACGTATCTTCGAAGCCGCACGGCGCGCATGGAGGAATCGAAAGCGGCAAGCGGCGGCCACTTCTACGATCTGGTGTATGGCGCCGATCGTCCGGAGCTGTTCTTCAAGTCGGCTGCCTGGCGCGTCGTGGATCCCAACGAGCGCGTGCGCATTCGTCGAGACGCGCGATGGAACGTGCCCGAGCCGGAGCTCGCGCTGCTGATCTCACCGAAGGGGCGCATCCTCGGCTACACGGCGGGCAACGACATGAGCTCGCGCGACATCGAAGGCGAGAACCCGCTGTATCTGCCCCAGGCCAAGGTGTACGACGGATCGTGCGCGCTGGGTCCGGCGATCCTGATCACCTCCGAGCCGATCTCTTCGAATACGCGCATTCAGCTCGAGATTCGCCGCCGTTCGCAGGTGGCGTTCAGCGGGTCGACGACACTCTCGCAGATGAAACGGAATCTCGCGAACCTGGTCGAATACCTTTACCGGGAGACCAGTTTTCCTGACGGGTGCATGCTCCTCACCGGAACCGGCGTCGTGCCGCCGGACGACTTCACGTTAGAACATGGAGATGAGATCGCAATCAGCATCGATGGAATCGGGACCCTGAGGAACACGGTGGACTAACCGAGCACGCAGGATAACAGGAGAGAAGGCAGTTAACAGGAGAAAGGGAGTAGGGGAGAAGACGAATTATGTTTTCCTCTCCCTTTCTCCCATTCTCCTGTTGTTCATCTCCCGCTCTCTAGGGGCGTTTCACGAAATCACTTGCCAGCGGTGGCGTGCTCTTCGGCGGCACGCGATGCTGCGTCGCCTGCTCGAAGGCGTAGGCGATTGCGATGAGCTGCGGCTCGCTGAATGCGCGTCCCGAGAACGTGATTCCGAACGGCGCCGGCTCCGGCGTGAATCCGGCTGGAAAGTTGTTCGGGGGCGCCGGCAGCGGAACAGGCGCAAATCCGCCGGGGACGACGATGCTCGGGTAGCCAGCTTTGGCCGGGGCGGCCGCGCCCTGATTGCGCGGGAACAGGATCGCGTCGAAGTCATCATCGGTTCCCTGGATGCCGTCCGGCCCGTTGTAGACCGCGTCGAGCCCGCTGCGCGTCAGCTGAAGATCCTTCGCTCGATCCGCCTGATACCGGATTGTGTCGGCGCTGCCGGGATTGGTGTTGAGCTGATCCACCGCGAGGAAGATGTTCTGGTTGTACTTCCCAGGGTGGGCGGTGTTGTAGACGACGATGTCGTGCTGGGTGTGCATCGGCGAGTTCGGTCGATGCGTGAGGTACTCGTTCAGATCGTGCTTCTGGCCGAACATCAGCACCGTCGAACAGTTCGTGGGCGCCGGGAACGCCGTGCAGATGCCGAATGCCGAGATGTCGGCCTGATTGGGTATCTCGTGCGGATCGTCGACGAACGCGCCCTCAGCTCGCATGACGGCAATCGCGTCGTTGATGACCTGCAACTGATCGGCCGTGAGGCTGGTGAGGTAGGGCACGTGCGGGACCGCTATCCGGGCGCCCTTGAGAGCATGCTTGTCGAGGAACTGTGTGTAGTCAGAAAAGCACCTTCCCGGCTGGAGGCACGGCGCCGTCGCGCCGTCGGCCGGATCGAAACCGGCGACGACGCCGAGCAGCGCGGCCGCATCCGCCACAGTGCGCGCGAGCGGACCGGCGGTGTCCTGGTCCGCCGTGATCGGCAGAATGCCCGTGCGGCTGACGAGGCCGAGCGTCGGCTTGATGCCGACGACCATGTTTGCCGTTCCGGGGCTCAAGATCGATCCTGAGGTTTCAGTACCGATTGCAACCGTGACCAGATTCGCGGCGACCGCGATTCCCGATCCCGAGCTCGATCCGCCGGGCGTCAACACGGGCCGCCCGTCGTTGAACGGCGCGGTGGTCCGAGGATCCGGCCGCGGATCGTACGGGTTGTATCCCTGGCCCCCCCGGTCGCTGTAGCCCGAGACGTTATTCGTCGACATGAAGTTGGCGAACTCCGTCAGCGTCGCCTTGCCGAGGATGATCGCTCCGGCCTCGCGCAGCCTGGCGGTGATGAACGCATCGTTGGGTGGAATGGCCTGCGCAGGGGTTCCGGCAAAGAACGACGGCGAGCCGGCCGTCGTCGGCATGTCGTTCGTATCGACGTTGTCCTTCAAGAGCACCGGGATACCGAATAGCGGATTCGTCTTGTGTCCGCGCCTTCGCTGGTCGTCGATGGCGCGCGCCTCTTCGACGGCATTGGGATTGATGTCGATGAACGCGTTGACGAGCGATTCGTACTTGCCGATGCGCGCCAGGTACATCTTCACGAGCTCCTCAGACGTGAGAAGGCCGGTCCGCAGCGCGTGCTGCAGTTGGTCGATGGTCGCATCGACCAGTTGCACTTCGCTGCGCGGACGATCGGGCGGCTTGTCGGCAGTGAGCGGAATGACGAAAAGTGCCAGAGCGATGACGACGAATGGCGTTCGCTTCACGGTGACCCCCTTGGCAAATGGCTGTCGCACAGAACGTGCGGCACCTCCGGCGGCGCGCATGATACTTCAACCGACGGCTTTTGGCTTAAGGCGTCGACGCCGGTGTTTTTCGGCGCCGTCCTAGCTGGTGAGGCGGACCGCCTGAGCGTCACGAGCGCAAACTTCACTGGCATAGAATGCCGTGAGGATGCGCCCATTCGCGCTTGCGGGGACAAGCACACGCTCGGCGGCGCCGTGCTGATTTTGAGATGAATGAATGGAAGCGCCCGAACGCGGGTAGACTTCACAGGATTGTGGCGAATCGTCGTGCCGTCCAGGTCGCCGTTGGGGTCGATGTGCCGATACCAGCAGTCGAGGATCTGATCCTCACGGAAAAGTGAGCGCGCGCCCGAAGGACCTCGAGGACATTCGGCTGCTGCGGATTCTGTCCGAGGAATCGAAATGAACATTCGCGGTTCAGCGACGACTCGGGAGCGTGTCTATCATGAGACGCAGCGAGTAGTCGGCGCGGATGAGGCGCGTGAATACCTCGAGGCGCCGATCACACCGGAGGAGCGCGCCGCGACTCTCACGTTGGTTACCTGGTTTTGTCGCCGATATCCGACACCGGCCGATCGGCTGGCCTATGTACGCCGTGCCTATGCCCGATGGGCCGCCGGTCTCGGGACATTTCTGCTGCTCGTCCTCGGTGCCGCCGGGTTGAGGCTGGCAGCCGGCGGCCAGCAACGGTCCCAGCAGCCGTGGCCGCCACCCGTCCAGAAAGTCAAGCCGGAGTCTCCCGCGCTCTCGCCCCAGAAGGAGATGAAGACCTTCGTCATGCCGCCCGGTTACCACGTGGAGCTCGTGGCGAGCGAGCCGATGGTGCGCGATCCGATCTGGATGGACATCGACGCGGACGGCCGATTGTGGGTCATCGAGATGCTCGGCTTCATGCCGCCGGGTCAGCGTGTTACCCCGCGTGAACCGGTCTGCCGCATCGTCGTCCTCGAGGACACCAACGACGACGGCAAGATGGACCGCAGCACGGTATTCATGGACAAGCTGATGCTGCCACGCACCGTGAAGGTCCTCGATCACGGTGTCCTTGTCGCGGAGCCCCCCAACCTCTGGCTCGTGCGCGATACCGACGGCGATCTGAAGCCCGACAGCAAGGAGCTCGTACGCGATGACTTCGGCCGCGCACAAGGCAACCTGGAACACAACGCCAACAGCCTGCTCTGGGGACTCGACAACTGGATGTACACCTCCGAGCACGATTACCAGCTGCGTCTGAAGAACGACACGTTCGAAGTGCAGAAGGTCCCCGTCCGCGGGCAATGGGGCGTGACGATGGACGACTTCGGACGGATCTTTCGCAACTGGAACGAGCAGCCGCTGTTCGCCGACTTGCTGCCGGGTCGGTACTATGCGAGGAACCCGAACCTCGTTCGCACGCGGGGTCTCTACGAGCTGCTCGTGCCCGACCAGGACGCGACCGTGTGGCCCGTGCGCCCGACGCCCGGCATCAATCGCGGCTATCGCGAGGAGCTGAGAAGGCCTGACGGTACGGTGAATACGTACACGGCCGCCGGCGCGCCGGTGATTTACCGCGGGGATCGATTGCCCCAGGAGCTGCGTGGCAACGCGTTCGTGACGGACTCTTCCAGCAATCTCGTTCACCGGTTCGTTCTCGAGGACCAGAACGATGGCACCGTCCGCGCGCGCAACGCCTACGAGCGCGGAGAGTTCCTGGCCTCGACCGACGAGCGATTCCGGCCGGTAAACCTCTACTCGGGTCCCGACGGCACGTTGTTGGTGATCGACATGTATCGCGGCGTCGTGCAGGAGGGGCAGTACCAGACGGATTATCTGCGCGCCTACATCGCCCAGCACAAGCTCGAAACGCCCGTCGGTCTCGGACGCATCTGGAGAATCGTTCACGACTCGACGCGCCGCGATCGCAAGCCGGCATTGTCGAAGGAGACGCCGGCGCGCTGCGTGGAGTTGTTGTCGCACCCGAACGGCTGGTGGCGCGATACCGCGCAACGGCTGCTCGTCGAGCGCCACGAGCAGTCCGTGGCCGCACAATTGAAAGAGCTCGCGACGACCGCAGCCGACGAGCGTACGCGTCTGCACGCGCTGTGGACGCTCGACGGAATCGATGCCATCGATCCCGAGACCGTTCGGTCCGCATTGGCGAGTGCATCCGCCCATATCCGCGCGGCAGCTGTCCGGATCGCCGAACGATGGCTGAGCGATCCCCCATCCCCTATTCAGGCGGCTGTTCTCGACCGAATCAAAGACACCAGTCCGGCCGTTCGATGGCAGCTCGCCGCGTCAGCCGGGTTGCTCCCGCCCGAGCAACGCGTCGCGTTCGCAGCTGCCTTCCTCGAACAGCACGGCGGTGAACCGATAGCGGTCGACGCAGCGCTGAGCGGGTTGCAGGGGCACGAGCCCACCGTCCTCTCGCGTCTGCTGCAGGCCACGACGGAAGGCGCGCACGGTCCCGCGGTGGAGATGTTGGCAGCAACGGTCGTCAAGAGTCGCGATGATGCGGGCGTACAGAGTGTGTTCGCGTCGGCAGTGGACGAAAATCGTGCGTCGTGGCAGCGCCTTCAGCTGCTTCGCGGCGTCGAATACGCGTTGTCCGGTATGCCACCCGGCACGGCGCGCGGCGGCAGCGGCAGTGGGCGCGGCAGCACCACCGTCAAGGTGACCGTCAATCGCGAGCCGACTGCACTGGTCGCGCTCTCGAACGCGGGACGCGGTACGTTGAGCGAAACCGCGGCGCGCGTCGTCGCTCGCATCGACTGGCCTGGCAAGCCAGCGCCGCCGGCATCGGCATCGCCGGACGCTCGTCCGCTGACCGCCGAAGAGGAAAAGCTTTTCGCGGAGGGGCAGGAGATCTACAGGACGCTGTGCATCGCCTGTCATCAGGCGGAGGGGCAAGGACTCGAGAAGGTGGCGCCGCCGCTCGCCGGATCGAAGTGGGTCACGGGACCTGCGGGCTACGCAACGCGTATCGTGCTGCACGGGAAGGACGGTCCCGCGGGCCTCATGCCGCCTCTGGGTCCGACGCTGAACAACAATCAGATTGCGGCGGTGCTGACGTATATTCGTCGATCCTGGGGGCACGCGGCGTCCCCCGTGGATCCGTATCTCGTGCAGGAAATCCGCGGCACGAACTACAGCCGCAATCGTCCGTGGACCGATGAGGAGCTCTCGAAGATTTCAAACCCGAATGGACCCGGAAGGGGTGGTGGACAGTGACGCTTCCCAACCTTCGACGCAGCTCGCAGGACCTTCGGCAGCCGTCAGGACCGGCTCCGGCCGAATCAGCTGCCGCTCAAGTCTCTGCGCGCACGACTTCGCCAGGTCCGGTTGCGCTCGGTGCGCCAACGCGAGCGCGTCACGTCGTCGTCCTGTTCGCCGTCACGCTCGCGGTGATCACGTACATCGATCGCGTGTGCATCTCACAGGCGGCGCCGCAGATGCGCAGCGAGCTTGGATTGACGGCCATTCAGATGGGATGGGCGTTCACCGCCTTTACGTGGGCGTACGCGCTGTTCGAGATCCCCGGCGGCTGGCTGGGCGATCGCATCGGTCCGCGCAAAGTGTTGATGCGCGTCGTCGTATGGTGGTCGTTCTTCACGGCTGCGACCGGGTGGGTGTGGAACCTGGCGTCGCTGCTGGTCACACGCACGCTGTTCGGTGCCGGTGAGGCCGGCTGTTTTCCAAATCTCACCCGTGCCTTCACGACGTGGCTTCCCAAGCGCGAGCGGGAACGCGCCCAGGCGATCCTCTGGTTGAGCGCGCGGTGGGGTGGCGCGTTCACGCCGCTGCTCGTCGCGTTCATCCTCCGCTTCGTCACTTGGCGCCGCGCCTTCGAGATCTTCGGCGTGATCGGCATCGTCTGGGCGTGGGCGTTCTTCCGCTGGTTCCGCGACGATCCGCGCACGCATCCGTCGGTGAACCAGGCCGAGCTCGCGCTGATGCCGCCGCAGCACGAGACGGCCATCGTCCACGGACGGATTCCGTGGAATTTGTTCTTCGAGTCGAAAGCGGTCTGGCTGCTGTGGGCGCAGTACATCTGCATGTGCTACGGGTGGTACTTCTACATCACGTGGCTACCGACCTACCTGCATGACGCGCGCGGCGTGAGCCTCATGCAGGGCGCCGTGCTCTCGGGTCTTCCGCTGTTCTTCGGCGGCTTCGGGTGCATCCTCTCGGGCTGGCTGGCGCCGCACCTTGCGGAGCGGGTCGGCAGCGTTATTCGCGCGCGCCGGATGCTCGCGATCACCGGGTTCCTCGGCGCGTCGGGCTCCATTCTCGTCTTCATCCAGCTCGAAGATCCAACACTCGCGATGATCGCGCTCGGCATGTCGAGCTTCTTCAACGACTTCATCATGCCTCCGGCGTGGGCCGCGTGCATGGACATCGGCGGACGCTACTCAGGCACGCTGTCGGGCAGCATGAACATGGTCGGCAACTTCGCCGGCGGCTTTTCGCCGCTGATGGTCGGGTATCTCCTCGCGTGGACCGCGCAGAACTGGACGCTGACGTTCTACACTTCTGCGGCCATCTATTCGCTCGGCGCGATCTGCTGGTGGTCGCTCGATTCACAGACGCCGCTGGAAAGAGCCTGAATCGCTAATCACTGATCACTCATCGTGAATCACTCATCCTGAGAATCCTTGGATCATCGAATCGTCGGATCGCTCAATCAGCGACCGATTCACGGATTGACCGATCTCACGATTCGTCGATTCAGCGATTCAAGGATCAGTGATTCACGATGAGTGATTAGTGATCAGGGATTCAGAAGCCTCCGGGAACGGGGCTTGAAAGCCCCGCCCTACGTTCGTCGGTGCTAGAACCCGGAAGGCCGAATCCACCAGCTCTCCTGCCACGTGCCGCCAGGCGGGATGCTCTGGAGCTCGTTGTAGAGTCCCCTCTGGGCAAGGTTCAACGCGTTCGTGATGCCGGCCATGGGCTCGAAGCAGATGAAGTTCCGGTTCGGTCCACCCGCAGGCGCTGGCGCATAAATCACGGCGGCTCGATAGCCTGGTCCAATCAGGATGTCGAGTTTCTGCGAGCGTCCTCTGACCGTCATCACCGCGGACCCCTGCGCGTCGCGGATCAGCTCACCAAAGACGTGATCCAGATCGAAATCACGAAGCCGGATCTGCTGTGGATTCGGAACCAGCTGCTCGACCGGGCGTGTCTGGCCGGTGGGCAGCTTGTCGGGCGAGAGCAACCACTCGGTCCGCGCCGCGATGGAAACGGTCCAGTCGTCGCGCGGGGAGTCCGTCAGCTGAAAATACGGATGATAGCCAACGGACACCGGCATCGGCTCGGCGCTGAGATTTTGAATCAACGTGCGAACCTCGAGCACTCCGTTTTCGAGCCGATACGTCATGTCGATCGTGTGGGCGAAAGGGAATTGCGCCATCCACGTCGGCTGCTTGAAGAACTCGAGCCTGCTCGTCACCCATGCGCTCTTGTCATCGGCCCTGGCTTCGACGACCTGCCACGGCGCGCTGGACAGAAAACCGTGAATGGGATGATTCCCTTTCACGTTTCCGAGCTCCATGTTGAGGTTGTACTTCCTGCCGTTCGCGTAGAACGCTGGTTCGTCGAGGCGATTGGCCCACGGACCGAGAAACGGAATCCCGTTCAGCCCGGGTTTCTTTCTGAACTCGTCGAGCGACGCGTACGGAAATCGGAGGACGTTCGCCCCCCTGATGTTCATTTCGAAGGCGACGTTCCCAACGGACGGCAGGATCGAGACCGTCGTCTCCGACTTTGCGTCACGCAGCTTGACGACGTCGTCGGTCCGATCTGCGGAGTACTGCTGAAGGGGAGCTGCCGTTGCGCGGACGAACAGGAGAATGAGGATCGAAGTCCAGAGTCTCATTTTCAGCTCATGATCTTTGTCATTAACGATTCATCTCTGTCATTAACGATTCGCCCTCATAGACACCAGGCCGCCCGCCGTTCATTTCAAGCGGCGGGCGGCAAGGCCGAAGGCCGCCGCGCGAAGCGCGTAAAGCGCGTGGGGGTGGGGCCCCACGCGCATTGAGAAATGCTGACACAGTCCGTGGTTAAATCATTTCTCTCGTGTCATGAATAATGGGACGAAGTTCCCCTTGCGATTTATGGTTCAGATTTGGGGATTCTGGCTGCGATGATGGAACGGACCCGTCGCTTCGTCCGGCGGCTCGCCTCGTCGCGGTTCAGCCTCGTCGTGTTCGTCGCGTTGCTCACCTTCGGTGCAATTCAAGCAGCGGTGACGCAGACGGGCACGACAACCCAGGGGACCGGCGTGAGCCGCAGTCAGCTACTAACGCTTCAGCGCGAGGCGGTGAGCCTGCTCCATCACGCGGCCCGGATCGAATCGACCGAGGATGAAACCCAGCGTGATCTTCTCGACGCGAGCGCGCGCTTCGAGGCGCTTGGCGCCGACCCCGATTCGCGCGCGAACGCCGAAGCGGCAAAGGCCGCCCCTCTGGCGCCAGAGCTGCGCGCCGAACTTCGCAGCGCCGCGCGCCAGCTCGCGACGCTCGCCACGTCTCGCACAAAGGTCGACACGCGACCGTTCCTGGCGCTCCTCGAGCGCACGCGGGTCCAGCTCGAAGGAGAAGTTGCGCTCGGGTTGAGTCTTCAGGGCAGCTACAGTCAGACGAAGCCGAAGGAGCAGGCGTCCGGCGGACATGCGTCGGCAATGGGACCCGCTCCCGCGAATCCTCCATCTGCAGAGGACGACGCGGTGCCATCGCCCGTGTCGTTCGAGGAGAGCGCGCATCTTCCAACGCGGACGTTCGACGGCGGACCCACGAAGGATCACATCCTCGAATCCGGCGGCAACGGCGTCGCGCTTCTCGACTACGACGGTGACGGACGTCTCGACATCTATCTCGTCACCGCCGCCGAGCTCACGCCGGCGCGCGAGCGAATCCCTCACAGGAACGCGCTCTATCGCAATCTTGGAGGATGGAAATTCGAGGACGTCTCGAAGCAAGCGGGCGTCGATGCGGCTGCGTGGGGGAATGGCGTGTGCGCCGGCGACTTCGACGGCGACGGCAGGTTGGATCTGTACGTCACCAACTGGGGTCCGAATCTGTTGTTTCGAAATCGCGGCGATGGCACGTTCGAAGAGGTCGCCTCGTCTGCGGGTGTTGCTGCGGGCGGCTGGAGCACGGGCTGCACCTTTTTCGACGCGGACGGCGACGGCGATTTGGATCTGTACGTCGCGCGCTACGTCGACACGACGTGGGACTCGGTTCTGCGCGCCGAGCGCACACTCACTTGGCGCAACGGACCCCGAATCATGGTCGGACCTGCCGGGCTGCCGGGCGAAGCGGATCTGTTCTTCGAGAATCTCGGGAACGGTCACTTCAAGGAGGCGACTGACTCCCACGGCCTTACCGACGCGGCTCGCGCGTACGGCTTCGGCGTCGTCGCGACCGACTACGACGATGATGGTTTCGTCGATCTCTTCGTCGCGAACGATTCGAATCCCAATTTCCTGTATCACAATCTGGGGAACGGAAAGTTCGAGAGCGTGGGGCTCCGCGCAGGCGTTGCCGTGAACGGCGAGGCGCGCGCGCAGGCAGGAATGGGTGTCGACGCCGGCGACTACGATGGCGATTCGCGCATGGATCTGGTCCTCACGACGTTCGCCCACGACAGCAAGACGCTCTATCGCAACATCGACGGGCATCGGTTCGAGGATGTGAGTGTGCCGACGGGGATTGCCGCTCGCACGTTCGTTCCCATGGGATGGGGCACGGCATTTTTTGACGCAGACCTCGACGGCAAGCTCGATCTGTTCTTCGCGAATGGCCACATCTTCGCCGACATCGACAATTATCCACAGCTTGCGGAAACCTATCGTCAAAAGAACCAGCTTTTCCTCAATGTCGGCGGGCGCTTTCGCGACATATCGGCGCGCGCAGGAGGGGCGATGCAGGTTGCACACGTCGGCCGGGGCCTCGCGGTTGGCGACCTCGACAACGACGGCGATCTCGACGTCGTCGTGAGCAACATGGACGATGTGCCCACCCTCCTCGAGAACCGTCAACGAACGGGGAATCACTGGGTCGCGTTCCGTGTCGTCTCGCCAACCGGCAATCGATTCGCAATCGGCGCGAAGGTAACCGTGGATGCCGGAGGCAGCAAGCAAGTTCGTGAGATCCGATCCGGTGGCAGCTATCTTTCGCAGAACGATCTGCGCGCGTACTTCGGTCTGGGTAATCAGTCCGGTCCGGTGAACGTCGAGGTCCGGATGCCCGGAGGGAGTCGGTGGCGGTGGCGAGACCTTCCTGCGGATCGACTGCACGTGCTCGAGCTCTCGGAGTCTGCCCGCGTGTCGACACCCGGAGTAAGGGAGAAGAACAGATAATTGGATCTCCGATGAACTGGCCAGGGAACGCATGCGACGATCAGCAGTGTCCGTTATTGTGGCCGCGACGCTTGGGCTCACTACAGGAGCTGCGCAGGAAGGCGGTGTTCGAGCTGGCGCGCAAGGGACGGGCATCTACAGTCCGAAGCTCGCAGTACCCGAAAGTCTGGCCCCGTTCCTCGAGCATCTCGACGCCGGGGACGACGCGTTTCCCGAAGAGAAACAGGCGGTCGAGATCGAGGCGCGGCTCCGCGAGCTGGCCGACTGGCTTCGCGGCGTCTCGTCATCTCCGGGAGGGGCCGAACGATTCCTCGCCGCGGACTTTCGCGGTGCCCGACTGCTCCCTCCCGACAAGACGACTTCACCGCCCGACACGCCGTTCGAGGTGAGAAGGGCCGCATCGATCCCGCAGGACCTCTCGTTCGACGCGCGCGGGTTCGTCCCCGAACTCCGGCGGCTCCTCGATGACGTCCGAGAGCTCACGGCCGCAGAGCTCCTCATCACTTCCATCGAACCGGTGAAGACATCCGGACTTGTCCGCACCGAAGTCCGCTACGACATCGTGGGGGTCGGAACGATCGCTTGGCGTGTCGAGCACGTGGGCGTCTGGCGGATGACGTGGCGGAGGGCCGCGTCACGATGGCTGATCGTTCAGTGGACCGCCGTGTCGGATGTCACGAGCCGCGCGAAGAGTCCCGTGTTCACGGAGATTACGCAAGCCGCTCTCGGCGCGAACGACTCCTTCAAGCGTCAGTTGAGCACGGATCTCGATTCGTGGATGGCCACGATTGATTCCGTGCTCACGCGCGACTCGAATGGACATCACGGCGTGTCGGTGGGCGACGCCGACGGTGACGGGCTGGAAGATCTCTACGTGGCCCAGCCCGCAGGGCTGCCCAATCGTTTGTACCGCGCGCGCGGCGACGGCACGTTCGAAGACGCAACCGAGCGTGCCGGTCTTGGCGTACTCGACGACACGTCCGAATCGCTTTTCGTCGATATCGACAACGACGGCGATCAGGATCTCGTGCTCGCAACAGGAACGGGGCCGCTGCTGTTCATCAACGACGGAAAGGGCCACTTCTCGAACGTTCCCGACGCGTTTCGATTCCAGCGCCCGCTCCAGGGTGTGGTGACCTCGATCGCGATGGCTGACTACGATCGCGACGGCTTTCTCGATCTGTACTTGTGCGTCTACTCGTACTTCTTCGGCGCCGGCGAGGAAAAGGCCGGAACGCCCATGCCGTACTACGACGCGCGCAACGGACCGCCCGGTGTGCTCTTCCGCAATGACGGCAAAGGACACTTCGTCGAGACGACGCAGGAAGCAGGGCTCGATGTCGGCAACGACCGTTATCACTTCGCGGCCGCGTGGGCGGACTACGACGGGGACGGATGGCCCGACCTGCTCGTTGCGAACGACTTCGGGACGAAGAACCTGTACCACAATCGCGGACTGCACGACGGGAAAGTGACCTTCGAGGACGTCGCCGCCACAGCTGGCGTGCTCGACTACGGCGCGGGGATGAGCGCCACGTTCTTCGACTACGACAACGACGGTCTGCTCGACATCTACACGGGCAACATGTGGAGCGCGAGTGGTCTGCGCGTGACGTCCTCCGCCGCGTTCCTCAACGACGCCTCACCTGAAGTCCGTGCGCTCTATCACCGTCACGCGCGGGGCAACTCGCTGTTCCGAAACCGCGGCGATGGACGGTTCGAGGAGAAGACGCTGGAGGCTCACGTCGAGATGGGACGCTGGGCGTGGTCCTCCGATGCGCTCGATTTCGACAACGACGGCTGGGAGGATCTCTACATCGTCAACGGGATGCTGACGCGGGACCGGGGACCGGGGGCCGGCGGCCGGGGACCGGGGGCCGATCTCGAAAGCTTTTTCTGGCGCCAGGTCGTCGCGCGCTCACCGCTCACGCGAATCAAAGGGACGCCTTACGACGATGCGTGGCGAGCGATCAACCAGCTCTTGATCCACGGCTCGATTGCAAGTCACCAGCGGAACGTGTTTCTGCGCAACGACGGCCACGGCGGCTTCGACGATGTGTCGGGCGCGGTCGGTCTCGATCTCGATCAGGACGGCCGTTCCTTCGCCGTAATCGACATCGATCGAGATGGCGACCCCGACCTCGTCGTGATGGCGGCGCGGCAAGCGCCGCAGCTTCGTGTCTTTCGAAACGATTTTGCGGGCGGGACATCCCTTTCAGTCCGCCTCGTCGGCACGGCAAGCAACCGCGACGCGATTGGCGCGCGCGTGAGCATCGAGACCGATCGATTGCGGCGGACCAAGATCGTGCAGGCAGGCTCGGGATTCCTGTCCCAGCATTCCAGAGAACTGCTCTTCGGCCTGGGACAGAGCCAGCAGGTCCAGAAGCTGACGATCGAGTGGCCCTCCGGCCGCAAGCAAGTGCTCACTGACGTTCCGGTCAGCGGGCGTTTGCGCGTCGTGGAAGGCGGCGCGATGGAAAAGGAGCCGTTCGCTCCGAGTGATCAGCGACGCCTGAGTGCGGCCAGTGTTCCTCCGACCACGATCGTCGACCAATCGTCCTCGCGGCCGGCTCCGCGTGAGAGCTGGCTGTACGAACCGTTTCCGGCGCCGGAGTTCTCGCTCCAGGATACGCAGGGGCAGACGCGATCGCTGGCAGGCTTGCGCGGTCGGCCGGCCATTCTCCTGTTGTGGTCCACTCAGGTCAGCGCATCGCGCGCCGCGATGGAAGCGCTCGCCCGAGGCAGCGCCGAGCTGAGCCGAGGCAATGTGGGATCGCTTGCGATCGCGGTGGATGCACCAGAAGACGTCACAAAGGTGCGCGCGGTGGCGCCCTCCGCGCCAGCGATCGTCGCAACCAGGGAAGTTGGCCTGAGCTACGCGATCCTTTATCGCCACCTGTTCATGAATCGGCAGGATCTGCCCTTGCCGACAGCGCTCCTCGTCGACGCTGCCGGCCGCGTCGTCAAGACATACCGAGAGTCGATTGATGTCGCGGAGATCCTTCGCGATGCCGGAACGATTGACGCGTCTGCCGCGGAACGTCTGACGCGAGCGGTACCGTTTGCGGGGACCTTCTATTCATCACCAGCCGTTCGCAATTACCTGTCGTACGGCCGCGAGCTGATGGATGAAGGTCTCGAGTCCGCTGCGATTCCCGCTCTCGAGCGTGCAGCGCAGGCAAGCCCGAATGCCTCGACGCTGTATCGGCTCGGGACCCTGCTGATGAAGAGTGGCGACGCGGCTCGAGCGCGACCCGCTCTCGAGCGCGCGCTTGCGCTTCAGCCGGATCTCGCCGAAGCGAGCAACGATCTCGGTACGTTGCTGGCGCAGAGCGGCGATCTCAATGGCGCCATCGAGCGGTTCCGCGCCGCGCTCGCCGCGGCGCCCGACTACCCGGACGCGCTCAACAATCTCGGGTACGCGTTGCTGCTGACGGGCCATGACGACGAGGCACGGGCGCTCTACGAGAAGGCGCTCGCCCTGCAGCCCGATTTTCCCGAAGCACTCAACAACCTTGGCCTCCTGTTTGGCCGCGCGGGTGATCTGACGCGTGCGGAGCGCAATTTCCGGGACGCGCTGTCGCGGCGCGGCAACTACGGCGAGGCGGCGAACAACCTGGCGCTCGTCCTCGTCGCGCGAGGGGAAACCGATGAGGCTATTCGACTTCTCCAGGGGTTTCTCGAGAAGACCCCGCAATTCGAAGATGCCTACGTGACCCTGGCCAAGATATTTCTGAAAGCCAATCGAACGCGCGAGGGGATAGCCGTCCTCGAGCGGCTGCTCCAGAGGAATCCGACGCATCCGGTCGCCCTCGAATTGCTGCGGCAGTACAAGGCGCCCTGACGGCACGCCACCACGATACTGGCGCGCAGCATTGACTTTTGATGCCATTCGCGCCTATAAGAGCGGACGCAGCAATTTTGTTTGAATAGCGAACTTTGGCGAGGGTGGGCCGTTGGGACGCGGGCACGCGTATTCTCCGGTCCAAGAGGGGGAGGGGGTATGTCGTTCGACAGAAGGCTCCGCGCCGTGGTCGGACTGGCGCTGGTGGGCCTCATCTTCTCAGGTAAGCCGACACTCGTTCAGGCGCAGACGACGAGTGCGTCTGTGTCCGGGGTCGTTCAGGACTCGCAGGGAGGAGTCCTGCCCGGCGTCACTATCACGCTCACGAGCCGCACGCAGGGCAACGTCCTGACGACGGTGTCCGACGACGCGGGGCGGTTCGTATTCCCCATCGTCCGTCCAGACACCTACTCACTGAAGGCCGCGCTTCAAGGCTTCAAAACGCTCGAGCGGACCAACGTCGTCGTCAACGCAAACGACAAGCTGGCGACGGGGGTGATTAGGCTCGACGTCGGCAGCTTGACCGAGGAAGTGAGTGTCACGGCCCGCATGAGCGAGGTGCAATCGGCGAGCGGCGAGCGGGCGTTCACCCTCGAGAGTGAAGCCCTGAAGAACATGGGCAGCAACGGCCGCATGCTCTTCAACCTGGCGACCCTGGCCCCCGGCGTGCTGCCGCAGGCCACCGGCGAGGTCCTACAGGTCAGCGGCATCACGGTCAACGGCCAGCGGCCCAACTCCAACAACATCACGATCGACGGTGTCTCCAACATCGACACCGGCGACAACGGCGGCAACATGGCGACGACGAACGTCGATGCCATCTCCGAGTTCAAGATCCTGACCAACTCGTATCAGGCCGAGTACGGCCGCGCGATCGGCGGGCAGCTGCAGGTGGTAACAAAGAGCGGAAGCCAGCTGTTCCGCGGCTCAGGCTACTGGTACGGACGCCGCTCTGGATGGGACGCCAACACGTGGCTGAACAACCGGGAGGGGACCCCGAAGCCGCAGACCGCGAGGAACGACTCGGGGTACACGATAGGCGGGCCGGTCTCTTTCCCAGGCTTCAACACGGACAAGAAGCGGCTGTTCTTCTTCTGGAGCCAGGAATATCAGCGTCGCAGCCTGCCGGCGAACATCCGTCAGACGCGCGTGCCGACCGCACTCGAGCGAGCGGGTGACTTCTCGCAGAGCGTGGACAGCAGCGGCGCCCCGTTCCCCTACATCCGCGATGCCACGACCGGCCTCCCGTGCAGCGCGTCAGACACGAGCGGATGTTTCCAGAGCGGCGGCGTTCTCGGGCGGATTCCGGCGAACCGGCTCTACGCACCGGGCATCGCGGCGCTGAACATCTTCCCGACCTCGAACTTCTCCGGCGGCAGCGGCGTCAACTTCCAGAGCCAGGTTCCCGACAGCCCGAAACGCCGTGAAGACCTGCTGCGGATGGACTTCCAGGCGACCGACACGTGGCGGATCACCGGCCGCTACATGCACAACAACGAAGACATCCTGCAAGCCTACGGGACGACGTGGGCGGGCAACGGCAGCGACCAGCTCCCGACGCCAACGCTCTTCGTCCATCCCGGCTCGAACTACATGCTCTCCGCGACCGGCGTGCTGAACTCCTCCACGTCGCTCGAGTTGAGCTGGGGCCGTGCGTCGAACTCGCTGAACTACGAGCTGCAGCTGGACCCGCTGTTCCGGAAGAACGCCGGCGTGTCCGGGCTGCCCCTGTTGTTCCCGGACGCGGTGCAGGCGGACTACGTTCCCTGGTTCGTCTTCCGCGGCGGCCGCACGGGCAACGCCGGTCAGTACCAGACCGATCGCGGGCCGTTCACCAACGAGAACATCACGCACGACGTCATCGCCAACCTGACGAAGGTGTGGAGCTCGCACGCAGCAAAGACCGGCTTCTACTTCCAGCACAGCTTCAAGCCGCAGAGTATCTTCGCGAGCTTCAACAGCCAGATTGACTTCCAAGACAACCAAAGCAACCCGTTCGATACCGGCTTCAGCTACGCGAACGCGGCCACTGGCGTGTTCAACTTCTACCAGCAGGCCAACAAGTACGCGCTTCCCGAATGGCGGTACAAGAACTGGGAGTGGTACGCGCAGGACAACTGGAAGCCGAACCCTCGGCTGACGCTCGACTACGGTGTCCGGTTCTACTACCTAAGCCCGCAGTGGGACACGACGCTTCAGGCCTCGAACTTCCTGCCCGACCAGTTCGACCGGAACAACGCCGCCAGCCTGTACTACCCGGTGTGCATCGGCGCGTCTCCGTGCTCGGGTGGTGCCCGGCGCGGGATGGATCCGAAGCTCATCGCCCAAGGCGCCGTGCCGACGGCGGCGAACACGGTCGAGGGACGGTTCATCGGCCGGTTGACGCCCGGATCGAACCGGTTCAACGGCGCCTTCCAGGCCGGCCAGGGCATCAACGATCAGCTGCAGGACGGCAACGCCTTCCGCGTGTCCCCGCGCATCGGCGTGGTGTACGACCTGAGCGGCAAAGGCGAGACGATCATTCGCGGCGGCTGGGGGATCTTCTACGATCGGCCCCAGGGCAACCAGGTGTTCGACATGATCGCGAACGCCCCGGGGGTGCTGAACTCGAGGCTCGATTTCGGCACGCTCCAGTCGCTGACGGCGGCTGGCGCCGATCCCCTCCCGACCCTCTCGCTGAGCCCGTCGGCGTTCGACTTCAAGCCGCCGCGCACCACGCAGTGGAACCTGGGGATCCAGCACAAGTTGATGGCCGAGATGATCTTCGACATCGCGTATGTCGGCTCCAAGTCGACTGACCTGCTCCGGCAGGTGCAGATCAACGCCCTGCCGTTCGGCGCGACGTTCCTTCCGCAGAATCAGGATCCGACCCGCGCCCCGAGCTCGACGCTGGGATCGTCGCAGCTTCCGAACGACTTCCTGCGGCCGTATCCAGGCTACGGCAATATCAGGATGTGGGATTACAGCGGCTACGGGAACTATCACGCGCTGCAGACGGCGGTAAACCGGCGGTTCGATAGAGGCTTCAGTTTCTCCGGTTTCTGGGTGTGGAGCAAGGCGCTCACCATCAACAACGACGACTTCACGGCTGGCGTGCCGAACGTGAGCGACGCGGAAACGAGGCGGCTCGATTATTCGTTGGCCAACTACGACCGTCCGCACAACATCCTTCTCCACGGGATCTACCAGCTGAAGAGCTTCACGGACAACAAGGCGCTCGGCCTGGCGATCAACGACTGGCAGGTCGCCGGGGCCTATCACTGGACGAGCGGCCGGCCGTACACCGTCAACTTCCAGATTCCCGGCATCAACGCCGCCAACCTGACCGGGACCGACGGCAACCCGAACGCGCGCATCGTCCTGACCTGCGATCCAGGAAGCGGCTACAGCAGCGATCCGTACCGGCAGCTGAACACGGCGTGCTTCGCGCCGCCGCAGCCCCACAGCGATGGCGCCGAGTCCGCACGCTACTTCGTTCGTAACCCTCCGATCAACAACCTCGATTTGTCGATTTCGAAGCGGGTGACGGTGTACGGCCGGAGCCAGTTCGAATTCCGCGTCGACATGTTCAACGCGCTGAACC
>Ga0114129_10004563_pt1 | contig 19546 bp, 15 predicted proteins | sample RhiMetdeltSRZDD1_FD_80071 | JGI IMG/M metagenome (GOLD analysis project Ga0114129, IMG submission 80071) | Populus rhizosphere microbial communities from Tennessee, USA - Rhizosphere MetaG P. deltoides SRZDD1 (version 2) (version 2) | ecosystem: Host-associated > Plants > Roots > Rhizosphere >...
AAGGTGAAGCCGAAGCCCGCATCGGAGCACCGCTTCGTCGGCAAGAGCATCCCGCGCCGCGACATCCCGGCGAAGGTGACCGGCGGCGCGGCCTACGTGCACGACCTGCGCCTGCCCGGCATGCTGTTCGGCCGCGTGGTGCGGCCGCCTTCTCCGCGCGCGCGCCTCCTCTCGGTCGACGACCGCGCGGTGAAGAAGATGCCCGGCGTGGTCGCGGTGGCTCGCGACGGCAGCTTCCTCGCGGTCGCCGCGGAGCGCGAAGAACAGGCGATCGCGGCCGCCGCCGCTCTGCGGAAGAGCGCCAGGTGGCAGCAGGCCGCGACGCTGCCGCCGTCGGGCCGCAAGCTGTTCGACTACCTGCGCCGGCTCCCCTCGCAGGACTCGGTGGTGAGCGAGAAGAACGAGCCCTCCGCGCCACCGGCGGTGAAGACGCTCGAGGCGACGTTCACGCGTCCGTTCCAGGCGCACGCCGCCATCGGGCCCTCCTGCGCCGTCGCGCAGTGGCAGGACGGCAAGCTGCACGTCTGGAGCCACACGCAGGGCGTCTTCCCCTTGCGCGGCGAGCTGTCGAAGGCGCTGAAAATGCCCGTCGCCGACATCACCGTCACCCATCGCGAAGGCTCCGGCTGCTACGGCCACAACGGCGCCGACGACGTCGCGCTCGACGCGGCGCTGTGCGCGCGCGCCGCCGGGAACCGGCCGGTCAAGCTGCAGTGGATGCGCGACGACGAGTTTCGCTGGGAGCCGTACGGGTCGGCGATGACGATCAGCTTGCGCGCGGGCCTCGACGCGCAGGGCAAGGTCGTCGAGTTCCACAACGAGCTGTGGAGCCACTCGCACAGCACCCGCCCGGGCGAGTCGGACGGAACCAACCTGCTCGCCGCCTGGTATCTCAAGGATCCGCAGCGGCCCGGGACGCCGCGCAACATCCCGCAGCCGGCCGGAGGCGGCGATCGCAATGCGATCCCGCTCTACGTCTTCCCGCGCCAGCGCGTCGTGAACCACTTCCTCCCCGAGATGCCGGTGCGCGTCTCGGCGCTGCGTACGCTGGGCGCGTACGCCAACGTGTTCGCGATCGAGTCCTTCATGGACGAGCTGGCCGCCGCGGCGGACGCCGACCCCGTCGAGTTCCGCCTGCGGCATCTCGCGGACCCGCGCGCCAGAGCGGTGATCGAGGCAGTCGCGTCGAAGGCGGGATGGCGCGCGAAGGAGACCGGCGACGGTCGCCGTGGGCGCGGGATCGGGTTCGCGAAGTACAAGAACCTGGCCGCCTATGTCGCGGTGATCGCCGAGGTGGAAGTCGATCGCGCGGCCGGCGCCGTCAAGGTCCAGCGCGCGTTCGCGGCCGCGGACGCCGGCCTCATCATCAACCCGGACGGCCTGGTCAACCAGGTCGAGGGCGGCATCATCCAGTCGACGAGCTGGACCCTGCGCGAAGCGATCTCCTACGACAGCACGCGCATGCTGACGCGGTCCTGGGCGGACTACCCGATCCTGCGCATGACGGAGGTCCCGACCGTGGAGGTCACGCTCATCGACCGCCCCGAGGAGCGTCCCGTCGGCGCCGGCGAGTCTTCCCAGGGACCGGCCGTCGCCGCCATCGCGAACGCGGTCGCCAACGCCATCGGGCGGCGCATCCGCGACCTGCCGCTGACGCCCGACCGGGTGAAGTCCGCGCAGACCTAAACGATCAGCGGCTCGCCGATGCCGCTGTGCTCTCGGGCTTGGCCCGCCGCCACACGACCTGGGCGGTGCCCGTGCCGATCGACGGCGTCGGATTGACGACGTGCAGCTCGTCGCCGCGCAGCTCGACGAGGCGCTTCTGGTCCGTCCCGCTCCAGTTGGGGAACGTGCTGCTCTCGACGTGGAACAAGAGCGCCTTGTCCGCTTCGCTCACCCTGTAGGTGCCGGAGTAACCGATCGCTCCCTGCACCGCGGCCGTGTTCTCCTCGGGCGTCCCTTTCATCCGGTTGTTGGAGGCGAACGGGGCCACGTCGCCGCGCGTGATGACGACTGCGAAGTGACCATCGCTGGCGAGGATCATCGAACCCTTCGGCCGCGGACCGAAGACCTCGATCTTCTTGCCACCGCCCTCGAACGTATCGGAGACGATCGTCCAGGTGCCGACGAGTTGCTGCTTCAGGCCCTTCGCCGCCCCGGCGGCGATCGAAGGCCCGCCCACGAGAAGCGTCGCGCCCGAGAGGGCGGCCAGCACGAGCCGAAGTCTCGCTTTCATCGGTATCCTCTCTTCCTGGGCGCCTTCCGCGGCTTGCGACCGCGGAGGCGACCGCTTCGCGGCCGCGCGCCCGACGTCCTGGATCTCACCCTGGCCAGCTCTTCTCGCGGCAGTGCGAGCAGGACGGTCGAGGCCGCCTTGCCGGCACGGGCGACCAGCAGGTGCAAGGCGTTCACCAACTCGGCGCTCAACACGGGTAGCGCCAGCACCGCGCGCGCGGCGTCGCGGACGTCCTCGAGCGCCTGGTAGACCTCTTCGCTCGCCGCTTTTGGCATCGCGGGCGGATTGTCACCCCGGACGACGCGAAGGCATCCGACCCGCGCTGCGGAATGTCGACAATCGGCTCACCCGGCCGGGCGGCAGCAAGCGATGAGCCCGATCGAGCCGAGGCCCCAGAAGGCGACGGGCGCGAAGGCCGGCGGCTGGCTTCCGATCTTGATCCCGCCGTCGCGTCCCGGCGGCAGGCGCCAGGCGGAGAGGACCTGCAAGACGTGCGATACCGGGTGGCCGGCGGAATGGAACCAGATCCCCAGCGCTCCGACGACGAATCCCAGGGCGAAGAGAGCGGCCAGGACGCGCCTCCCTCCACGTTGCCAGCGAAGGAGGGCCGCGCCGCCGCCGAACAGCAAGAGGGCGGCGTACAGAAGCGGCAGCCAGGCACGCCACGTCTCGCCGAGGACCTCGCGGTGCTCGAAACGGACCTCGGCGAGCAGGAACGCCGCCCCACCCAGCACGGCAGCCACCACGCGCTCGTTCAAGGTCCGCGCCCTCCACCAGTCCATGGGCCTAGCGTCCATCGCTTCCTCCCGTCGCGATGGCGGACACCACGATCCGTCCGGCCATCTCCTCATGACCGCTGCCGCAGAACACGTCGCAGTGGAACGCGAAGGTGCCGGCTCTCTGCGGCACGACGCGCACCTGGGCCGTCTTGCCGGCGTCGACGTCGATGCGGATTCCCAGCTCGGGGACGCTGAAGCCGTGGTCGCGATCGGCCGAGGTCAGCTCGATGATCGCGGGAACGCCCAGCTGCAGCTCGATCACCTCCGGCGAGTACGCGAACCGGCGCGCGACCACGTGCACGACGCGCTCTCGGGGCTCACCCCCCGCGGCCAGGAGGGCGAGGAACAACGCTGCGACGCGCATGTCAGCTCTCCCTCGCCAGCGGGATCTCGCGCAGCTGGTAGGTCGGTTGCCGAGGATCCGTATCGACGTCGCGGAGCCCCAGGCCTCTGCCCGGATGGGCTGGATCCCAGGGCAGTGGCGCGCGATTCGGCTGCGACCCCGGGACCGGCAGCGGGAACATCAGCGATCGCGCCGCGTGATGCGCGATGTGATCGGTCTGGTGATGGTGCTCCTGGTGGATGTGCCCGTAGAACACCGTCACGTGGGAGTATCCGTGCAGAACGTCGATCGCGCGGTGACCGTCGGCGGTAGTCCAATCCCAATCGGGCTTCAGGTCGAACAAAGGCCGGTGGGTGAACACCACGATGGGCGCGTTTCGCGGCAGGGGCTTCAAGTCCCTGCTCAGCCAGTCGATCTGCGCGTCGCCGAGGATGCCTTTCGGGTCGGACACGTTGTCGAGCACCACGAAGCGCACGCCCTTGTGGTCGAACGAGTATCGCAGCGGGCCGAAGAACTCCTGGAACGCGGCCCCCCGGTCGAGCGACGCGTCGTGCTCGCCGGCCATCAGCCGGAGCGCGGGCACCCGCAGCCGGGCGAGGTGCTCGCGCACCTGCGCCATGCGGCGGCGGCGCTCCTGATCGTCGTCGGTCGTGTGCGTCAGGTCGCCGGTGAAGACCGCGAAGTCGGGGGGCTGCGGGAGCGCGTTGACCAGCTCGATCGCGCGCGGAAGCTCGACGGTCGCCTCGGGGTTGGCGGGGCCCTTGTAGCCCCAGTGCGTGTCGGAGAGCTGGACGAAGTAGAAGTCGTCGGACAGCGCAGGGCGGTCGTCGCGCCGTCCTCCCCGCCCGGAACAGGCGTCGAGCAACCCCGAGGCGAAGACCACTCCGCCGACACCGGCGATCTGCAGGAACTCGCGTCGCGTTCGTGAACCCATCGGTCACCTCCCGTGCGCCGCAAAGGCGCGGTCGGCGAGATGGACCGCGTTCCTGCCGTCGCCATTCCCGTGGGAATAAGGCGGCGGCCGTCGCAGTCTGCCCCGTTGCGATGGCCGTCCCGGTCCGCCACGTCTCCGCCGTGCCGGCGGGCCATCTGCGGCTGGCCCCGAGTCCGACGTCCCTTGCGCCCGGACCGGCGACGCGCGATGACGCGCACCCAGGAGCGAGCTTGTCCGCGTCCACCCCGCCGTCGGACTTCGAGCAGGCGCTGCGGGCGAATTTCGCCGCCGCGCATCACCTCGCCCGATGGCTCACGCGCACGCAGGCTGACGCCGAGGACGCGTTGCAGGAAGCGGTCCTGCGCGCATTCCGATCCTTCGACCGGCTGCGCCCGGAAAACCCCCGCGCCTGGCTCCTCCGCATCGTCCGCAACTGTTGCTACGATCTGCGCAAGCAGCAGCAGCCGCGCGACGGCGACTCGACCCTCGAAGAGGAGGCTCTTCCGCCCGACGCCGCCCCGGTAGTGGGCATGCGCGCGGAGGACCCGGAGGCGCGCCTCTTGCGCATGGCCGATGCCAACGCGCTGGAAAGCGCGCTTCGCGACCTCGCTGCCGAGTACCGCGAGGTGTTCCTGCTGCGCGAGATCGAAGGTCTCGCCTACAAGGAGATCGCCGACGTGGCCGGCATTCCGGTGGGCACCGTCATGTCGCGGCTCTCGCGCGCCCGCTCGCAGCTGCGCGCGCTCATCGTCGACCGCGAGAAGGAGAGCGCATGACCTGCACCGAGGCAAACCGTCTGATCGGCCCGTGGCTCGACGACGAGCTCGACGTGCGCTCCGCGGTCGAGCTGGAAACCCACGTCGCCCGCTGCGGCGCCTGCGATCGCGAGAAGGCGGAGCTCCTCGCGCTGCGGCACACGGCGCGGGAGCGGCTGCCGCGCTTCGATCCACCGCCCGGCCTCGAGGAGAAGCTCCTGCGCGGGGTGCGCGAGACCGCGAACGCACGTCCGCCGCGCGCGCGCCGGTGGATGCGGGACGTCGGCCTGATGGCCGCGGCCGCGTGCGCTGCCGTCGTCGTCACGTCTTCCCTTCAGCGGCGCCCCGATGCCGGCGACGGGTACGTCGACGCCCACTTGCGCTCGCTCCAGGCAGGCCACCTCACCGACGTGACCTCGTCGGACCAGCACACGGTGAAGCCGTGGTTCCAGGGCAAGGTCGACTTCGGCGTCCCGGTGCGGGACTTCGCCGCCGACGGTTTCGAGCTCGTCGGCGGACGCCTCGACGTGATCGGTGGTCGTCCCGTCGCCGCCCTCGTCTATGGCAGGCGCCGCCACCTGATCAACGTTTTCGTCGCCCCCACCGCGGACGGCGACACGCAGGTGCGCTCCCTCTCGTCGCGAGGGCTGCGCGTCTCGAGCTGGGCAGAGGGCGGGCTCGACTACCGGCTCGTCACCGACATGGCCTCGCAGGACGCCGACCAGCTGGTGGCGCTGCTGCGCGCGCGCTGACTGCGCAGGCGCCTGATTCATTCCAAGCGGAATGCCGCTCGAGCTCGCGGAGTCTCGTTGCGCGAAAGGCACCCAATTCGGGAGCCGCCGCAAAGGAGATTTCGAATGAACCGCAAGCTGATGATGCCTGTCCTCGCCCTCGTCGCAACTTCCGCATGCGCGGGACTGCGCGACGGAACGCGGTCGAGGGAGGCGCAGTCGAATCCGATCGAAGTGCTCGACGTGAACGGCGTCAGCGCGGCGTCGCTGTCGATCGAATCCGGCGGCGTGCTCACCTTCGTGAACGGCGACGTGCAGCCGCACCAGATCTACTCCCCCGACTGCCCCGAGATGGCGTCGACGCCGCTCCGCCCGGGCGAGACGTACGCCCTGGCCGTGGCAGCGGGTCCCAAGGTGTGCCACTTCCAGGACCTGCTCGCGCCGCTCGCGGCGACCTGGTCCGGGACAGTCGAGGTGCAGAAACCGACGCACATGCTCTCCGACGACTTCACCGGGTCCGAGTAGCCCGGCCGGTTCCGAGCGCTCGGGGCCGCGCCGAGGATTACTTCGGGCCCGCGGCCCAGAGCGCCAGCCAGTAGACGAGCCCGTTCAAGTCGCTCAGCGAAACCGACGCCGACACCTCGCGTTGCCCGGCGGACAGCGAGCGGACGCCGACCGAGACCGCCAGCCGCTCCTGGACGAACGCGATCCTCCCGATCGCGCCTGGAGCGGGGACGCGGTCGCCGTTCCAGGGAAACCGGGACTCGAAGCCCGCGCCGACGGCGACGCCGCGGACATGCGCGGTGGGAAGCAGCCCGAGGCTGCTCCGCAGGCGCCCCGAACCGTCGATCGCGAGCAGGTCGGCGATGGACTCCAGCGAGAACCAGGAAGTCACGTGCAGCGCCGGCTCGACCCAGGAGAACGCCGCCCCGCCGCGAACGAAGTCGAGCGAGACTCGATACGGGAAGACGTGGGCGGCGACGATCAGTCCAGGACGCACCCCGCCCGGCGAGCGCTCGGGAATCGAGGACGGATCGAGATCGAGCACGAGAGGTCCGGACTGCCGCTGGGTCTTCCGGGCCCACACCTCGCCCAGCGCCACTCCTCTCAGGACCAGCTCGGAGGGCTCGCGCCGGGCCCGCTGCGAAGACGCGACTTCGACCGCGGCGGCCCGGTCGAGCAGCCTCGCCGCGACGCTCGCGGTCCAGCGGTCGCGATCGGCAAGCGCGTCGCGCATCGACGGGCTCGAAGCGACGTACCCGGCTGCCTGCAGCCCGTCGAGGAGCTCGTCGAAGGTTGGGTCCCGCAGGCACAGCGACACCGTCGCGCCTTCGCGACAGGGACCTGTCCGCGACGTCACGGCCGCGAGCGCGGCGGGCAACTGATCTCCGGCTGGAAGCGTCGGGTCACCGAGCCAGCTCCAGGATGGCTCGCGCAACAGCCGCTCGGCCGCGGACGGATCTCCGAGCTGCGCAGCGAGCTCGAGGCGGGCGAGCTTCGCCAGCACGAACGTCGCCCGCGGCGAGCGCCGGAGGGCAAGCATTTCCACGGCAGCGCGCATCGCCTGGCCGATGCAACGCTGCGTATCTTCGGCCGAAGGATCGAGCACGAGCGGGGCCTCGGCGCGGAAGACCGGCGCAGGCCGGCTGCCCGCCGGGTATGGGCCCTGCAGCTCGCATTCGTAGGTCGCCAGCTGCACGACGGCGTCGTAGACGCCGGAATGGAAGTCGAGATCGCGCAGCGGGCGATCGAGGAAACCGGAGAAATTGAGCAGCGAGCCGCCCCCCAGCGGGGAGAAGCGGCGCGAGAGCACCAGGCGCCTTTCGGGCGCGTTCATCGACGAGAGCTGCGCGGCGCTGGCAGCGATGGCGGTGGCGCGGTCCGTCAGCGTGCGCAGCCGCGGAGCGAGCGCGACCAGGCGCGCGACGCGCTCCGAGGCAGCCGCCATCTCGCGCACGACGGGACTCTCGAAATCCGGATCGCCGCGCGCCGCGATCGCCGCGCGCGCGCTGGCGGCTTTCGGCGCGAGCCTTCCCTCCATCTCCTCTTCCAGGAGGGTGGCGACGAGCAGGACGCGCAGCGCCGCGGAAGTCCCTCGCAAGAGGCGGCTGCCCGAGCCGGCCACTGCGAGCAGATCGCGCCGGAGCCGGACCAGCTCTTCTTGATCGAGGTCGGACGCCGCGATCCCGGGAACCTCGCCGGCGAGGAACCTGTAGGAGGCGATGGCGATGGTCGATACGTCGTAGGTGATCGCGAGCAGCCGCAGCTGACGGTCGAACGGCGTGCGGGGATCGCTCATCTCGTCGACGATCTGCTGCGCGGTCTTCGCGCTCGTCGCGAACACCGTCGCGAGCGTCGAGGCAAGCCGGACGACGTCCGCCGCCGTCGGCCGCGCGCCGCGCATCCCCTCCCCTGCCGTCCCGTTCCTGAGCGGCCCGGCGCAGTCGGCGAACTGCTCGCCCGCGGGGTCGCGACCGCGCTCCACGGCGCGGTGGATGTCGTCCAAGCAGCGGCGGAGGAACGAGGCCAGCGCCTCCCGGCGCGGGGACCGGAGCAGATGTCCGGCCGGCCCGGTCAGCACCGTGTCGCTCGCGCCGGCCGCGCGGGCCATCTCTTCCTGGATGGCCGCGACGTCGGCCTGCAGCTGCGCCAGGTCAGAAAGAGTGCTCTGCGTCGTCCGCTGCCACCGCTCGTCCCGGATGGCGCGGGCGAGCTCCGACTCGCGGGCGGTGCCGATCAGATCGGGCAGCAGCCCGACGGAAGCGGTGAGGCCGCGCATGGCAGCCGGCTGCGTGACGGGCGCGAGGCGGCGGTGATCGGGATCGACGAACGCGTAGAGCGTCGGATTGAAGGGCAGCGCGGGCGCGCCCGACGCCTCGGCCAGATCGACGGCGAGGCCGATCGGCGCATTGTCGAAGATGCCGCCGTCCACGTAGAGGTGCCCGCAGAGCTTTCGCGACCCCACCGGCGGGATCGCATAGCAAGACAGCCCACCGATCGTCTGCCGCGGCTCCGGGCCTTCGCAGCTCGCGTCCTGTACGACGTTCGCGTCAGGACACCGCAGTGCGCAGTCGCACAGCTGCCGGGGACGGAAGGCGAACGGAAAGGCGCCCGAGGCGAGCGCCGCCTGCGAGGCTTGCGGCGCCCCGATGCCGGAGACGCCGCGAGGCTCGGCGAGCAGGAGCTGCGCGTCGGCGGATTCGAGCGCGGCGCCGAACGGGGCGGAAACGATTCGTGCCCGCCCCGCCTCGTCGACCTCGAACCGCCAGGGAATGACGAATCGCTGCCTCGGCGCGCGCAGGCCCGCGACCGTCCGCTCTTCGGGCCGCTCGCGCGTGACGGTCAGGCCGACGGACACGGCGCACCCGGGACGGAAGCGCAGCGAAGGCGCGAGGACCTCTTCGCGCACGCGCCGGAACGCTCGCTCGAGCGGGGCGGCGCTCAAGATGGCGTCGGCGGGAGCGAACGCCGACGGCTCGTCGGGCAACAGGTCGTCGAGGCCGACGGGGGCCCACAGGTCGTGGAACATGTTCGCGTCCGGATTCTCGTCGCGGGTGTCCGCCTCCTCGCGGCACCACGAGGCGGCGGCGAGCAACGCGTTGATCGCGCCCGCGGACGCGCCCGTCACCGCCGCGAGGTCGGAACGGACCGGCGAGGCGCGCAGGGAACGGACGAATGCCCAGGTCAAGCCGGCCTCGTAGCTGCCCAGGCTGACGCCGCCGCTCAGCGTGACGGCGATCCTCCCCCGGGACGAAGCCGGCGGTGCCGAGGCGAACAGCGCGGCGAGAAGCAGGATCATGCGCTCACGAATGCGAGGTTTCGCCGCCGGGAGCGAGGCCGAGCCCCTCCGCGCGTTCCTCGAGGTCGGCGAGAAGCCCCTCGTCGGACAGGTCCATCGGGTGCGAGTGCTTCCAGTCATGCTCGGCGACGCGGTGGAGGCGATCGACCACGTCCTCGTCCCGGACCTCGATGGCCAACTCGCGTCGGTCGTCCAGGCTTCCGGGAGCGAGGTTGATCGAGCCCACGATCGCGGCCACGCCGTCGGCGAGGAACATCTTGGCGTGGAGGCGCAGGTGCTTGAGCTTGTGCACCTTGATGCCGACGTCGTCCATGATGCGCAGGCCGCCCACGCCCTCGACGAGCTTGTCCTGCTTGAGGGTGTGCGGTGGCCGGGCCATGACGTGCACTTTCACCCCGCGGCGCCGCGCCCGGACCAGGTGCTCGATGACGACCGTGTCCTGGTAGCGCTCGTTCTGGAGGAAGAGGGTGTGCCTCGCCGCATCGATGAAGCGGGCGATGCGGTCCCGCCCTCCGGGACACCAGATGAGATTCGCCTGCTTGCCGGGATCGAATCGCTTGCGGTGCCAGTCCGCCTCGAAGCAGTCGACGATCTCCGCGACCTCGTGCTTGTGGGAGGTGACGACCGCATAGTCGCGCGTGCCGGTGAAGTTCTTCGTCGCCCAGTTCAGCGAGTTGACCAGCGCGATCTTCTCGTCGGCGACCATCGACTTTTCGTGCGTGAGCTGGAAGTCGGGGCTGCCGTCGGTGACCTCGACCCCGCCCGCGACGAGCGCCCGGCGGGCCTCCTCGTTGTCCTCTTCGCCGCTGCGGCGCGCCGGGTTCAGCATCACCCGCACCTTGACCCCGCGGCCCCGGGCCGCGACCAGCGCCTTCTGCAGCGCCGGGTCGGAGAAGACGAACATCTTCACCCGGATCGACGACGAGGCGCCGTCGATCGCGTCGAGGATGGGCTTCGCGGAATCGTCGGGAAGGACGACGAGCGATCGGGAGGACATTCACCCTCCTGCCTTGCGAATGGTGGCGCCGCGCTCCCAGCCGGCGCCCGACTGGATCCGGACCAGGTCCGCGTACTCCCCTCCGAGCGCCAGGAGCTCGACGTGCGTGCCCTGCTCGGCGATGACGCCGTCCCGGAGGACGAGGATCTTGTCGGCGTCGCGGATGGTGCTCAAGCGGTGGGCGATGGTGATCACCGTGCGCCCTTTCATCATCCGCTCGAGCGCCTCGATGACGAGCTTCTCCGATTCGGAATCCAGCGCCGCGGTCGGCTCGTCGAGGATGAGGATCGGCGAGCAGCGGACGACGGTGCGGGCGATTCCGATGCGCTGGCGTTCGCCGCCGGAGAGCGTCAGCCCTCGTTCGCCGACCAGCGTGTCGTACCCCTTGGGGAGCCGCGCGACGAACTGGTGCGCGTTGGCGAGCTTCGCCGCCTCGACGATGTCCTTCTCGGAAGCGCCAGGGCGACCGTAGGCAATGTTCTCGCGCACCGTCCCGCGGAAGAGCACCGTCTCCTGCAGGACGAAGCCGATCTGGTCCCGGAACCGCTGGAGCTTGTAGTCGCGGACGTCGACGCCGTCGATCAAGACGCGTCCGGCGACGGTATCGTAGAACCTGGGAATGAGGCTCACGATCGTCGACTTTCCCGACCCCGTGGACCCGACGATTCCGACGAACTGGCCCGGGGCGATGGAGAACGTCACGCCCTTCAGCACGGGGTTCGCCGGGTCGTACCCGAACGTGACGCGATCGAACTCGATCGCGCCCCGGACCTCGCCCGGATCCCGCGCGTCGGGCCGCTCGGGAATGCTCAAGTCGATGTCGAGGATCCCGCGGACGCGCTCCACGCCGACCGCCGCCTGGGCGATGGTCCCGCTCATCTTGGCCAGGTCCTGCACCGGCTTGAAGAACTTGCTCAGGTAGGAGAGGAACACCGTGAGCGACCCGGCGGTCATCGCGGAGGCGAGGACGAGGGATGCGCCGCGCCAGAGCACGAATGCCGTGCACAGCGAAACGGTGACCGCCACGACCGGCGAGAGAAGCGACTTCACCCTCCTCGCCTTCAGCGCAGCCTCGACGGCAGCGCGGCTGGCGTCCATCAGGTGCTCCTCCTCCAGCTCCTGGCGGCCGAAGGCATTCACCACCCGGATGGACTCGAGCCCCTGCTGCACCACGCCCAGCACTTCGCTCTCGCGGCGACGGACCTCCCGGGTTGCCTTCTTCACGGCGCGCCTGAACCGCATCACGAAGAGCAGCAGGAAAGGCGCGACGCCCACCGCGACGAGCGCGAAGTCCCAGTTGAGCCAGAACATCAGGCCCATCATCCCGGCGATGGTCAGCAGATCGACGACGATGCCGAGCGTGGCGGAGGACGCGAAGCCCTGGATGGTGTCGATGTCGTCGGTGATCGTGCTGAGCAGTGCTCCGGTGGGATGGGTGTCGTAATAGGCGAGCGGCAGGTGCTCGAGGTGATCGTAGACGCGGACGCGGAGATCGTTCGCCACCCACTGACCGACGCTCTCCGTGTAGTAGTTCTCCAGATAGGAGGCCACCGCGCCCAGGGCGGCGATGATCACCGTCGCGAGCGCCGCGAGGGCGGCGATCTTCATCAAGCTCCCGCCCGGCAGCCCGCTCGCGAGGTGCTCCAGCCAGCGAGGCGGCGCCTCTCCCTCGATGACGTTGTCGAGCACGATCTTGAGCGGCCACGGCGCCGCGAGGCTCATCGCAGTCTCGACCGCGGTTGCGAGCAGGATGATCGCCAGCCAGCCCCGGTAGGGCCGGAGCAGCTCGGCGATCAGGCGGCCCATCCCAGTCGGCCGCGCACGTCCCTCGGCGCTCGATGCCATCGCTCCGGTACCCCGCTGCGCCGCGACTATAACGCCCATCCTACAGGCCGAAGCCGAAGTAGAACGAAGTCCGTTCGTCCGAACGGAAGACGGTCGCGTTGACGCCGGCCGCGATCTGCGCTCCGGGCGCGGCGGCGAACAGCGCCAGCCACAGGCCGCCGCCGACCCCGTAGTGCCAGCGCGACGACGTCTCGCCCGCAGCGAAGACGCGGCCGACGTCGCCGGAGACGAGCGCACCGTAGCGCAGCGGCAGGAAGACGACCCCTCTCCCGAATGCCACGCGCAGCTCGGCGTTGCTGACCACCGACGAATCGCCGGCAAAGCGGTTGAGGTCGTAGCCGCGAAGCACCCCGCCGCCGAAGAGGGCGTCCGGATCGAGTCCGGAGCGGAACGCCGCTCCGCCGATGTAGGCCGCCTCGAAGAAGGGATAGCGGCCCCAGTTCCTCTCCCCGGACAGCTGCACGTCGAAGAGCAGGTCCGTCAGGAAGTGCGTGCCGAGATAGGCCACGGCCTCGCCGCGGAGCTTGGTGAACGCGTCCTGGTTGTCGAGGAGCGCCGGCGAGTAGCGCAGGTTGGCGAGAAGCTTGAACCCGCGCTGCGAGGTGAGCACGCCGGTGCGCGTGTCGAGGACGGTGCCTACCTCCGCGCCGATGAGCGTGAACCTGCCCGCCGACCCGTACGGCTGGAGGGCGGCGATCAAGTTCTCCCGCCTGGTGTAGACGGACTCGAGGAGAAGCCCCGCCCGCGCGCGCAGCGGACCCCAGAGCGGCACTTCGACGCCGGCGTCGCCGAGGATCTTCTCCTGTCGCAGCGTGTAGAAGTCGAAGCTCTCCGTCTTCTGCGTCTCGTTGCCGATCCCGTAGAAGCTGCCGCCGTCCATCCCCGAATACGCGAGATAGGTGAAGATCCGCACTGGCGAGCGCGTGCGCAGGTCCGCGTTGTATTCGAAGCGCGGGCGCAGCGTCGTCGTGGAAAACGCCGCCACGAAATTCATCTCCGACGAGAACGGCGAGAGCTCGAATCCATACCGCACCAGGTGCGCGCGGACGCCCGGGACGATCCCACGCGTCGAGTCGTAGGACAGCGCCGGAAAGAAGAGCAGATCGTGCCCCCAGTCGCGGGTCTCCAGCTCGGTATCGGTCCTGCGTGGCACGGCGACGCGCACGGGAATGGCGTCGCGTGCTGCGGGATCGACGAGGACGCCGCGGTCGCCGGCGGCGGAGTAGAGGCGGAGCTCGGACGTCTCGCCGGGAACGAAGGTGCGCCGGAAGATGGTCTCGTCGCCGCGCCGGATCGACACGTCCACGCCGGCCCCGACCTTGTCCACCCCGATCAGTCCTGCATCCCGCGGTCCGCGCACGTCGACCTGGTCGGCGAGGAGGAGGTAGAACTCGCGAGAGGCAGCGGGGAGCGCGTCGCGCCGTCGCCGCAGGGTACGATCCAGCTCTTCGCCCCCCTGCCGGACCATGGCGGGCGGCAGGCGCTGGACGGCCTCGGAGATGACCGCGTCGGTGATGCTGGCGACCACGTCGGCCGTCACCGCTTCCCACTGCAGCCTTTCCAGCGGAACGAGGAAACGCCGATCGGTGAAGCGGCCCGCGTAGGTGAGCTTTTCGATCGACGGGTACTCGTCACGGAAGCTGGCGAGCTGCTTGGTGTAGTACTCGCCGACCGCGGGCAGGATGGCGTCGAATCGACTGAATGCCTGATCGCGATCGCGGGGAACCGGACGCCACATGCCGCCGCCGGGAACGCGGATGAGCACCCAGCGCCATTGATCGACGTGGCGATCCCAGTCCCCCACCAGGATGTCGACCAGGCGAGCGCGCAAGTACTCGCGGGCGTCGACGCGCTCGTCGCTCCGTTGGTCGAGGCGGTCGAAGAGGGCCTCGGTCTCGATCTCCTCCTCGATGCCGGGCAGTTCCAGCTCGTTGCGGTCCTCGAGGAAGCCGAGCATCCCGCCCAGCTCGCCCAGCGGGCGCAGGCGCGGATCATCGGGCAGGATCACGATCCGCGGCGTCGAGTGGATGATGCCCACGGCGTCCAGGATCCGCGCCACGACCATCGCGGCGCACGGGTGGGCGGTGCTGGTCAGGTCCTGGAAGATGTCGCCGATGACCGATTCCCGCGTCTCCGGGTCGAGGACGCGCTTGGGGTCCTTGTCCATCGAGCGGAACACCCAGCTGTGACCGTTCTTGCTCTTGAAGTGGACATTGATGGTCTGCAGTCCACCGCCCCGGCGCTGCGGAACAAGGCCCCCGTCGAAGGCATCCAGGTCCAGCACGGGTGCCTCGATGGGAGTCGTCCAGGCGTCCCGCCATTGCGTGCCGAAGAAGAAGCGGTACAGCCAGCCGGCCTCGTACCGCGCGTCGGGCACGACCGCCGCAGCGGTCAATGCCAGCGCGGCGGCGGGGGCGAGCATCAGAAGCTCCCTGTATACACGAGCGCCCGTTCCGCCCGGCCCAGCGAGAGCGACGCGGGGGCCCCGCCGTCGGCGCGGAGGTGGAGCCAGGCGATCGTCGCGCCGACGAGGCTTCCCAGGATCGCGCCGGCGAGGACGTCGGAAGCAAAGTGGCGGTCGGCGACGATGCGCAACAGGCCGGTGGCCGTGGCGGCCGTCAGCGCGGCCGGGCAGACGACCTTGTCGGCGATTCCCCCGTAGATCTCGATCCGCGAGTGTTCCACGCAGAGCGCCGACGCCATGCTGAATGCGACCGAGGTGTGCCCGCTGAAGAACGACGTGTTGTCGGCGAGGTCGGCATGGTCCGGCCGCGCGCGCCCGACTGCCCGCTGCGTGACCCGGGTCAGCAACCCGTTCACGGCGATCACTTCCAGATTGATCAGTGCGAGTTGGAGCGCTGCGTCAGCCTGGCCGCGACCGAGCCAGGTCGCCAGGCCCGCTTCGACGCCTACCGCGTAGATGGGCAGGCCGAAGTAGCCGACGTCGCTCGCCGTCGCGGCGCGCGAGCGCCCTCCGACCGAGCCTGCGCGCAGCGCGCCGCGCGCGGCATCGTCGAACAGGATGGACTTGTCCCAATTCGGACTGGAAGGCGGCTTGACGAAGAATTCCAACAGGACTACGCCGGCGCCGACGACCCCCACCGCGGCGGTTTCGACGGGACCGAACCTGCTCCAGCCGGGGGGCCACCCCCGGTCCAACGTCTGCCGCTCGGCGGCAGCGACCGGAGAGGAACCGAGCGACGCAGCGATCGCTGCGCACACTCCCGCTCCGTGGAGGATGCGGCCCATCCGGACGTCCGATGCCGGCCGGGCCGCGCAGATGCCCGTTCGCTACGCTACCCCGAACGATTTCGTCCGGCCGTGACCTCGCGGAACCAGCGCGGGTGGTGGAGCCGGGCCCATTCCTTCGTCACCGTCCCGCGCGTCATGGCGCGGAACGTCCCGGGCTCGGCGGCCGTGCCCAGGTAGATGTGGCCGATGATCATCGCGAAAAAGAGGATGAACGCGAGGTCGTGCACCACGTAGCTGGCCTGGCGCAGGACCTGGCCGAACTGTTCCGGGAACCAGATCACGATACCGGAGAGGAGCAGAGCGAGCGCGCCGAGCGCCGCCGCCCAGAAGAGCAGCTTCTGGCCGCCGTTGTACTTGCCGACCTCGGAGTCGTCGCCCTCGTAGCGGAAGTATCGCACGAGCCCGCCCGGACTGAGGAACTCCCACTCCTTGCCGGCGAGCTTCATCTCCGAGAACCAGTGCACGAGCATGACCAGGGACGCGGCGGAGAAGACCACGCCCGACCAGGGATGCAGCCAGCGGCACACCGACAGGCCGCCGAAGAAGGTCGCCATCCATCCGAAGATCGGGCTCCAGATCGGCAGTCCAGTGAAGAGGCAGACGAAGAAGAACAGCGCGACCGTCCAGTGGATCACGCGCGACGAGAGCCGGTGACGGACGATCTCTCCTCCGACGACGACGCTCTCCGCGCTGCGCGCCCGCACCACGGCGGCGTCGCCCACGCCCGAATCGCGCGTCTGTCCGGGAAGCACGACCTCGCTCATACGGGTCCCTCCCCTCGCTTCTCGTCGCTGCCCTTCGGCTTCTTGGGCCCGTAAGTCAGGTAGTGGCCGACCATGGCGAAGAACGCCGCCGCGAAGGCGATGACGCCGACCGGCCGCAGCACGTTCTTCCAGAACTTCACGCCCGTCGGGACGTGCGGATCCTTGGGCAGGCCGTACCACTCCGGGTGATCACCGTGCGCGAGCACGGTGATCACGCCGGTGCCGCCAACGCCTGGAGGGTCGTAGACGGCAGCTTGTGCGAACCCGGTCGCCTTGAGTTGCTCGACGCGCGAGTCCGCGAGGCTCTTCATGTCGTCCTTCGTGCCGAAGTGCAGGCAGCCGGTCGGGCACGCCTTCACGCAGGCGGGCTCGAGGCCGACCTGGACGCGGTCGACGCAGAGCGTGCACTTCGCCATCTTGTCGGTGCGCGCCGCGTAACGAGGCACGTCGAACGGGCACCCCGTCTCGCACATCTTGCAGCCGATGCACGCGTCGGCGTTCACGTCGACGATGCCGTTCTCGTACTGCACGATGGCGCCCGGCGCCGGGCAGGCCTTGAGGCAGCCCGGATCGGCGCAGTGCATGCACTGGTCCTTGCGCATCAGCCAGGCGAAGTTGCCGTCCGCCTCGACCTCCCGGAACTTGATCAGGTTCCAGTAGTTCGGGTCGAGCGAGGGCATCGTCTGGTACGTGCCCACCTGCGCGGTGGCGACCACCGGCAGGTCGTTCCATTCCTGGCATGCCACCTCGCACGCCTTGCAGCCGATGCAGGTGGACGTGTCGATGTACTTGGAGACGACGGGCACCTTCCGCTGTCCGGTGCCCGAGCCCCACACTCCCGCGGACGACTGACGGATCTCGAGGCCAGGCGCGTTCATGACACCTTCTCCTCGGCCTTTTCGAGCTTGACCAGGAACGTCTTGAACTCAGGGGTCCACGTGTTCGGGTCCATCGCCGACGGCGTGAGGAAGTTCGCCAGCGGCCCGAGGTGGTTCTTGTCGCCCTCGTAGCCCCAGTGCAGCGGGAAGCCGATGTGCCAGACGGGTTTGCCGTCGACGATCTGCTTCTTGAGGCGCTTGGTGACCATGGCGACGCCCTCGATCGAGCCGCGCGCCGAGGTCACCCTGGCCCTCGAGCCGTTGGTGATCCCCTTCTCCTTCGCCAGCTCCTCCGGGATTTCGATGAAGAACCCGGGCTGTAGCTGGTTCAGGATGTTCGTGTGGTGCGTCCAGTAGTGGTAGTGCTCCGTCAATCGATACGTCGTGCAGACGACCGGGAATTGATCGCGCGTCCCGTAGACGTCCTTGTTCGACTTGAACTTCTTGGTGACGGGGTTGGACGTCACCTTCGGATGCAACGGGTTGTCCGCCGCCGCCTCGACGGCTTCATAGTGCTCGGCGAAGGGCCCGTCGTTGAGCACCGGCGAGTACAGGCGCCCGACGCCCTCCGGGAGCATGATGAACGCGCCGAACTGACCCGGCGGGGAGTCGGGCTTGATGTCAGGGACGTCCCCGACCCACTTCTCGCCGTTCCACACGATGCCGGGCCGGGTCGGATCCCACGGCCTTCCCTGCGCATCCGCAGAGGCGCGGTTGTACATGATGCGCCGGTTGGCGGGCCACGAGAACCCCCAGTTGTGGAACATGCCGAGGCCAGTGGGGTCGGCGTTGTTCCTGCGCTGGGCGTTGTTGCCCGCCTCGGTGTAGACGCCGAGGTGCAGCCAGTTGCCGCACATGGTCGAGCCGTCGTCCTGCAGCTGCCCGAAATTCTCCAGCTGCTGCCCGGCTGCCCGGACGAGCTTGCCGTCCTTGTCCTTGATGTCGACCAGCGCCTTGCCGTTGATCTCCTTCAGCACCTCGCCCAGGTCCGGGTTGACCGGGTTGGTGTAGTTCCAGGTGACGTTCAGCACCTGCTCCGGCAGCGCCCCGCCCTCCTTGCGGTACAGCTCGCGAAGGGCGAGCAGGATGCGGGAGATGATCTCCTGGTCCGTCTTCGCCTGGCCCGGCGGATCGATCGCCTTCCACTTCCACTGGATCCAGCGCGCCGAGTTGATGAAGCTGCCGTCCTTCTCGGCGAACCCCGAGCAGGGGAGCTGGAAGACTTCCGTCTGGATCTGCGAGGAGTCCGGTCCACCGTACTGCTTGGTCTTGTTCGAGTCCCAGAAGGTGGCGGTCTCGATCTCGTAGTTCTCGCCGACGACCATCCACTTGAGCTTGGCGAGCGCGTTGATCATCTTCGACGAGTTCGGCCCGATGCCGACCGGGTTCATGCCGAAGGTGATGAATCCCTCCGGCCCCGGCTCGGTGCCGCCCGCGCGCGACGAGCTGCCGCGGTACATGTCGTCGAAGATGTACATCCACGAGTAGTTGCCGTCCGTCTTGGGCAGCCACTCGTAGCCCCACTCGTTCTCCTTGGTCGCCGCCTTGCCGTAGATCGCCTTGAGCAGGCTGACCATGAACTTGGGGTAGTTCTGCCAGTAGTTCATGGTCGACCACGCCTGCTTGTTCAGCGTCGTCGGCGTCGACTTCTCCAGGTACGTCTTCAGATCGTTCAGCTCGCCGCGCGGCGTGGCGAGGTACCCAGGGAGGATCTCGAACGTGCCGGCGATGTCGGTCGCGCCTTGGATGTTGGAGTGGCCGCGCATCGCGTTCACGCCGCCGCCCGGCCTGCCCACGTTGCCGAGGATGAGCTGCAGCGTCGCCGCGGCGCGGATGATCTGCACGCCGACCGAGTGCTGCGTCCAGCCGAGCGCGTAGGTGATGGTGCCCACGCGCTGCGCGTTTCCGGTCGAGGTGACGATGTCGGCGACCTTGAGGAACAGGTCCTTCGGCGTGCCGCAGACCTTCTCCACCATCTCCGGCGTGTAGCGATCGACGTGCTTCTTCAGGAGCTGGAAGACGCAGCGGGGATGCTTGAGGGTCGGATCGACGTGGTACCCGTTCGACTTCGGATCCGGCTCGTACGCCCACGCCGTCTTGTCGTACTCGGCCTTGGCGTCGTCGAATCCAGAGAAGAGGCCGTCGTTGAACCCGAACTTCTCGGAGACGATGAACGGCGCGTTGGTGTGGATCTTGACGTAGTCCTCGTGGAACCGACCGGTGTTGAGCGCGT
>Ga0114129_10004564_pt1 | contig 19543 bp, 20 predicted proteins | sample RhiMetdeltSRZDD1_FD_80071 | JGI IMG/M metagenome (GOLD analysis project Ga0114129, IMG submission 80071) | Populus rhizosphere microbial communities from Tennessee, USA - Rhizosphere MetaG P. deltoides SRZDD1 (version 2) (version 2) | ecosystem: Host-associated > Plants > Roots > Rhizosphere >...
AGCACGGAAGTCCGCACCGCTTTGTAGCCGGTCTCCATGTCGGTGAGCATGGTGTCGTAAAGAATATTCGTAGCCCAGGTCAAAAACCGGTTCGCGGCATAGTGCCAAAACAAGAACACGCGATGAGGCCCAGTGAAGCGGCTCCCATAAACGGCGTCGGCCCCCATCTCCACGATGGGACGAATTAGTTGGGGAAAGTCCTCCGGCTGATACTCGAGATCGGCGTCCTGGATGACGCAAATGTCACCGCGCGCTTCCGCGATAGCTCGGCGCACGGCGGCTCCCTTGCCCTGGTTCTGCTGCCGGAACACGCGGATCAATCCCTCGGCTTCGAGTCGGGCCAGGATTTGGGGAGTTCCATCCTGGGATCCATCGTCCACCACCACGATCTCGTGGCGGATTGGAACCGCGGCCACCGCGCGCACCACCCGCTCGATGGTGCGTTCTTCGTTGTAGACCGGAATCAGAACGCTGAGCTGTGGCTCTTCGGTCATGCCACCTTCATCGAGGTGGCCTTTGCCTGGAGGAAGAGCAGGAGATAATCGCGTCCTCCAGCCTTGGAATCGGTGCCGCTCATGTTGAATCCGCCGAAGGGATGGGCTCCCACCATGGCGCCCGTGCATTTGCGGTTGATGTAGAGGTTTCCGACGTGGAATTCCTCCAACGCTTGTTCCTGCTTCTTGGGATTCTTCGTGTACACCGCGCCGGTCAGACCGAATTCGGTATTGTTGGCGATGCGAAGCGCGTCGTCCCAATCCTTGGCCTTGATGACGGCCAGCACCGGTCCGAAGATTTCTTCCTGAGCCAGGACGCCATCGGGTGGGATGTCCTTGAACACGGTGGGCTGGATGAAATAGCCCTTGGATGGATCCCCTTCGCCCCCGAAGATGAGCTTTCCTTCTTTCTTTCCTGCTTCCACGTAACTCAGGATCTTTTCGTAGGCGCCCTGGTCGATGACCGGACCCATGGTGTTGGAAGGATTCGTGGGATCGCCTTGGGTGATCTTGGCAATCCGCGGCACGAGCTTCTCCACGAACTGATCATAAATCGCCGCATCGACAATCGCGCGCGAGCAGGCGGAGCACTTTTGTCCCTGATACCCGAACGCGCTCACCGCGACGCCTTCGACGGCCTGGTCGATGTCGGCCTCGCGATCGACCACGATCCCGTCCTTGCCGCCCATTTCTGCGACGACGCGCTTGATCCAGACCTGGCCCGGACGCGGCGTGGCCGCCTTGAGATTGATCTCGAGCCCCACTTCTTTGGAGCCGGTGAACGAGATGAACCGTGTCTTGGGATGTTCGACCAGCGTGTTGCCCACGCTGCCGCCGGGACCGGTTACGAAGTTCATGACGCCACCGGGTAGACCGGCTTCGCGCACGATTTCGGTGTAGAGCCAACCCATCATGGGCGTGACGGATGCGGGTTTGAGCACGACCGCGTTACCGGCAATCCACGCCGCCGAAGTCATGCCGGTGAGAATGGCCATCGGGAAGTTCCACGGCGGAATGGTTACCCCCACGCCGAGCGGGATGTACATCATCGCGTTTTTTTCGCCGGGAATGGGGGTGACGGGCTGTGGGCCCGCATAGCGCAGCATCTCGAGGCCGTAGAAATCCAAGAAGTCGATCGCTTCCGCCGTGTCCCCGTCGGCCTCCGGCCAGGACTTGCCTGCTTCCAAGATCATCCAGGCGTTCACTTCAAAGCGGCGGCGGCGCATGATATCCGCCGCCCGAAATGCCACCTCCGCCCGCTCCTCGGCGGGAACGCGCTTCCAGGTCTCGAAGGCTTTCCAGCCTTCTTCCAGAGCCTTGACCGCCAGCTCCGCCGTGCCCTTCTGGAAATTGCCAATGATTTGATCTTTGTTGGCCGGATTGCGGGAAGGAAACGTGGCCCCTGCCTTCACCTCTTTGCCGCCGATATAGAGGGGATATTCTTTACCCAGGTTGCCCAGGACGGTATCCAGCGCCTTTTGTTGGGCGGCTTTGTTCTCGGGTTTTGAAAAATCGGTAAAGAGTTCGTTCTTGAATTCGGTGGGTCGCGCCATGATCCTCATCCTCTTCGAAACGGTCGAAAGACGTCCGGCTCAATCGAGCCGGGCGAACGATTTTACCCCATTTTGGCCAGTATGGCTTCCGTCATGGCCTGTGTTCCCACACCGGTTTCGGCGTTCAAGTCGCGGGTTACCGAGGTGCCTTCGCGGAGCACGCTACGGAAGGCGGTCTCTATGCGGTCGGCTTCCGCCAAGAGACCGAGGTGGCGCAGCATCATGATTCCGGCCAGAATCACGGCTCCTGGATTTGCTATGTCTTTTCCCGCGATATCGGGCGCGCTTCCGTGCACGGCTTCGAATATGGCCGCGCGCTCACCAAGGTTGGCACCTGGAGCCAGTCCCAATCCGCCCACGAGCCCGGCGGTGAGATCGCTCAGAATGTCGCCGAACAAGTTCGTGGTCACGATAATGTCGAATTGAAAGGGCGCGCGCACGAGCTGCATGGCCGTCGCATCGATAATGCGATCTTCGAAGAGGATGTCCGGATATTGCGGCGCGGTGAGCTGCGCCACTTCCAGAAATAGGCCGCTCAGCTTCTTCAAGATGTTCGCCTTGTGCACCGCGGTGACTTTCTTGCGTGAATGCGAGCGCGCATATTCGAACGCGAATTTGCAAATACGTTCCATGCTGCTCCGGGTATTCACCCCAATCCCTATGGCCGCTTCGCGATTACCGATCCAGTGCTCCATGTTGCTGTAGAGCCCCTCGGTGTTCTCGCGAATGACCACCAAATCGAGCCCGGGATACAGGCACGGTACGCCGGCGAAAGCGAGCGCGGGCCGGACATTGGCGTAGAGATCCAGCTCCTGGCGGAGCGCCACGTTCACGCTCCGGAATCCAAGGCCCACCGGAGTCGTGCAGGGACCCTTGAGCGCGACCCGGGTATCGGTAATGGAGGTCAGGGTGGCGTCGGGAAGGGGGTTCCCGAAGGCGTGTAAGGCGCTTTCGCCCGCGGCGGCTTCCACCCACTCGATCCGAGCCCCGCTCGCGTCGATGATGCGGCGGGCCGCCTCGATGATGCTGGGGCCTATTCCGTCGCCCGGAATCAACGTGACACGGTGCATGGTAATGATGAATTCCTGGAAAACAAGGTTTCAAACGCATTGCCGGAGGTCCCGGCGCGAGGTACCCTCACATTTTCGACGCCACGCCAGCCAAAAGGCAAGCGAGGCGATTCTGAGAGGCCTGCCCATGTTCGACCTCGATCGGTTTCTTGTCGCATGCCGGGGCGCACTCCAGGAGACACATCCGGAGGCGGCGATCCAAGAGATCCTGGACGGCGTGCTGGTCACGCCGCGGGATCTGGAACGCGCGTTCGGGGTGCCGCGAGAAGCTGGACTCACCCCTCTCTACCAATCTCCGGAGCTCACCGTGTTCAATTTCATCTGGGCGCCCGGCATGTCGATCTGGCCGCATGAGCATCGCATGTGGGCCGTGATCGGTTTGTACGGCGGCCGAGAAGAAAACGTGTTCTACCGCCGCAGAGAGGGTGGATTGCAAGAAGCCGGAGGCCGGCGCCTCGACCCCAAGGATACAGTCATCCTCGGTAAAGACATCATTCATTCGGTGACCAACCCGCTCCGTGAGTTCACCGGCGCGATCCATGTGTATGGTGGAGACTTTTTTCGCGTTCCGAGAAACGAATGGGATCCGGAGACGAAGAAGGAGCGAGCGTACGATCCCGAACGCACCAAGAAACTATTCAAAGACGCCAACGAAGAATACTATCGTTCAAACGAGTGATTCGAATGCCCGCCGGCGTCTTGGTCTTCTTCTATGGTTCGTATATGAATCGAACCGTCCTGGCCGAAGTGGGAATGGCGCCGAAGAGGTGGGAACCGGCAGTGCTCCTGGGATTCGATATTCGCATTACCCCACGCGCTAATCTCGTCCGGGCCGAAGACCACATGGTTTTTGGAGTGCTGGCTTCCGCCACGCATGGAGAACTAGAACGACTTTACGCCCACGCGCGAAACGTGCTCGGAGAAATATACCTGCCCGAGGCCGTTCTGGTGCGGACTCGAGCGGCCACCTGGGAGGCGGCGCTTTGCTATATTGCGCCGGACATGGCGAAGGCCCCCGCGGACCCATCCTACGTCGAGCGAATCTTAAAGCCGGCTCGCGATCTCGCTTTCCCGACCTGGTACCTCGCGCGACTGGAATCCTTCAAACCGTCTGAGCCCGCGGGCCGTCCGGCCTAACGCATCAGCAGCAATTGCCTCCCGCCGACGCCCTCCCTAAACCTCGCGATGACGCCTTCGCCGCCAGGTTGCGGGGCTTTGGCCCGGTCGGTATCGCGAGCCTCGTGGTCATCACGCTCCTGGGCCCGGTCATGGAACCCCTCGGCGGTCTTCTCGCTCTTTTATGGGCCTACCGATCCCGCACGCCTTGGTCCGAGCTGGGTTTCGCAAAACCACGAAGCTGGGCCCTGACGATTCTTCTGGGCCTCGTCCTTGGATTCGCGCTCAAGCTGCTGATGAAAAGTGTCGTCTTAACGCTCCTCGGCGCTCCAGTAATCAATCCGACGTACCATTATCTGGCCGGTAACACCGCCGCTATCCCCAGCATGATCTTCGACATCATTGTGGGAGCAGGTTTCGCCGAGGAGACCGTGTTTAGAGGCTTCCTCTTCGAACGTCTCGGCAAGCTGCTGGGGCAACGACCCTGGGCCAAAGCAACCATTCTGCTCATTACGTCTATCCTCTTCGGCCTCGTTCATTACCCTGGCCAGGGATTGTATGGCGCCTTGCAAGCCTTGTTCGTCGGACTCTTCCTCGGGGCTCTCTACCTGGCCACGAAACGCCTCTGGCTTTCCATGGTCACGCACATAGCATTCGATTTGACCGCTCTGTACATCATTTACCAAGGCCTGGAACCCAGGGTCGCCCACCTCATCTTCAAGTAGCGGCTCCGACCTAGTAGAATCCCACGTGTTCCTCCTCGGACGGTGAAAGGACAGACATCATGGCATTGACCCTCAAGGAAATAACGTTGTGGCGGCGACACATGACCAATACGTCCGGAACGTTGGCACGGGTTCTGGAGCCTTTGGCTGGCACCGACCTCAACGTGGTGATGGCATATCGTGTTCCCGGAAAAGACGGCCAGGCGGTCGTGGAACTGTTTCCAGTGACCGGCAAAAGAGGAACGGCGCGAGCGCAAGCGTCGGGCCTCGTTCCCGCGGACGTCCCCGCACTCTTGGTGCAAGGCACCAATCGAGCCGGGATTGGATTTCAGACCACCACCGCTTTCGCGGTGGCGGGCATCAACCTGGCATTTCTGGTCACGCAGGTGATCGGGACTCGATTTTCTTCCATTTACGGCTTCGATAGCGACGCCGATCGGCAGCAAGCCATCCAGATCCTGAAACAGAAGCCAAAGCGCAAACGGTAAAGGAGCAGGCATGAGCAGCGTTCGTGTTCTGGTCGGGACGAAGAAGGGTGCCTTCGTACTCACCTCCGATGGAAAGCGTCAGCTATGGGACGTGAGTGGGCCCCATTTCGCGGGCTGGGAGATCTATCACATGAAGGGATCTCCGGTGGACCCGAACCGCATCTATGCATCGCAAACGAGCGGATGGTTCGGCCAGGTCGTCCAGCGTTCCCAGGACGGAGGCCAGACCTGGGAGACCATGGGGAACAAGTTCCTCTACGAAGGCGAAGTCGGCAATCATTTGTTCTACGACGGTAAACCACGCCCCTGGGAGTTCAAGCGCGTGTGGCACTTCGAACCGTCGTTGACCGATCCCGACACCGTCTACGCCGGCATCGAGGATGCCGCGCTATTCAAGACCACCGACGGAGGTCAGAACTGGGAGGAGCTTCCCGCACTGCGCTCCGCCAAGGGGGAGCTCTGGCAACCCGGGGCGGGCGGCATGTGCCTCCACACGATCCTCCTCGACCGCACGCGCCCGGAGCGCATCTACACCGCGATATCGGCCGCGGGCGCGTTTCGCACCGATAACGGCGGCCAGTCCTGGAAACCGATCACGCAGGGTCTCAAGTCTCTCTACGAGCTCCCGGACCCCAACGCAGAAGTGGGGCATTGCGTCCATCGCATCGCCATGCACCCGTCGCGACCGGACGTGCTCTTCATGCAAAAGCACTGGGACGTCATGCGGAGCGACGACGCGGGGGATTCGTGGCATGAGGTGAGCGGCAACTTACCGACCGATTTCGGTTTTCCGATCGACGTGCATGCGCACGAGCCGGAAACCATTTACGTCGTCCCGATCAAGAGCGACTCCGAGCATTATCCGCCGGAGGGGAAACTCCGCGTGTATCGAAGCAAGACGGGCGGCAACGAATGGGAACCGCTCACCAAAGGATTGCCGCAGAGCGACTGCTACGTGAACGTGCTCCGGGACGCCATGGCTGTGGATCGGCTGGATAGTTGCGGTGTTTATTTCGGCACGACCGGAGGCCAAGTCTATGCCTCGACTGATTCGGGTGACACGTGGAGCCCGATCGTCCGCGATCTGCCCGGCGTACTTTCTGTCGAAGTGCAGACTCTGGCATGATCCGAGTCGTCATACCCGTGCACTTGCGAACCTTGGCCAAAGTGAGCGGGGAAGTGCGGCTCGATCTCCCCGGACCGGTTACGCAACGTTCCGTGCTGGATGCGCTCGAGCTCCAGTATCCGATGCTGGAAGGCACGATCCGGGACCATGTCACGAAGAAGCGGCGCGCGTTCATTCGATTCTTTGCCTGTCAGGAAGATCTGTCCAACACGTCGCCCGATGATCCGCTTCCCGAAGCGGTCGTCAATGGGACGGAGCCATACCTGATCGTAGGGGCGATGGCAGGAGGCTAGAGCCGGGGTGTAGGACCTGAAGGAGGGGGTAGATGCAACGGACGAGGCTCACGCGGCGATTCTGGATGGCAAGCTTGCTGATCATGGTGTGCCACGGCACGGCCTGGGCTCAGGATTCGCGCAAGGTCAGCGAGGCGCCCAAGGACGTCACGGAAAAGATGGCGGCGGCAGACACTCTGAAAGGGTGGAACAATGCCCTGCGACTTTCCGGGACGTTCTCGTTTACTCAAAGCGACAATGTCGTGGGAGCCCAGGACGGGTCGTATTTTCAGGGTGGCGTCGTGGTGGATGGCGCCTGGAATCATTATGGCGACCGTACTACGTGGGAAAACCTCCTCAAGGCGCAACTCACCCAGTCTCGGACGCCGACCGTGGACGCGTTCATCAAATCTCTCGATAACTTCGATTTCCAAACCACGTACTACTATCACCTAAAGCAACCAAGTTGGATTGGTCCCTTTGCGCGCGCCCGGCTCAATACCGCGCTGTTCAAGGGATTCTTGATCGATTCCCAAGCCCAGACCATTCGCCAAATCTATCTAGACGGAACTCAGAACGAGTTTCTGCTCCCCGCCACGGAGAAGTTCCAGCTTACTAACTCGTTCGAACCGCTCATTCTCAGTCAAAACGTGGGGTTGTTTGCCACTCCTCCCGGCAGCCCTGGGTTCTCCGTGAAATCCAAGCTGGGTTTCGGACTTCAGGAGATCGTACTCGGGGACAGCGCCTTCGCGGTGCAAGACGTGGAGGGCACTCCGGAGATCGAAGTCAAACAACTCGAGCAGGCGGTGCAAGGCGGTGCCGTCCTGGATCTCAACATCGCCGGAAAGCCGGCGGAAAACGTCTCCTGGAAGGTCGACACGAGCGTGTTTCTGGAAGCGTTCACGGATTCCAAGATCGAAGCCAACGCGTTCAACATGGATTTGAACGGGCTCTTCTCGGTCAAGCTCACCAAGTGGGCGTCGTTCGATTATGTACTTCTCGTCAAGCACATACCCCGCATCGTGGACCGATGGCAGGTCCAGAACGGCGTGGTCCTGACGGTTGGGTTCGATTTGATGTAAGCGGCTCCGCTGCGCACGGTCAGCTTCGCGAATTCGTGGAGGAACGTCAGATCGGGAGGGTGATTTCTTCTTCTTTGAGGTTCTCGCCGTCGGAAGTGAGGCGGGTGGGCGTGTCCTCGAACACGGTCTCCAAGTGCACGGGGCGGCCCCAGATCATGGACACGTTCTTGAGTGTCTCGCGGGCGTAATCGCGCTTGATTTCTTCGCCCTCGTAACGGTGCCAGAGGCACAGCTCGCCGCGATTGGCAAAATTCCCGTCACTCACGTAAATGAAGGGGCGCCCGCCGTTGGTCAGCGCAAACAAGAGCTGGGCCTTTATTTTCTTGAACTCCCGGCTCTGGATCTCGTTCCGGCCGCTGCGATCGTTGCGCCCGAAGGTGAAGAGCTTCTGCTCCCGGCAGAACTCCTCGGTTAGAAAGGTGTCGATAAACGTGACGTCGTTATGCACACGACGCACCTGGAAGATCATATCTCGGCCTTGGCCGAGCTTCTGGTCCCAGTCGCGTTTCTTGACGTAATCGTCGCACTCTTCGTAGGCGCGCCCGAACCGTCCCCGGTTATATCGATCTTCGATGTCCCGGAAAAGCTCGATGCCAAGCTTGTAGGGGTTGAGGCGGCCCGGCTGCATGCTCACGGTTCCGGAATGGTGGTCGGCGTATTCGATCACCTCGGCATCGGTGAGGAGGCGCTCCGTCATCATCTTGGAGTGCCAGTACGAGGCCCAGCCCTCGTTCATGATCTTGGTCTGACCCTGAGGGGCGAAGTAATAAGCCTCTTCGCGAATGGTCGATAGAATGTCCCGTTGCCAGCGCTCCAGGGGTGCATGTTCGATCAGGAAGAGGAGCACGTCTTTTTCGGGGTTCTCCGGGAAACGCTTGCGCTTTTCCATTTCTTCCCGCAAGCGCGTTTCCTCGGCTTGGAGATACTCCCGAGGGTTTACGAAGCTGTCCATGTAGTCCTTGCTCTTGAGCTTTCGGACCAGCGGTTTTTGCGATTCCTCGGTTTCTTCCTCTTCGGGCGGTTCGCCTCGGCGGCGGATGAATGGGGAGTGGGGATCGATCAAATTCTCGATCGAGAGACAGGCGTCGATGAACGCCTCGACCCGCTCCAAGCCGTGAGCATGGATGTGGCGCTTGATGCGGGTGGCGTGATTGGCCGTTTCATCCATCATCTTCTTGTCGGTGGGGGAGAACCAGATGTTGTTCTTGAAGAAATCCGCGTGCCCGAACACGTGCGCCATGACGAGCTTCGTGTCGGTGAACGAGTTCGAGGTCAAGAGATAGGCGTAGACCGGGTTGGTGTTGACCACCATCTCGTAAATCTTGGAGAGCCCGTAACGGTGCGATTTGGAGAGTTGTTCGTATTCCATGCCCCAGCGCCAATGAGGATATCGCGTCGGGAATCCGCCAAACGAGGCGATCGCGCTCATTTGGTTGTAGTCGACCATCTCGAAGATCACGGGATCGAAGGTGAGGCCGTGGCTCCGGGCTAGTTCCTCGATGCGCTCGCGCGCGCGCTGGATCTCGTGAGGAAGAACCGGACCCACTTAGCGCCCCTTCCCCAGGAAGGTCTTGATCGAGTCCACGATGCCTTCCTTGCCGTCGATCTTGCTCGTGACCAGAGGCTCGTTATCGTGAAAGTGCTCTTCGAGGTCCTTGATGAACTGCCCGCTCCCGTAGGGGCTTTCCACTTGGCCATATGAGAACTGGTTCACCACCGGCAGTAACGCCTCGCGCAGGATCTGGACGCAGATCTCCGTGTCGCCGCCGCCCCAGTTGTCGCCATCGGAGAAATGAAAGGGGTAGAGGTTCCACTCATCGGGCGGATAATCGTCTTCGACCATGCGCCGGCAGAGATCGTAAGCGCTCGAGATCTTGGTTCCGCCCGACTCCCGTAAGTGATAGAAGGTATGAGCGTCGACTTCGCGGGCCGCCGCGTCGTGGACGATGTATCGCGTCTCGACCCGCTTGTACTGGCTTTTGAGCCAGGTATCGATCCAGAACGCCTCGATGCGGACGATCTCTTTCTGTTCGTCGCCCATCGAGCCCGACACGTCCATCATGTAGATGACCGCCGCATTGGCCTGGGGTTCCTCGGTCTCGGTCCAGGAGCGATACACCCGATCTTCGCGAATGGGGATAATGCGCGGCTTAGCGGGGTCATAGGTGCCGGCGGCGATCTGGCGGCGGAGTGCTTTGCGATAGGTGCGTTTGAAGTGGCGCAGCGATTCGGGGCCGGTGCGCCGCACGCTCCGGTAACGATCGCGCTTGCTCACCACGCTGCGCTTGCCACGCGGCTGGATGTGGGGGAGCTCCAGCTCTTCCCCGAGCATTTGCGCCAGCTCTTCGAGCGAGACCTCGACCTCGAGAATATGGGCGCCGGGCTGATCACCGGCTTTGGACTGCCCGCCGTCGCCGTCACCGTCGACCGGCGTTCCGGCCGCGCCCTCGCCCTGCCCCACGCCGCCGCGGTTATCGCCAAACCGGAAATGGGGGAGATCGATGGAGTGGACGGGAATGGACACGAGCTTCTCGCCCTGTTTCCCGATCAGTTCTCCGCGGGCAATGTAACGGGTCAGATCCCGCTTGATCGTGCCGCGCACGATCTGGCGGAAGCGGCCGTAGTCCCGCTCGATCTTCAGAATCACGATATCGATCCTCTAGCTCTGGGCGTCGCCCCGGGCGAAGATCGAAGCCACGAAATTGAGCACGTCGGTCGCCGACTCCTCGTCATAGCCGTAGTTCTTGATGAGGCGGCTCTTCACGATGTCGATCTTCTCCTGGGTTGCTTTGTCCACGGTGTTCGACACCAGGGAAGTGAGCTTGATGGTGTCCTTCTGATCCTCGAACAGCTTGAGCTCGAGGGCGCGATGGAGCCTGGGATTCATCTTGTAGTCGAACGTCTTCCCTTCCAAGGCCAGGGCTCCGATGTAGTTCATGATCTCCCGGCGGAAGTCGTCCTTGCGGCTTTCGGGAATGTCGATCTTGTCCTCGATCGACCGCATGAGACGCTCATCGGGCTCCTCGTCCCGGCCCGTGTACTTGTTTCGCACCCGCTGCTTCTGGGTGTACGCCTTCACGTTGTCGATGTAGTTGGAGCAGAGCCGTCCGATCGCCTCTTCGTCGGCGGAGATGGCTCGCTGCACTTCGTGTTTCACGACGTTTTCGTACTCTTCCTTCACCACCCCCAGGAGTTCGCGGTACCGCTGCCGCTTCTCCTCATTGTCGATCAGGCCGTGGTGCTTAAGGCCCGATTCCAGCTCGTTCAACACCATGAACGGGTTGATGGATCGGGAGCCCTCGATGACGAGGGCATTGGAGATCTTGTCCTGGATGTAACGGGGCGAGATGCCTTCCATGCCTTCGCGGCTCGTTTCCTTGCGGAGCTCGCGCACGCTGTCCTCGGTGTAACCGGGAAGCATTTTCCCGTCGTAGAGCTTGAGCTTCTGGATGAGATTCAAGTCCGCTTTCTTGGGCTCTTCGAGCCGGGTCAGCACGGCCCACATGGACGCCATCTCGATGGTGTGGGGGGCGATGTGCTTTCCGCGAATCGCGTTGGGGTTGTAGTCCTTGAGATAGATCTTGATCTCTTCCGAGAGCCGGGTGATGTAGGGAATGTCGATCTTGACCGTACGATCCCGGAGCGCCTCCATGTACTCGTTCTTCTGGAGCTTCCGGTACTCGGGCTCGTTGGTGTGGCCGATGATGACCTCGTCGATATCGGTCTGGGCGAACTTCTTGGGCTTGATCTTATGTTCCTGGGAGGCGCCCAAGAGGTCATAGAGAAACGCCACGTCGAGCTTCAACACTTCGACGAATTCGATCAACCCGCGGTTGGAAATGTTGAATTCGCCATCGAAGTTGAAGGCTCGCGGATCGGATTCCGTTCCGTACTCGGCGATCAACCGATAGTTGATGTCGCCGGTCAGCTCGGTGGAATCCTGGTTCTTTTCGTCCTTGGGCTGGAAGGTGCCCACGCCGATCCGATCGCGCTCGGAGAGGAGGAGGCGCTTGACCCGAACGTGGCCCAGGACCTTGGTCCAGTCGCCGTCGTACTTGCGCTCCAGTTCCTCGAAGTTGCGCCGGCAGTAGGGGCAGAGATCGCCCTCCATCCAGACTTGCTTGTTGGGCTCGAGTTGCTCGTTGATCTTGCTCAAAAAACGCCCTCGGACTTCGAGCGGGATCAAGTGGAGCGGCTCCTCGTGCACGGGGCACTGGGTCATCCGCTCTTTCCCATCCCGGTCTGATTCCACCCAGCAAAAGCTGTAGAGGCGTCCTTCGGGCGTGCGCGAGTAGCGTTCGAGGCCTCGCTTCAGGAGTCGGGCGATGGTGCTCTTGGAGGATCCCACGGGCCCGTGCAACAAAATGAGTCGCCGCTCGGTGCCGTAACGCATGGCGGCGGACTTGAAGACGTTGACCAGTTTCATGAGCGGAATGTCGAGCCCGTAGACGGCGTCACGGCCGTTCTGATCGGGGTCGTCGAAATACCGGTAGTGGGTGATGCGCTTTTTGGAATCGACGTACTCGTCCACGCCATAGCCGAGGATCATGTCGTACAGGCGCTGATAGGCGGTCCGCGTCACCCGCGGGTCGGCGGCGACAATATCGACGTACTCCTGGAAGCTGCCTTCCCAGTTGAGCTCGCGGTAGGAGCTGGTGTCCTGTAGCTCGCTGACCAGGGACACGACATCGATTTTTCGGGTCATGAGGCCATCACTCCTCTTTTAGGGGCCGGAAACCGGCGCCTGAACGGACGAGCCGAGGCATACCCATTCTCGGCTCAAGGTGAGCAAGGTCCATGCCCATGCTCTGTTAATTGGCGGGGGCATGTCCAAGCAAGGAGACTCGGACGCTCGGCCAAGGAACCAACTCCTTGCCCGGCGGCACGTTAGTCCTAAGGAGGGGTGGGCTCGAAATCCGTGTGTCGCACCCCAACGTGCCGTGGTAACGAACCCTTGCCCTTCGGGGTGGTCGGCCCAGCCGAAGCCGGATGAGAGGTTGGGGTGGTCAACATCTGGACACCCTCGGCTGGGATATCCCCAACGGTCTCTGCTCTCGTCCGCCCTCTCCTGCCGGCCCTGATCGCTACCCTTCTTACCCCTCATCGGTTTGGTGGATTCCAGAAAGGGGCATGGAGAGGGATGCACGCACGTTACCCGGGAGGCCAATGCATGCGCCTCCCGCCTAGAAGGTGCAGATGCAGATGAAACACGGATTGCCCGGCGCCCTCCTGGCAGTTCATAACCAATCGATAGCCGCTTTGATCAACGCCCTGATCGACGGCGATCTTGGCGGCCGCCTGGAACAGCCCCGAGATTTCGGGGGTATGGGTTTCTCGCACGTCGTTGACGGTCGGAATGTGCGTTCGGGGCACGATCAACACGTGCACGGGGGCTTGAGGATGAATGTCGCGAAACGCGACGACGCGATCGTCCTCGTAGAGAAGGTCGGCGTCCACCTTGCGCTCGATGATGCGGCAAAAAAGACACGCGTCGTTCATGGGAAGTGTGCCGGCCGCTCTCGCAGCCTAAAATGCTGACGCTAGCACCGGCTTGGTAACGCGTCAATTCGGTCAGTTGCTCCGGGCGGCTCGCACGGCCATTTTTGGTATCATCGTTCGTTCTTCGAACACCGCCCCGGAGGCCAACAGCGCTTCCTTGAAAGGAGCCGATTCGTGTCCGAGAAGATCCGCCTGTCTCTGCTCACCCTGGCCCTGGCTGTTTCCTCCTTGGTTGCGGGATGCGGCAAGGATCACACCCAGGCCGCCGCAGGCAAGGCGCTCACCACCAACGCGGAATCCACCGCCTCCGCCGAGACGACCCTCGCCGATGCCTCGGTAGAGACGACCACAGCCAAGAGCGAGCCTCCCTACAAGACGACCTACGACGCCAAAGCGGTCTACGGACTCAACGATCTGCCTGGGCGCGGAAGTTATCTCAAATTGGATTTCACCAGTCTCACCTCCGACCAGCTGAACCGCGTCGTCCATCGTCTGCGGACGGAAGATTGCACCTGCGGATGCGTGGGAGATTTGATCGATCAGTGCCTCGTCAACGATCCGTCATGCGCGACCGCGGTCGAGTTGGCCAAGCAGATCATTCGCGAGGAGAAGATGAAGAGCTGAGGCGGGACTACTGTTCTGGGTCGGTTAGAAATCGAGCGGCCGGCTCAGCGTAAAACCGACCATGAATCCTTTGGCGGTCGGTTCGGTGTTGAAGCGGAAGCAGGAACCATCCGCCCGTTGAAGGAGGTTCGTCTCTCGCATCGAGTCGGCGGCGCGAATCAGCCGGTCGGCGGTGAGGAGCACCCCTCCCACGACCGAGAGCTTGCCGAGCGTGTCCATCGTCGTTTGATGGTTGGCGGAGGATAAATGCGTGAGGGGGTCAAAGCGGCTCGCGGAACGGGCGTCGAAGGCCAGATAGGCCCGAGGGACCATACTCAGGGAGCGGGGGCCGAACGATCCGGGTCGATCGCCGGCGTAACTAATACTCCCGCAAACACTTAAGAAAACACTGGCCAAAAGGCATGTCACTAACGGGCCGCTAAATCGCTGTTGCTTCATTCTTCCTCGCTCTAGCCCTACGCCGCCTAAGACACTATATCACAAGCGGAACGGTTTATCCGGGTGCAAGTATCCAATGCTCCAAGCGCCCCAAAAGTTCCTGAGAAAATCCGCGGGCGCGCCCGTCCTGTCCCACCGGAATATGAATCGTCCACCCATCCGCCAATGTTTCACCCAATCTCTCTACCCGGTAGGCGAACCGAACCTTCCGGGAACGAAGCTCCTCGATCCAACCCACGACCTCAATCGGGTCGTCGTAACGGGCAGGAGCCATATAACGCACGTGAGCTTCGACGATGGGGAGCAGGTAGCCCTGCTCCTCGAACCAGGGATAGGGGGTTCCCGCAGCCCGCATGAGGTCTCCCCGGAGCACCTCGAACCAGACGAGGTATCCGGCGTAATAGGCCATCCCCATCTGGTCGGTTTCGGCATAGCGCACCCGGAAGCACGTCCGTACTCTGCGCCCCTCGATGGAGACGCGTTCCGGCCACGCATCCGTATGCTCGAGCGGGTGCCCGGGCTGGGGTGCATCACCTTGCCGTATACTCACTTCGGAGCCCTCATGACCACCCGCCGAATCTATCACGAAGATCCAGAGGTCCATACGTTTGTCGCCCTGGTGGGGTCCTGCCGTCCCGGACCCGAGGGGCTCGTGGATGTCGTCTTAGACCAAACAGCGTTTTATCCAACCGGAGGCGGCCAACCGCACGACACCGGTCTTTTGGCGGGATATCTGGTGGTCGACGTCTTCGAGCACGAGGGCGAGATCGTCCATCGCCTCCGCGGGGATGCAGTGGCCGGGCAAATCGAGGGTACGGTCGATTGGGCGCGCCGCCTCGATCACCGGCAGCAGCACACGGGGCAACACATTTTGAGCCGCGCGTTTCTTTCCGTGGACGGCGGGGCGACGGTGGGGTTCCACCTCGGTCAAGAGACGTGCACGATCGATTTGGATCGTGAGCTAGTGGAAGCAGTAGTCGAGAAAGCCGAACGATTGGCCAACGACGTCGTGATGGCCGATCAGCCGATCGCGGATACATGGTACGAGGACGCGAGTCGATTGCCGTCCGGCTTGCGCAAAGACCCGGATCTGGATGGACCGATACGCATCGTCTCCATCGGTGACTTCGATGCCACGCCGTGCGGCGGCACGCACTGCCGGCGTTCGGGGCAGGTGGGTTTGATCAAGATCCTGGGCACGGAGCGCCGCCGAGGTGGTCTTCGCATCGAGTTCGTGTGTGGGTGTCGTGCGCTATTAGACTTCCGCCGTCGCCACCGCGCCCTGCGTAACGCGGCACGACTCCTCTCCACCGAGGACATGCGTCTGCCGGAGCGGTTAAGAGGACTCCTGGACGAGCTCAAAGAACAGCGCACACGGCTCGAGAGTACCGAGACGGCCATGCGCGAAAAATGGCTGGAAACCCTCATCGCGGAGAGCCCCGGTCCCTTGGCTCGAGTGCTCGGCGACGCGCAACCGGACTGGTTGGGACCCATGGCCACGTCGCTCGCTGACGCCCGGAAGGCACCGGTTCTCCTGGCCGCGCGAGCGGGAGACGAGGCGCGCGTGGTGATGGCCGTGCCCGAGGGGTCAAGCGTTCACGCCGGGCGCTTCTTGAAAGAGTTGCTGGGCGAGGTGGGCGGGAAGGGAGGCGGCGCGGAGCGTTCCGGTCAAGGCAAGCTGCCGGAAGGCGCACTTTCGGATTTGATGGAGAAATGGAAGCACAAGGTGTCGTGAACGTCGTGAACGGAGCACGACTTTGAAGAAAGGAATGACGTCATGAGCGATCCGGCCGACCGCAATACGCGACTTCACCTGGCCGAAGATTTCGAGGACGGGCCATCTCAGGAAAACGCGCGACTGGCCGGGCTGGTGCGGGATCTTCTGACTGATTTGGGCGAAGACCCCGAACGCGAAGGGCTCGTACGCACGCCGCACCGGGTGGCTCGGGCGTGGCGGTACTTGCTCCAGGGGTACCACACCGACCCCGACTCGGTCCTGGGCGATGCCATCTTCAGCGAGGACACCGACGAGATGATTTGCATTCGCGACATCGAGCTCTATTCGATGTGTGAGCATCACCTCCTTCCCTTCGTCGGCAAGGCGCATGTGGCCTATCTCCCCAAGGGTCGCATCGTGGGGTTTTCCAAGATTCCTCGTCTGGTGGACGTCTACGCGCGCCGCCTCCAGGTGCAGGAGCGTTTGACCTCGCAAATCGCCGCCACCCTGGATCGTGTGCTCCAGCCGTTGGGAGTGGGGGTGGTGATCGAGGCCACGCATCTGTGCATGACCATGCGCGGCGTGCAAAAACAAAATTCGGTTGCGGTGACGAGCGCCATGTTGGGCGCGTTTCGCAAGGATCGCGGGACGCGGAACGAGTTTTTGGATCTGCTCCGCCGCCCGGTTCGCGAATGACCCGAGAGAACCCGCTTCGGGACCCTTCGGAAGGGCTCGAAAGCGCGCCGCCGGCTTCGATCGTCATTTTCGGAGCGTCCGGGGATCTCACCCGGCGGAAGCTCATCCCGGCGCTCTATAACTTGGCCGAAGACGGACTACTGTCGACGAGCACCTCCATCATCGGGTTCGCTCGGCGCGATTGGACTGACGCGGGCTTTCGCGACGCCATGCGAGACGCGATTGCCGAGTTCTCGCGGCGGCAGCCGCTCGATGAGAACGTGTTCGCCGGACTCGCCAAGGGAATGCGTTACATCCAGGGGGACTTCGACCAGCCGGATGGGTACCCGAAACTCGCCCAGCTGCTTCAGTCGATCGAAAAGGATCGCAGCGATCCCGGCGTGCGGCTCTTTTATTTCGCGACGCCTCCGGCTTCCTACGAGCCGATCGTGAAGCGTCTGGCCGAGCACCGGCTCGCCGATCGGGCACATCCTGCCGTGCGAGTCGTGGTCGAAAAACCGTTCGGGCACGATCTCGAATCGGCCAAGCACCTGAACGCCGTGCTGGCCGAGGTGTTCGAAGAGAGCCAGATTTTTCGCATCGATCATTACCTGGGCAAGGAGACGGTGCAAAACCTTCTTGTCTTTCGCCTCGACAATGGATTCTTCGAGCCGCTTTTGAATCGCGCGTACGTGAGCCACGTCCAGATCACGGTTGCGGAAGCCGAGGGTATAGGGACACGGGCCGGTTATTACGAGAATGCCGGCGTAAGTCGTGACATGCTCCAGAACCATTTGCTCCAGTTACTGTCCATGGTGTGCATGGAGCCACCGGTGCAGTTCGAGGCAAAATCGGTCCGGGACGAGAAGGTCAAAGTGTTGCAAGCGATCCGTCCCTTTACCGTCCAGGAAGCGATGCAGCATGCGGTCCGAGGGCAGTACACGAGCGGCATCGTGGAAGGAAACGCGGTGCCGGGGTATCTGAAAGAAGAGGGCGTGGCTCCGGGGTCGACCACGGAAACCTTTCTCGCCGTGCGCTTCGAGGTAAATACTTGGCGCTGGGCGAGTGTTCCTTTTTTCCTGAGGTCGGGTAAGCGGCTACCCAAGCGGGCCAGCGAAATCGACATTGTGTTCAAGCGGCCCCCTTACGAGCTTTTCCGTCAGCGAACTGCGTCTCGCCCAGCCCCGAACGTGCTCAGACTTCGCATTCAGCCCGAGGAGCGGATTTCGTTGTCATTTGAAGCCAAGGCTCCCGGACAGGCGTTTCACATCGAAGAAGTGAGAATGGATTTCAGCTACACCACTTCGTTCGGGCGCGAATCACCGGAAGCCTACGAACGTCTCCTCCTCGATGCGCTTCACGGCGATTCGACACTCTTTTCTCGGGAAGACGAGGTCAGGCTGTCCTGGAGGATCGTCGATTCGTTGATTCAGGCGTGGGCGGAAGCGGGCACGAAACCCTCCCTGTATCCCGCTGGAACCTGGGGACCGCCGGAAGCGGACCAGTTGCCGGGCCGAGAGGGGCGGCGATGGATCGCGCCCTAGTTTCGCTCGGTCAGACCAAGCCTCACCCGCTCGATCTACAACAATTACGCTCCGACCTGAGCGCCTTGTGGCGCGAAGAGGGCAAAGGCGTGTTGCGGGCCTGTCACGCCACCCTGGTCCTGGTCGTATCCCCCGGTGAAGATCCCGATCCCCTCATCGAGGATCTCGTGCTCACCCATCCATCCCGCGTGTTGTGCATACAGCCCGATCCCAAGCTTCCTCCGCGAGACATTGTCTCCTGGGCGAGCTGCTGTTGCATGAAGCGATCTTCGGGCATGTTGGTGTGTAGCGAAACGCTGCGCTTTGTGACCGGCGAAGGAGCCGATGAGCGCTTGCCCAGCATCGTGCGTTCGCTGGCGGTGGGAGGATTACCTCTCGTCGTCATTTGCCGGGAAACATCGCCGCTTCACTTGAGCTGGATCGATGCGATCCGTGAGGAGGCGGACATGATCGTGGGCCGAAGCGGCGGTCTGGAACTTGGAGAAGCCCTGGAGCTTTGGCGGGAGTCAACCCAGGCCCGAGGGACACGCGTGGAGGATCTGACCTGGGATGAGCTGCGACCCTGGCGGTCCGTTATCCAGAGCCGGTTCGACCGCGCGCGCGACGTGTCGCGGCTCTCCGCCCTTTCTGAGGTCACGCTCGAAATGGGACAGCGTTCCAGTATCGCGCCGGCGGCGCTCCTCTTGGCGGGATGGCTCGGATCGAGGTTGCAGTGGACCCGGCCCGAGCGCTTGGCTCCGAATCGAGTTCGAGTGAAACGATCGGGGGGAGAGATCCTTATCGAGTTCCAACCCGGATTGGTGGCCGACACGGTGCGGTTTGGTTTTGAGGATGGCGGGGAACCGATGCGCTGGACCTCGAAAGAACTTCGCACGGAAAGCCCCAGTGGTCCCTTGTCCCGCACGCTTCATCGGCACGCGTTCAACCCGGTCGCGGTGGGGGCGCAAAAGATGGCGCTCGAGCTGGCTCCGAAATCATGAGCGAGGTGTTGACCACACCGCTGGGACACAACGTTCACGTGTTTCCTTCCCAAGAGGCGTTGGTGGATGGTTTGTTGAATCGCTTTGTTCAAGTAGCCGGCGGCCTGACGGCGGGAAGCCGCATCGTTCTGGCCGGTGGA
>Ga0114129_10004565_pt1 | contig 19538 bp, 19 predicted proteins | sample RhiMetdeltSRZDD1_FD_80071 | JGI IMG/M metagenome (GOLD analysis project Ga0114129, IMG submission 80071) | Populus rhizosphere microbial communities from Tennessee, USA - Rhizosphere MetaG P. deltoides SRZDD1 (version 2) (version 2) | ecosystem: Host-associated > Plants > Roots > Rhizosphere >...
GGCTACTCAGAGAACGTATCCACCGGGGTCGACTCGTACTCGATGCGCCAGCCGCTCGGTGTGGTGGCAGTCATCACGCCGTTCAACTTCCCGGCGATGGTGCCGCTGTGGTTCGTCCCGCTGGCGATCGCATGCGGCAACACCGTAGTGCTCAAGCCCAGCGAGAAGGACCCGAGCGCGGCCAACCTGATGGCATCGTGGTTCATCGAGGCCGGCCTGCCCGAAGGCGTGTTCAACGTGGTGCACGGAGACAAGGAGGCGGTCGACGCGCTTCTGACGCACCCGACTGTCAAGGCCGTATCGTTCGTAGGCTCGACCCCGATCGCGCGCTACATATACGAGACCGGTACGGCCAACGGCAAGCGGGTGCAGGCACTCGGCGGGGCGAAGAACCACATGGTCGTCCTGCCCGACGCCGACCTGGATCTGGCCGCCGACGCCGCGGTCAGCGCGGGCTTCGGCTCGGCGGGGGAGCGGTGCATGGCCATCTCGGTGGTGGTCGCGGTCGACCCCATCGGGGAGGCCCTGGTGTCGCGCATCGCCGAGCGGGTACGCCAGATCGAGCTGGGCACCGACATGGGGCCGCTGGTCACCGGTGCACACCGGGACCGAGTAGCGTCCTATGTAGACGACGGTGTGCGAGCCGGAGCCACGGTGGTCGTGGACGGGCGCGATCAGCTCGATCGCCCCGGATTCTGGTTCGGGCCAACGCTTTTCGATCACGTCACCCCGGAAATGACGATCTACACCGACGAGATCTTCGGGCCGGTGCTGTGCGTTGCCCGCGCCACCTCCTATGATGATGCGCTGGAGTTGATCAACGCCACGGCCTATGGCAATGGCACCGCCATCTTCACCAACGACGGTGGTGCGGCGCGGCGGTTCCAGCACGAGGTCGAGGTGGGCATGGTCGGCGTCAACGTGCCGATTCCGGTGCCGATGGCCTACTACTCGTTCGGCGGCTGGAAGTCGTCGCTGTTCGGCGACAGTCATGCGTACGGCGCTGAAGGCGTGCATTTCTTCACTCGCGGCAAGGTGATCACGAGCCGCTGGCTCGATCCGAGCCACGGTGGCGTCAACCTCGGTTTTCCCACGCACACCTGATGGTCCGTCATATTCCCTTCCTCACCGACCTCGACGGTGGCGAGGCGACAACACCGGGCCCGGCGCTGGCTCGGGTGTCGGCCGCGCTTCGGGCGGCGACGGCAGCCGACAAGGTCTACGTCTATGTTTTCGGCGACCGCGTCCCGCACCTGCACTTCAATCCGGTTGCGGCCGGCCACATTCAATGAGATGCACGTGGTCCAGTTGGCCGCTCGAAACCCGCAATGCCTACGGGATTCCGCAATCCCGCCAACCAACGGCTACGCATCCGCCGCGCCACCACCTCCCGAAGGTCTCGTCGGCCATGCAGGACGAGCGAACGTATCGGACCGTCCGCTCGACCCGCGTGCACGGGAGCGGTGATCTTTACCATCGATGCCGGCGAGGACGGACCGCCGTGGCCGGCATTGTGCGCCGCGTGGTCGTGGTGGCTTAGGCGGTATGTGTGTGCGGGGTCCGCGCGCGTGTCCGCACCGATCCCCACGATGATTCACTTCCGAAACTTGATGAGATCTGACCGGTTCCCGACCGAACCAAAGCACGGGTGGCCGTGACTAACAGGTTGAAAGATCCCATCAACGAAGGAGCATCACCGTGAACCGCTCATCGGTACGCAACCTCACCGGCCTGGCCATCCTGGCGGTCGCCACCCTGGCAACCGCGGCAGCCTGCACCACGCCATCCGTCCAGGCGTTGCCGATCCAGGCACCGAGCCCATCGTCTTCCAGCGTCGCGGCGCCTGGCCCGCCGCGACACCCCAGGTGGCGTCGCCGGCCGCATCCCCGCGGTCGAAGCCGACCACAAGACCACCCACCTGCCTCGGCGCGGTGGTCTACACGTTCGATACGCGCACGGACGCAACTCGTTGGCCCACGCTGTGTATCTCGATCGGTGGCGTGCTGCGGCTGACCAACCACGGACCCGACGGGATGCGGCGGACACCGGACAACCTGATGGACTGCGACTATGAGGCCGCCGTACGCGACTGCCGTCTGATCAGGACCGGAACCGTACGCATCACCATGGACAAACCGACCGGTACGCACACGCTCACCCTGATCGTGACAGCTTCGTCACCAGGACCGGCGCCGGCCTGCGTCCCTCAAGGCGAAACCTACGTCTTCGAGGTACGGGATCACACTATGGCGGAAACCGCGGCCTGTCTGAAGCTGGGCGCGGTCCTGAGGTTGGAAAATCATGGCCCGGACAACTTCTCCATCGAGCCGTCCGGCGCGGCCTCCTGCTGGTACGAGGCGGGCATGCGGGAATGCCAGTTCACCAAAGCCGCAACCGTGACGTTCACTTTCACGTTCCCGCACGGGTACGTCCTGACATTCACGGTAGTCGCGATCAAGTAGACGCTCGGCCATCCTTCGCCGCCCACCATCAGAAGCGTTCTGACCGGCCACCGCAAGGTGGCCGGTCAGAACGCTTTCGCGCACGTGATGCCGTCGGCCTCGACCGTCGACCACAGCGCGCCGGAATCCGGCCCTCGGGCGCGGTGCCGCCGTCGCGGATGCAACAGCGGCGCATGGACTCTGCACGCCACAGCACTGCTAGCATTTCACACTAGAGGTCTGCGTCTGTGCGACGCTCGTATCCGGTCTTGCCACCACGGGAATAGGTGAATCAATGGTGAAGTTGGAGCCCGTGGATCCCGTCGGCGGCCTGGCCAGTGGTGAGTTCGCGCCGTCGTGGAGAATCACTACACCGGACGGCCGGGAGCTGTTGTGGGACTCATTTCATACCGGCCCTGTGGTGCTGCCTCCGGAAGAGCTACACAGTATCTGCGATCTGCTTCTCGGTGTCCCCTGGTGTGAAATAGCTACGCTTAGTCGAGTCGAGCTGCAGCCATATGCCGCTGCGCTGGGCGCTCGGCCAGCCCTGATCCTTTACTCAGCGACTCCCCTCAAGAAGAACTTCGAGGCCGACCTAGATTGCCTGCGCGCGGGAAAGCCTGTGGATCATCCCGCGGTGTTCGTCGAGACGCGATCGGTGAACCTCGGCCGCGTGAACGACCTCCTCATCGGCCGGACCACCCCGTGGCGACAGGCGGCGGCCGTCAGCGCCGCGGAGGCCGTGGTGGTGCCTGGTATCGAGTACTACTACCTCACCCACGCGTTGCTCAAGCAGGCCGTGTCTCATCAGCACAGCCCGTCCCCCGCGATCTCCCGCATCGTCGAATGGCTCCGGGACCATCCGGGCTGCATCGTCCGGGTGTACAGCCTGGATACGGAGACTCAGCTGCTGTTGTTGTGGCTCAAACGTGCGGCGGGCCTTGAGCGGCTGGCGATCGATATGAACGGGCCCGACATTCTTGAGCAGTGGAGCCAGAAGGCATCGCTGCATCCGGCGATCCGCGATGCGCTCGCTCTGTCGGGCGAGGATGGTCGAGACCCATTTGGGCTGCTTGAGGCAGAGTCGCGATTGACACCGCTGTTTCGGGAGTTCGGCGTACTGCTCGATCGCCTGCCTGGTTACACGATCGCTAAGGCGGCGGCGGATGAAATGCCGGTCGAGTCCCAGGTTCGAGAGGCCGCCCGCCTCCTGCGCGAAAGGTATCACTTGCGGCTCGGGTGCCTCAAACCCGCCAAGGCCACCGCGGGTGCTCGGATCACGACCAACGTGGCGCTCGACGATCAGTCCAGAGTGGACTTGATCGTACGCCAGGCGATGGAGACCGACGAGGACTACGTGCTGGAGGCGCAGGCCGAGTACCTCCACCACTCGATCACCGGATACGACTTCATACTGGCACCGTCGATGCACATCGTCGCCGGACAGATCGCGGAGGGTGCGAGCCTTCAGTTCATGAGCGGCACCACTTGGCAGGGCAACGTCTACGTTGACGAACTGACCTGTGAGGGGCTGGGCATCCGCCGCGAGCAGTACGACGTGATGCGACGCGGTATCACCGCCCTCCTCGACGCGTTTACGGCGGAAGGACGGAACCTGGGACTCGTCAAGGGCGGGATCGACTTCGCGATTGCGCGTGTTGGCGGCAGGTTCGGGGATGCGGTGCTGGTCGGAATGCAAGATCTGAATCTGTGTTCCACCGGTGCGGAGTACATGCGAATGTTCCTTGACGAGGCCCGAGCTGCTTTGTCGGGCGACCCTCAGGACAGACGTGAGACCTATGTGGCGACGAAGGTGGTCCGGCCAACCGTTACGGGCGCGTTGCCCAACCTCCAAGCGCTAACCGACCGGCGCAGCCCTTCGTACTACGCGCGCACCATCACGTCGGTACCCGGCCGATGGGGTCTCTTGGCCGTCGGCTGCGGACACCCGGTCGAGGCGGCTGAGTGCGTGCTCTCGATGGAGCGCCGACTGCGACAGGCCGAGTTGGTGCTGTAGGTCGGCCAGGCTCGGCGGTCATGATCACGCAGTGCGCGATGCCGGGCGAGGACGTCTTCCCGGAGGCAATCACCGAGGGCCCCGGCGGAGTCACGTTCTCCGTGTCCAGCGCGCTGACGGACTAACCGAGGCGGGCGGCCCGGCGATGCAGATAGCGCTGCTGCTGAAGGTGCCGGGCCCGCGCTGCGGCCTCGGCGTACGCCGACCGTGCGGCCTCGGTGTCGCCGGACATCTCCAGCAGATGCGCGCGTACGGTGAACAGCCGGTGGTCCTCGGCCAGCCGCGGATCGCCGTCGAGCCGGGCGATGAGGGCGAGTCCGTCGCGGGGGCCGTCGGTCATGGCTACCGCCACGGCGTGGTTGAGCACCACCATCGGGTTGTCGGAGATCCGCAGCAGCATCTCGTAAAGCGCCCGGATCTGCGGCCAGTCGGTGTCCTCGGCGGACCTGGCCTCGTCATGCAGCGCCGCGATCGCTGCCTGCAACTGGTATGGGCCGGTGGAACCCCGCGGCAGCGCATCGGTGATGAGCGCGACGCCCTCCTCGACGTACGCCGTGTTCCAGCGGCTGCGATCCTGCTCGGCCAGCGGCACCAACTCGCCGTCCGCCCCCGTACGCGCATCGCGCCGCGCGTCGGTCAGCAGCATCAGCGCCAGCAATCCGGCCACTTCGCTGTCCTCGTCGCCGGGCATCAGCCGGTGCAGGATCCGGGTCAGGCGGATCGCCTCGGCGGCCAGATCGCCGCGCTGGCTGGCGTACCCCTCGGAAAAGATCAGATAGAGCACGTGGAGCACGGCGGCCAGCCGCTCGCGGGGGTTGGGCGGCATCCGGAAGGCCGCACCACTGTCCTTGATGGACTGTTTGGCCCGCGTGATGCGGCGGGTCATGGCGGCCTCGGGCAGGAGGAAGGCCCGAGCGATCTCGGCGGTCGTCAGGCCGCCCACGGCGCGCAGCGTCAAGGCGATCTGCGATGCCGGCGACAGCGACGGGTGGCAGCACAGGAAGAGCAGCACGAGCGTGTCATCCGCCGGTTCCGCGGGCGGCGTTCCTTCCAGCGGCAGCGTCCAGCGGGCGGCCTCGTCCTCGCGGCGGCGCCGGGCCTGCTCGCTCCGCAGCAGGTCGGTCATGCGCCGCGACGCCACCGTGATCAGCCAACCGCGGGGATTCTCGGGCCGCTCGGCCCACTGCTGGGACGCCGCCAGCAACGCCTCCTGCACCGCGTCCTCGGCGGTGTCGAAGTGGCCGAAGCGGCGCACGAGCGCACCGAGGATCTGCGGCGCCAGGTCGCGCAGCAGATCCTGGTGCTCCTCGCGGCGGTTCACAGCCCGAGGTCCGCCCGGCCGTCCGCGATCGGCCGCACGTCGACGTAGTACGTGTCGCGTACGCCGTCCGGACCGGGGCAGTTCGACAGGCGCCCGGCGATCTCCGTGGCCCGGTCGAAGCCGTCGCACTCGATGATCCAGTAACCGGCGAGCACCTCTTCGGTCTCGGCGTACGGGCCGTCGGTGACGACCGGCACTCCGCTCTCCAGCCGCAGCCGCCGGGTGTGCACCGGTGCCAGCAGGCCCCGGGTCTCGACCAGCTCGCCCGACTCTTCGAGGTCCCGGTTGAACTTCTCCATGAACCCGGCCAGCGCTCCGAACAACTCCGGCGTCCACGGCGAGTCCTCGCCGGCCTTGCCGCTCATGCCGTCGTAGTCCAGCTGGGTGCCGTAGGTCAGCATCATGTACTTCACGGTCGTCTCCTTCTGCCTTGAGTTCAGCTTGCACACGAGACGTCGGAGCCGCGGCACCGATCCGGACATCGCTCGCCGATATTTCTCGGCTGCCTTTCCGGCTGTCGCCACCGCCGCCGCATCGGGCGGGCGCCGCCTCAGGCGGGCCGGGCGGGTTCGGCGGGGCGGTTGGCGGCGATCCAGCCGGTCGCGAAGTCGACCAGCGCTCGCTGGGACATCAGCCGCGCGGTGGCCTCGCCGACCGGGCCGACGCTGACCTTGCCGGTCGCCTCGAATGCGGCGCCGATCTGGTCGAAGTCGTCTTCGTCGACGGCGACCTCCGACCAGGTGACCCAGCCGCTGGAGCCGTCGGACCGCCGTACCGAGGCACCGCTGGTGCTGCGGGGCGGGTCCGGCTGCCGGGTCTCGGCCAGGTGAAGCGAGGTGTTCGATCCGTGGCCGCAGCCCAGCAGGAGAACCTTGCCGTCCAGCCGGTAGACGGCGCCGAGCGGTGATCGGTCGCTATGTGCCTCCGCCAGCAGATGGTCCGCCGTGATTTCGATGGCCTGTCTTCCTACCGCGGCGACGGAAACCTGCGGATGGTGGCTGCGTACCGCGCCGGGCCAGGTGCGTACGGTTTCCGCGATCCGGCCCATCCACCGGCTGGGCGTACGCGCGGGGTCGAACGCCGGTGTCTCGGCCCGGATCACTGGCCACCACGCCGGCGGCACCGGTGGATTGCGCCACCCGGCCGGGTCGCTGTTCTCCGGCGTGTGAGCCGGGACGATCAGCGTGCCCTCGGGGCCGAGCACCTCCAGCAGCGCCCACACGACCGCCTCGGCGCCGCCGGCCACGAAGCCGAGGCTGCGTATCGACGAGTGCATCATGACGACGTCGCCCGCGGCCAACCCGAGGATCCTCAGGTCGGCCGCGAGCGAGCGTACGGTGTGCGCTGATTGCTGGTCCACGCCGGGAGTTTACGGCGGAATCAGCCCCAGTTCTGCGGCGCGAGCTGGCGGGTGCTGGCGTTGATGCGGTTGAAGAGGTTGGTGACCGAGATCCACAGCACGATCGCGGCCAGCTGCGGCTCCTCGAAGTGCTTGGCGGCCGTGGCCCAGATCTCGTCGGTGACCGCCTCCGGCCGGTCGGCCAGCCGCGTCATCGCCTCGGCCAGCTGCAGCGCGGCCCGTTCGGCGTCGGTGAAGTACGGGGTCTCCCGCCATGCGGCCACCGCGAACAAGCGCTCGTCGGTCTCGCCGCTCTTCTTCATGGCCCGCGCGCCCGAGTCGACGCACGCGCTGCATCCGTTGATCTGGCTGGCCCGCAGGTGTACCAGCTCCAGGACCTGGTGGTCCACCCCGGCTTGGTGCGCCGCCTTGTACAGGTGGTTGATGCCCGTCACGGCGTCGGGGAGGAGGGCGGCGGGGTTCTGGATGCGAGGCTCCATCGTCTTGCTCCTTCGGCTCGGTGTTCGTCACCCACCTGACGGGCGGCGGAACGCCGGCGTGACCGGTTGAGGCTTCTCTCACATCCGGTCACATTTGTTGTACGCCATTCGTCATGTGGCACCGCGGAACCGGAGCGTCAGCTGGCTCGCGGACATGGCAGGCCCGGACGCCCCAGGGCGTCCGGGCCGGTCTCCGACGTGAGCAACGGACGGTGAGTCACGCGGTCCTTGGACATGAAGATCTTGAATTTGACTTATCGGCCCTGGCGGGCCTTCACGTTGTCGCCGAAGGTCCAGCCCTTCGAGCCGTCCCAGTTGATGGACCACGTCATCAGGCCCTTGAGGCTGCCGCTGAACGCATTCCAGCACTGGGTGACCAGGCTCGGCGTCATGTAGCCGCCACCCGCGCCGGACTGCGCGGGCAGGCCCGGAACCTGCTTGTCGTACGGCACCCGGATGGTGGTGCCCTGGATGACCAGTCCGGTGTTGAGGCACTGCGTCTGAACCTGGAAGCCCTGTACCGTGCCGGCCGAGTACGAATCACCGGAGCAGCCGTACATGCTGCCGTTGTAGTACTGCATGTTCAGCCACCACAGCCGGCCGTTGTCGGCGTACTTCTTGACGATCGGCAGGTACGCGCCCCAGATCGAGCCGTAGGTGACGCTGCCACCGGTCACGTACGCCGTCTCCGGCGCCATGGTGAGCCCGAAGTTGGACGGCATCTGTGCCAGTACGCCGTCGATGATGCGGATCAGGTTGGCCTGCGACGCCGAGAGTGTGGTGATGGTGCCGCTGCCGGTCAGGCCGGTCTCGATGTCGATGTCGATGCCGTCGAAGTTGTAGGTCTTCAGGATCGGCACCACCGTGGCGACGAACCGGTCGGCGACCGTACTGGAGCTGAGGTCGATGCCCGCCGCCGCACCGCCGATGGACATCAGGATCGTGGCGCCGGCCGCCTTGGCCGCGCACATCTCGGCCGGTGTGGCCACCTTGACCCCGGCGTCCATGCCGTTCTCCCACAGCACCGTGCCGTCGGAGCGGATGACGGGGAACGCGGCGTTGATGACGTTGTAGCCGTGGGCGGCGATCCGCGAGTCGGTGATCGGGATCCACCCCATGCCGGGGTGTACGCCGTTCGCGGCGCCGTCCCAGTTCTCCCAGTACCCCTGGAGAACCTTGCCGGCGGGGCGGGACTTGACCGCACAGGTGGTCGTGCCGCCCGAAGGCGATGTGGACGGCGAGGCCGACGGTGAACGGGACGCCGACGGTGACGCCGACGCCGTACGCGAGGCGGACGGCGAAGCCGACGGAGACCGCGACGGCGACCGGGTGGGCGACGCGGACGGCGACGTCGGAGTGCCGTCACACGCGCCGAGGTCCTTCCACAGCGACGGGGTCGCGGCCGGGTTCCATCCGGCGCCCACGTACGCCGTGTGCGTGACGAGTGCCTGGTACAGCCGGCCTTGGTAGGTCACTTGCTGGCCGACCGTGTAGGTGTTGCCCTCGGCCCACGCCGGGGCGGTGCACGCGACCTGGATGGTGACGCCGTCGGCGCCGGTGGTGGCCGCCTGGCCGGGCACCACGACCAGCGCGGTCAGCAGGGTCGCCGCGGCGCTGACGGCCAGCGCCACGGTCCACCGTCGGGTGTGGACCGATCTCGGGAACGCGGGGGAGCGTCCAGATCGTCCGGGGGAGCGTCCAGAGGATCGTCCGGGGGAGAAGATGTTCCACATTCGGTAATTATTAAGAAAGCTTACTTTAAATGTCTACAGGCGCTGACGTGCCAACCGCTCATCGCCTCACGCTAGTGCGGCGGGCGGCGGCTGTTCGGCGGAGCGAGCGGGTGAATCTGAGTAGGTCACTACAGCCCTTCTAAAGCGCTGTTGACTGTGGAGTAGATGGGGATCGTCGCCTGGAGACCCACGACGGCTAGCAGGCGTACCAAGAGGTCGTCGGGGGCGGCCAGGCGCAGGAAGCCGCCCGCCGAGGTGCAAGCCTGATGGGCGGCGAGCAGCGCGGACAGCCCGGTGGAGTCGCAGAAGGACAGGTCGCTGGCGTCGACGACGATGCGCCACCGGCCCCGGCCGACGATGTCTTCCAGGCGGCTGTACAGGATCGGCGCCGTATCGAGGTCGAGTTCGCCGGTCAACTTGAGCACTACGCCGGTGCCGTGCGCCGTCTCGTCCGTCTTCAGTGCCATTTGCTGGGGTTTCCCCGCGGCGATCGTCCGCTAAACCGGCGCGCCGTCACCGGTCGCGGCGTCCGGTCCGGCGAGCGGGGCCTTGTCCGGGGCCAGCGTGCCCGCTTCGAAGACGCCCAGCGGACTCGGCTGCGCGCCGCTGCCCGCGGCGGTCCGGCACAGGCCGACGCGGGCGGTGACGGTGGTGCCGATGTGGCTGGAGTCGATGACGAGGTGGTCGCAGAGCATGCGGACGATCCACAGCCCGCGCGAGCTGACCGGATCGGCGGTCGACGGCGGGCGCCAGCCGGCGGTGTGCGGACGCGTGATCCCGGGCCCGTAGTCGGCGACCTGGCAGTAGAGGCTGTCGGTACGCACGCTGAGCCGCAGCCGCCCTTCGCCGCCACCGTGCAGGATGACGTTGGTGACCAGCTCGGTGATGACGACGTTCAGTGTCCGCGCGGTCACTGGATGCAGATTCCACCCGACGGCCTGTGCGCGTACGACCTCGCGGATGCGGTGCAGATCCCGGTTGGCGAACGGCCCGGTGATGAGCAACGAGGTCGGGCGGTCCTGGTCCGCTTCGGGGTCGTGGACGATCACGGCACCTCCCTCGGGCGCGGGCTCCGGCCGGGAATCGGCAAGATCTGCGGGTGTGGGCCACACAGTACCCAAGTCGCCGAAATCGGCATCCCGGCGGCGCCCGCACCCGGGCGCGCGGACAACATCACAACCCTTGGACGGTTTCGGCCCGGCCGGATCCCGGGTAGCCACCGGGCATGAAGTCGTACCTGCCGCAGCTGCCCCCGGTGCCCGGCGCGGAGAACTATGTCCCGCTGGGCCGGAGCATCCTCGACGTGCTCAGCGACGAGCACCGGTTCCTCGACGCGATGTGCGCCGGCGTGCGGGACGAACCCAGCCGGGACGCGGCCAGCATCCTGGTCGCAGTGCTGTGCCGCCATCTGTCCGCCGAGCGCCAGTACCTGTATCCGACGGTCGCCAAGGCGGTCGGCGCCGCGCTCGCGGACGAGCGGCTGATGGCCGACGACGAGCTGCTTGCCGCGGCCGATGCGTTGCTGCGGGCCGAACCCGCCACGGCCGCTTGGCGCGAAGCACTTACGGCGCTGCGAGTCGGCGCGGCCGGGCACCGGCACTACTGCGAGCAGAACGTGTTCAGCGCGTTGCGAGCCGTGCTCAGCCCAGCCGATCTGGTACGCCTGGGCAACCGGGCCGAGATGGCACTGGAGTCCGCGCCGAGCCGGCCGCATCCGGGTGCACCGCGGCGTACGCCGTGGAACAAGGTCACCGATCCGATGCTGGGCGCGATCGACAAGGTCCGCGACCTCTTCACCGGCCGGTCGACGTATCCGCCACCGGCTCAGGAGTCCGGCCACCGGAGGGTTCGTACGCATCATCCGATAACGCAGTCCTGATGATGAGGCTCCCGCCGCGAGGCCGGAGCCTCATTCGCACCTAGGCACAGGATCGGCGTCACCTCCGCAGGCGACAGCGGTTGTAGACAGTGGGCAAGGTTGCGATGTCCGGTAACACTGGAGATCAGCCCTGCATCCGCCGACCGCGGCTGCGGATCGTCCAGGCCCGCGGCTCGCGACGGCGGGGAGGAGCCGCCATGAACATCGTGCAGATAGTGCTGGTGATCCTGATCGGACTGCCGATCGCGGGGTCGATCCTGTTGCTGGGCGCCGTCATGGGCGGCCGGGCGGCGATGCGCAACGCGATCGAGGCGGGGCGCGTATACCCGCAGTGCCCGCATCCGAGCTGCCCGTACCGCCAGCTCGGTCCGGTGCCGCCGCACCAGGCCGTGAAGCGTACCCGCAAGGAGGACCGGCAGCAGCCGCCGGAGCGCCGCTAGCCGTCAGCGGCGGAACTCGGCCCGCCACCAGCTGGTCGCGCCGTCGGGCCGCGGTATCCGCTCCACTTGCTCCAGCCGCAGCCCGTCGCGGCCGAACAAGTCCAGCTCCGCGCGGGTCAGGGGCCACGGCGGCCCGTCACCCTCCGCTTCCTCGTCTTCACGGGTACGCGCGACGACGAGCAGCCGTCCGTCACGCGCCACGGTGCCGGCGACCGCCGCAGTGGCCGCCGGGCGCAGGCGTACCGGCAGGGCTTGCACGGTGAACGCCTCGACCACGAGCGTGAACGCCCGATGCCAGGCGGCCGGCAGCTCGAACAGATCGGCGACGGTGTAGCCGACCGGCGTCGACGGGAACCGCCGCTGCACACCGCGGATGGCGCTGGGGGAGATGTCGAACGCCGTCACGGAGTACCCCCGCGTCGCGATGTACTCCGCGTCGTCGCCGTACCCGCAGCCGACCACGAGCGCGGGAGCGCCGTCGCCGGCCAGCTCGACGCCGTCGGCCCAGTCCACGAGCAGCGGATTAGGTACGCCCAGCGCCCATGGAACCTCGGCCTGGCCCGCCTCGGCGTCGGCGTACAGGCGCTCGAACCAGGCAATGGCTTCGTCCGGCCCCCCGGACGACGGTGAACTCACAAGGTCGATCGTAGCCAGGTGGCCCGGCCGGCTCCCCGCCGACCGGGCCGTTGCCTGGTCACATGTTGTCGTATGTGGTCTTCAGCAGATCAGCGAGCTTCTTGTGCCCGCTGTCGTTGGGGTGCGGGCAGCCGCCGATCGCGGTGTCCTGGATGTCGGCGGCGCCGAAGTTCGCCGGCGGCGTCATCGCCTTCACCTTCGCGTTTGCGGGCAGGCCCGCCTTGATCTCGTTGTCGAGGTCGGTCGTCATCTTTCTCACTTGGCCGGCGAAGTCGGCCTCCACTATGGGCACGTGATAGGCGGCCACGCTGCCGGGCAGCCATTGGCTGATCCAGTTCGGCAGGTAGCTCCTGGCCGCGGCGTACCCGAGGTTGGACAGGTCCACCTGGGCCAGATTGATGTCGTAGTAGAGCATCCACACGATCTTGTCAGCCCCGGCGTTGAGCATGGCCTGCACGGCGTCGCCGACGTCCTTCTTGATGCGGGCCGACCGCGGGCTCGGCGCGGGCGACCCGGGGCCGTCGTACGCCGGCACCGCGATGCGGTACGCCCACGTCTTGCCGAAGACCTTGATCGCCGAGTAGCACTCGCCACCCTTGTCGATGATGTTCTTCTTCAGCCCGTTGGGCGGATCGGTCGCGGCGACCTTCGGCACGATGTAGTGGAACTCGACCTTCACGCCGAAGTTCTTCAGCCCGGCGAGCAGGTTGTTGACCGTGAAGTCGGCCCCGGCACACTGCGCCAGCTGAGCCAGCATCTTGACCCAGTTGGTGTTGTTGACTCCGCCGTCGGCGATGAAGTACGCCGACCGCCCGGCCGCCTTGGCCGCGCGTACGACCTTGTCGGACAGTTTGATCGGGGTGTCCGTACGGTTCCACGGGTTGTTGCAGCCGTCGGTGGTGGCCGCCTTGGCTTCCATGATCTCCACGGTCCCGAAGCCGGTACGCGCGAAGTTGTAGTAGTCGAGAATCTGCGGGTTCGCCTTGTAGTAGCGGCCGACGAAGCTGAACATCGCATGGTTGCCGGGCATGCCCCGGCCGTCGGCCTGGGTGTGGTCGCAGGTGCCGATGCCGAAGCCGGTCTGGTGGTGGGCCGAGACCAGCGAGTTGCCCGCGGCGACGAGCGTGATGGCCTTCTTCGGGTCGGGGATGTCGCCGGGCTTGCGGCACTCGATGAGGTCGGCCGACTCGTCCTTCGGATCCGCCTCGGTGCTGTTGCCGCCGCCCAGCGGGCTGGCGCTCGGCGTATCCGCCGGGCAGGTCGCCGGCAGCGGGTCGGGCGACGTGGTCGGGTCGGGCGGCGTCGGCGTGGGCGTCGAGCCGGGTGGTGGATAGTCCGGCCACGGTATGGGGTCGTGGAACGGCGGGCACTGCGGATCGTCGCCGGACGGGCTCGGTTGTGGGGATCCTGTCTGCGTCGGAACCGTCGTCGCAGTCGCCGTGGGTGGGGTTGTCGGCTGGCTCGTGGGCGAGGCCGGCGTGGTCGACGCGGGTGCGGTCGGAATCGGTGTGACATCCGTGCGCTGCTGCGGACGGGCCGCGATCGTGGCGGTGGTCGGTGACGGCGAGTCCGGCGGGCAGGCCGCCAGGTCGTCGATCGCGTCCTGGAAGTCGGGCGGCAGCGGTTCGCCCTCGGCGATGCAGGGATCGAGGGTCCACTCGACACCGTTGATGGTACGCACGCACGACGTCGGCGACGGTGAGGCCGATGACGGTGCGGGGGGCGTACCCAGGACGATCAGGCCGGCGCTGAGCACCAGTCCGGCCGCGGCCAAGGCGGCGGTCGCCGGGCGCAGCAGGCGTACAGGAAGACGTGACATAGCGGCTCCAGAGGGGTCGGGTTCATGAGCGAACCCGGCGTACCCAGCGGCGCCACATATACATATATAGACATGTGCCAATTAACGCGGTACCCACGGACGCAGCCGTGGTATCCACCCTGGAACGTTGCGCCGGTACTCCTCGTACGCCGCGCCGTAGGTCCTCACCAGCGTCGGCTCTTCGTAGAACTTCACGAACAGCGCCGGAAAGATCCACACAATAACGGCGTACGCGAGAAGATTCCAGCGACCGAGGACGAGGGCCTGACCGGCGATCGCGAACAGCAGCGAGACGTACATCGGGTTGCGGACATAGCGGTAAAGGCCGCCGATCACCAGCGTGCGGGTGGGTGCGATCGGGGCGGGCGTACCCAGGCCCTCCACGACGAACTGGCCGAATGCCCACAGCACGGCGCCGACGCCGAGGACGATGAGGACCCAGCCGATCGCCTGGAGCGCCGCGACGGTGGTGCCCGGGGTCCAGCCGTCGGTGAGCCACCACGGGATCAGCCCGACGACGATGCCGGGCGCGACCGCCAGAAAGAGCAGGCTGCCCAGCGCCGCTCGCCCGCGCGATGCCGGCGGTGTGAACGGGGGGTTGTCGGGCATCGGGCACCTCACTGTCCACCGTGTAGTCTACATGCGTTGACCAACGAACGTTGACATCCTAGGCCCACATCGCCGTCGATGTCCACAGCGACCTCGCCACCCCTGACCGAGGGACCCGCGTGCATTTTGAACACATGCGCGGGTGATCCTTGACCGTTCGGCGCTCATCACTCACCTTGCGGTCGAGTGCCTAGCGGGCCGCGGAACAGCACGATGTCCGGTGGACTTCGCTGCCCAGGCGGCGGCGCTTACCCCGGACCATGAGAGGGCGTCAGTGTCTGACAACGAGGCGGCCGAGTCGCCTTCCGAGCCGAACATCCCGCCACGGGACGACCGTGGCCGCTACCTGGCGCGCGATCGCGGCGCCCAGGCCGGTGCCCCGACCGGCGCCACCGCGGCCGCGTCGGACTCCGCAGCATCCGAGCCACCGGCAGCGCAAGCACCGGCTACTCCCGAGTCGGCCACGCCCGAGCCGGCCGCATCGGAACCGGCCGCATCGGAACCGGCCGCATCGGAACCGGCCGCATCGGAACCGGTCGCGGCGCAAACGCCGGCGCAGCAGCCGGCGGCCGCCGCAGCCGGCGGCGCGGCGACCCCGCCGCCCGGCGCCCATCGCACGGAGGAAGAGGACAGGAAGCGGCGCTGGTGGCTGCTGCTCCTGCTCCTGCTGCTCCTTCTCCTCCTGTGCTGCCTGGGTGGTTACTTCTTCTACTGGAAGGATCGCGATAAGTCCTCGACGCCGGCCACTCCCGCGAGCCCCGCGCCCGCGGCGGTCGCTTCGGCCACCGCGGGACCTTCGCCGTCCGCCGCGGCCGCGTCGCCGTCCCCGGCCGCCGAACCCTCGCCGTCCGCGTCGCCGTCGGCGGAGCCATCGCCGGCCGCCGTCACCGCGGTGGTACCGAACGTGATCGGGCAGAAGGCGTCCACCGCCGTGCAGATCCTCACCGACACCGGGTTCTCGACGATCACGTGCAAGGACGTGTCCGGCAATGTGATCACGGCGCTCGACGGCTACGTCGTGACCGCGCAGAACCCGAAGGCGGGTACCACCGTCGCCGTCGATGCCCCGATCTCGCTGACCTGCAAGCCGCAGGTGGGCGGCAAGGGCTGACCCGCCGTCGTACGCCGCTGCGGGCCGGGTCGCGATTGTGACCTGGCCCGCATCGTGGTTGCGCGGGCGAATCTTGGCCCGCTACGCTGAACGCACTATGGAGCTGTGACACCACCGACCCGCCCGCGCCCGAGGTGACGACACCCGGCGGGCATCCAGCCAGCCTTTCGGTGGTGTTTTTCCATGTCTACCCTCACTTTCCCGGCCCTGGCGCCGCTCGTCGCGCGGGACCTCGTCAAGGCGTACGCCGACCGGGTGGTCCTCGACGGCGTCAACCTCACCGCGGCACCGGGCCAGCGCATCGGCCTGGTCGGCGAGAACGGCACCGGCAAGTCCACGCTGCTGCGGCTGCTCGCCGGCCCGGACGCGGGCGGCGACGCGCCCGACCGCGGCGAGGTGCAGCGCCCGGCCGATATCGGCCTGCTGCACCAGGAACTGCCGTTCGATCCCGGCCACACGGTCGGCGACGTGCTCGCCGAGGCCCTCGCTGAGAGCCGCCGGGTGCTGGCGGTGCTCGACGCGTCGGCCGCCCGGCTCGGCGACGGCGAGCCCGCCGCGCTGGACGAATACGGTGAAGCGCTGACGCGAGCCGAGGAGATCGGGGCCTGGGACGCCGAGCGCCGCGCCGACGAGGTGATGCACGGGCTGGGACTGGGCGGCATCGGCCGCGACCGTCCACTGGGGACGCTCTCGGGTGGGCAGCGGTCGCGGGTCGCCCTCGCGGCACTGCTCGTACGCCGCCCCAGTGCGGTGCTGCTGGACGAGCCGACCAACCACCTCGACGACGAGGCGGTGGCGTTCGTCGAGGCGCAGCTGCGGTCGCTGCCCGGCGTCGTCGTAGTGGCTAGTCACGACCGGGTCTTCCTCGACGAGGTCTGCACCGACATCGTCGACCTCGACCCGGCTCAGGAGATGTCCGGCCGGCGTGGACCGACCCGGTATCGGGGCGCGTTCACCGAGTACCTGTACGCCAAGAAGGCCGAACGGGCCCGGTGGGAGCAGGCGTTCGAGGCCCAGCAGGACGAGATCAACGCCCTGCGGTACGCGGTGAAGGTCACCGCACGCCAAGTCGGCCACGGCTACCGGCCGCCTCGCGACAACGACAAGCACATCGCCTTCGGCAAGGCGCGGCTGATCGAAGGCGTGATCGCTCGGCGCGTACGCAATGCACAGCAGCGTTTGACGGTTCTTGAACGGGACCCCATCCGCAAACCACCGGCGCCACTGGAGTTCCGGGCACCGGTGATGACCGCCGACACGGGCGAGGACGGCCATCTCGTCTCAGTACGCGGAGTGCGCGTACCGGGCCGGGTCGAGCTGGACCGCCTGGACGTGCCCGCTGCCGGACGGCTGCTCGTCACCGGTCCCAACGGCAGCGGTAAGTCCACATTGCTCGCCGTCCTCGGTGGCGGGCTGGAACCGGCCGAAGGCAGCGTCCTTCGCCGGCGGGGACTGCGTATCGGCCTGCTCACACAGGACGATCACTTCCCCGATCCCGCGCGTACGCCCCGGGAACTGTACGGCGACGGGCGCGTACCCCTGATGGAACTGGGCCTGGTGGCACCGCGCGACCTGGACCGGCCGGTGGGGGTGCTGAGCGTCGGGCAGCGGCGGCGGCTGGCGCTGGCGATGCTGCTGGCCCACCCGCCCCATCTGCTCCTGCTCGACGAGCCGACGAACCACCTGTCCCTCGGGCTCGCCGACGAATTGGAGCAGGCGCTCGGCCGCGCACCGGGGGCGGTGGTGATCGCGTCGCACGACCGGTGGACCCGGCGGCGGTGGGATGGGCCCGTTTTGTCGTTGGGTTGACCGTTCGCCCCATCGCTATGGGCGCGGCCGAGCCGTAGACTTTGCGGCACGGCCGCGCCTTTGTCGTGGTTGAACCTTTCCCGGCCCGGGTAAGACCGAGCCGTTGAAAGGAGGTGGCCATGTCACCGTCTCAAGCCATCGTCATGGTGCTGATCGTCGCCCTCGTGGTCGCGGCGGTCATCGCCTTCGTTCTCATGCAACGCCGCCGGGCGCTGCGCGAGAAGTTCGGCGAGGAATACGAGCGCCTCGTCGGCGAGTTCCAGAGCACGTCCGCCGCTGACAAGGAGCTGCGCGAGCGGGAACGGCGCCACGCCGAACTCGAATTGCGGGAGCTCACCCCTGAGGCCCGGACTCGCTATATAGACGAATGGCAGGAGGTGCAGGCCCGCTTCGTCGACGCGCCCGAGGAATCGGTGGTCGCCGCCGACGAGTTCGTCACCGAGGTTCTCGAAGACATCGGTTATCCGACGGGAGAATTCGACGATCAGGCGGCTCACGTTTCGGTTGACCATGCCCGTACGCTGTCGGCGTACCGCCGCGCGCACGAGATCACTGAACGGTCGACGCGACACGAGGCCACAGAGGACGAACTGCGTCAGGCGGTGCTGGACTACCGCGAACTCGTCACCGACCTGCTCGGCGAGACTCCCGTCCCGCCAGTGGAGACGTCGGCAGGGCGTGGGCCGCAGACCGACCAATCCCCGATGCCGCGCGACACCACGCGGCACTGAGCACGCCGCGCTCCCCCCGGGGCGCGGCACCCCAACCACCGCTTCACCGCGGTGGTGACAGCGAGCCGCGCCGCCGGACGCGGCAATATTCAGCAGACGCCGCATTCCGAAAGGGATGCGGCGCTGATCCAGTCGCCGCTTGCCGACGCGGCGCTGAGAGGGGGCACCATGCACGAAGAACTGCGATCGCCCTTCGCACCACCGGGCACGCAGGCGACCAATCCATTCCAGGCACCCGTGCCGGGTCAGCAAAACCCGTTCGCTGCGCCGGAGGCGCAGGCCGAAGCGGAAAACGGCGACAGCGCCACGACCGTGCTCGAACCCGTCTCCGACGGAGACGGTACGCCGGGTGTCCAGATCGTCGAGATCCCGGCCGACGAGGCCGAGACCGCGGAGGCGGAAGCCGAGGCGTCGGAGGAAGCGGTTGCGGGCGACGAGACCGACGAGGCGGCCGAGACCGCTGAGGCGGAAGCCGAAGCGCCCGCCGACGAGCTGGTGGTCGAGGAGGCCGAAGCCGAGGCTCCGGCCGACGAGGTGTCCACTGAGGACGCCGAAGGCGAAACGCTGGTCGGCGACGAGTCGGCCGGCGAGGACACCCCGGCCGACGTGGCCGAGGCCGTAGCCGCGACGGATGACGTCCCGGCCGACCTCGACGACGCAGCCGTGGTCGATGACGCGGCCGTGGTCGACGACGAAGCCGAGGTCGATGACGCGGCCGTGGTCGACGACGCAGCCGTAGCACCGGACGAGGCGGTGGCCGGGGCGCAAGCCGAGGCTCTCGCCGAGGAGTCGGGAGCCGACGAGGCCCCGGCGGAAAGCGCCGAGGCGGAAGCCGTAGCGGTAGCGGAGGCCGAAGGCATGGTGCCGGCCGACGACACCGCCGTGGACGAGACCCTTGGCGACGCCCCCGAGGCGGGTGGCGAAACCCCCGAGTCTGAGGCCCTCGCCGCCGGCGCGGTCGAGGCCACTGACGAAGCCGAAGCCGAAGCGACCGATGAAGCCGTGGACACCGGCGCCGCCGATGTCACGGACGAGACCGCTGAGGAGCCTGTCGACGAGGCCGCGACCGCCATCGCCGACGCCGAGGAAGCAGCGGAAGCCGAAGCGACCGATGAAGCCGTGGACACCGGCGCCGCCGATGTCACGGACGAGA
>Ga0114129_10004566_pt1 | contig 19536 bp, 15 predicted proteins | sample RhiMetdeltSRZDD1_FD_80071 | JGI IMG/M metagenome (GOLD analysis project Ga0114129, IMG submission 80071) | Populus rhizosphere microbial communities from Tennessee, USA - Rhizosphere MetaG P. deltoides SRZDD1 (version 2) (version 2) | ecosystem: Host-associated > Plants > Roots > Rhizosphere >...
AAGAACGATAGTAGTGACCGGGGGCTGCGGGTTTGTAGGCTCAGCTCTTATTCGCAAGTTGATCCGCCGGACAGCACACATCGTCATAAATGTGGATAGCTTGACCTATGCAGCCTCCGCAGAGGCGGTCGAGGAATGTTCCGGTTCTCCACGCTACCATTTTGTAAAGACTGATATCGCCAATGAAGGCCACGTCCGAGATGTTTTTAGATCATTCAATCCGGACGGAGTCATCAATCTTGCTGCTGAGAGCCACGTTGATCGGTCGATCGATGAGCCAGCCGGATTCATGCACACAAACGTCATGGGAACTTACGTACTTCTGGACGTCGCACGCTGGTATCTGTCATTGCGAAGTAAGGATCAAAAAGCACGTTTTCGATTTCATCATGTCTCGACAGACGAGGTTTATGGTTCACTTTCGAATGATCACGAAACATTCAGCGAGGAGACTGCTTATAGACCTCGTTCGCCTTATGCGGCATCGAAGGCAGCCGCGGATCACTTGGTCCAAGCCTGGTACGAAACCTACGATTTGCCAGTCGTACTAACCAATTGCTCTAATAATTATGGGCCTTGGCAGTTTCCAGAAAAGCTTATTCCACTGACCATCATAAGAGCACTGAAGGAAGAGCCGTTGCTCATTTACGGCTCGGGCCGCCACACTCGAGATTGGCTCTTTGTTGACGATCATGCAGATGCAATCCTAGTGGCATTTCTGCAAGGGAGAAACGGAGAGAAATATAATGTGGGGGGAGGGGCGCAGTTTCGCAACGTCGAGGTTGTTGAAAGGGTATGTTCCACATTGGATGAAATCCGACCGTTGGGTAACCAACGCTCCTATAGAAGTCTGATCAGATTCGTGCCAGACAGACCGGGACACGATTACCGTTACGCGATGAACTGTCGCAAGATCACTGAGGAGCTGGGTTGGCGTCCAACAAATTCTTTCGAGGCGGGGCTGCGAACAACGATTGAGTGGTACGTTCAGAACGAGGCTTGGTGGCGAAGCATATTGCAGTTTAAATACGACGGCAGACGGCTCGGGTTGACGGTCTCGGCTTAAGGCCGAAGCAGCGCGGGAAGACATGAAGGGAATAATCTTAGCAGGCGGAACGGGAACGAGGCTTTATCCCCTGACCGTACCTTTTAGCAAGCAGCTCTTGCCCGTCTACAACAAGCCCATGATTTACTATCCGCTTTCGACTCTGATGCTGGCTGGCATAAGACAGATTTTGTTGATCACCACGCCGGCAGATGCAGAACACTTTAAAAGAGTGTTGGCCAAAGCGAGCGACTGGGGATTGGAATTATCGTTCGCGGAACAGCCGTCACCTGATGGTCTTCCTCAGGCGTTCATAATCGGCCAGAACTTCATAGGAGAAGATGGTTGTGCACTGATTCTGGGTGACAACATTTTCTTCGGTTACGGCTTATCTGGCATATTGCACAAGGCAGCTGCTCAGACACATGGCGCGACGGTTTTTGGCTACCATGTACCGGATCCTCAACGATATGGAGTTATCGAGTTTGATGAGCGAGGATCGGTAGTTTCTGTTGAAGAGAAACCACAGATTCCACGGTCTTCTTATGCTTTGACTGGCTTGTATTTCTGCGACAGCAGCGTAGTCGAGATTGCCTCTGGCCTGCGTCCTTCACAAAGGGGGGAACTCGAGATCACTGACGTGATCCGTACTTATCTGGAGAGAGGCAGTCTCCGAGTTGAGCGGATGGGAAGAGGACACGCTTGGTTCGACTCAGGTACGCCAGATTCCCTTCTGGAGGCCGCTCATTTTGTGCAGACCATCGAAAAACGCCAAGGATTGTGTATTTCCAGCCCAGAGGAAATCGCCTGGCGGAACGGCTGGATTTCGAAGGATCAGCTCGCATGCCTCGCAAACGATTTAAGTCGAAGTAGCTATGGAGCTTATTTGCAAGAATTGGTCGCACTAACTTAGCCACAAAAATGTTCCAGCCGAATTTCATTATGCGGTTCTTGATCGGACAGCCTCGAAGGGACATGATGACTTCTTAAGGCTCCGCCAATACTTGGGCCTTCCGTTTTCACGCTAAATAGATCGAGAGGATGAACTCATGCGAAATCACCTTTCTGCGGCCGTCTTGGCGATACCGCTATTTCTGCTGGGCACAGTACCATCCATGGCGATTGATCTCGATGTGGATGTCAATCCGGGCATAGGTGTTTATGGCGGATATGACGATGACGATGATTACTCTTCTCGGCGCCGCGGGAAGCTGAAGTGCTGGGAAGCACGGCGGCTTGTCAGAGAACACGGCTATCGCGTGGTGGACACCGTTAAATGTAGCGGTCGCGTCTATGTTTTCGAGGCAAGCCGGCGCGGCAGGCTCTTTGAGGTCAATGTGAATGCCTGGACTGGGGATGTCTGGCGGCGATAATCGGTCCCTTTATGAAAGGCAGGGTGGCGGAAGCATTGCCGCCACCTTTTGTTTGGGCCTTAGAACGGAGCGAATTCCGATAACACGCGGGAAACCCCTAGGTCACGCAACAAATGATCGTCGAGATGCAGGGCAGTTCTGTTGCGCCTCAGTTTGAGCTTTAAGAGCTTGATGGCGGCGGTCATAGCGGGCTCCTCAATTCGAATTCTCGAGAGAAGCTAAAGTAGCGAGACAGAATAGGGTCTGAATCCTTCGTTCATCTGCCGTTAACCCTTGTGAGAAGCGCTGGTAGCGACAAAAATGTGCACTATCAATGATATGCAATAAGGAGCACGCGACCACGTAGGGGTCAAGAGTCGACGAAAGCCCATCGCTCTTCCAGCAGTTCGACCCCGCTTTTCTCGTAGGCGGTCCGAACATGTTGAATGTTAAGGTGGCCGCTAATTAGGCAGACAACGTAGATGGAACGGTGGATCTCAGGCTACGTGGCGTCGCGGTGAGGGCCGCCACGTCCCTTGCCCGGATTGCTCGTATCCGACGGCCCATCACCTGTCTCAGGACCATTGCCAAATCCATTGTTGGGATGTGACGGGGGACCCGGTGGCTCGGAAATTCCATTCGGGGTCGCCAGAGCACGCGCTCTTTCGAGGTCGTTTCTTTTCACCACCTTGCTCAAGCACGATCGCCCCGGCTGACGAAAGCTGGAAGCCAACCGACTTTGATTGGCGAGTAAGGGGAAGATGCTTTGCGCCTCGCTGCTCGACAAGCCACGGGACAAATGGGTGGGATCGCTCACGCCTCCGCCGCCTGCCACAACATAATCGCAAGATCGTCGCAAGCTCTTGCACGAGCTGCCGCTGCAGAAACGAACATTGCCCTGCAGCAACACGAGATACGTTTTGCCTGCACGCACAGTGAAATCGAAGGCTGTGCCGCGGATGCCCATGGTGCCGGCAGGCGTGACGATCTCATAAGCGGAAGAAGCGCTCTTACCGCTAATCCACCGAAACGCTCCCTTGCTAGCCTGGATGCCCAGTCTCTGCAGTGTATTGCCACCCTTGTAGACGAATTTATCGATGGTGATCGAAGCATTGGGGCCGATTGCCAGCTTGGAGCCATCGACGAACTGGAACTGGCCAACGCCCGTGGCATTGGATCGAAGTGCATCGTTGAAGTAGACGGGATCCGCCGTCTTCAGCACCCGCGATCCTGCAGCTCCGCTCGCGCTGACCCTGCTAGAGGCCTGCACCGTCTTGCCGACAGGGGCAACAGCCATGCATGGGCCAGCATAGGTGATTGCGGACAATATGGCAGCCGCGGCCAAAAAGTGCCTGATGCGCACCAGATGAACTCCACTACCGAAAGGCAGCGCCGTTGCTCCCCCAACCAAACGGCGTCAAAAACTATTAGTGCTTGATTTGGATTAGAGTCAATTTGGCTCTAGGTCTGGTTAACTTTTGCGCGCTCGGCAATCGTTTCCACTATGTCACCCAGCGCTTCAGTATCCAGATGGGCCTGCAGGATCTTCAAGATCCTTTCAGGCTGGAACAGGCGGTGACCGTCATTGGCGAAGAACGCATCGACTGCATCGAGCTTCGCCTGCCGTGCAACGTTTTGGATCCCGCGCTCGTGACGCTGCTGGTAGGCTGAAAAATAACGCGCTGTGTGCATGAGGTTCGAGCCATGCAGACCACGATAGGAGAGCACTTTGTTGACAAAGAGCGTGCCCCCGAACATGTGCGCGCCCTGTGCACAATAAGCGTCCGCCTGATGGTAGGTTACGGGTTTCCTTGGCCGGATGAGTTCCAGAGCGTCGCGACGGAACATTAGGCTCGAGGTGGCGCACCACAGCCAGCCCGGCGTCCACGGTGGATAGTATTGGCTGTAACCGTGGTCTTCCAGCATGGCGGCATACTGCTCCACCTGGCCTTGCTTGGCTGAATCGCGCCCAAACCGAGAAAAAACATTGCTCAAACGATCCCCGCCTACTCGATACATTCCCATGTCACATGTGGCGACTGCGGCGATCTGAACGCGGTTGAGATGTGCAGTGAGCATGGAGCCTAAGAACCGCGGCGCATAGGCGTCATCGGGATCGAGCATTGCCACGAACTCGCTGCTGCATTGGGCAAGAGCTTCGAAAATGGCTTGGGTCTGGCCGAGATTGCGGGGAGCCTTGATAAGGCGGAAGCGACGATCCTGCAGCTGTTCCAGAATTTGCTCGAGCTCACTCCTATGATTGGGCGTAGAGAAGTCATCAATCACGATACATTCGAAATCGGCATGATCCTGCTGCGCGACGGAGCGCAGCGCGTTCAGGACCACATGCGAATAGTTGTGATGCGCCATGATAACGCTGCATCGTGGCAAACCCGCCTCGATATTGATGGGAGAGAACTCCGAGCTCACAAAGGCCTGCGCAGGCTGTTTGGTGTTCACTTTGGCAATCCGGCTGCGATGAGGGCTTCCTGATGATGCTCCAGGTCCTCAGGTAGCTTGTAATGCAGCGTTTGGGCGTAAGCCGCAGTCGAGAACTCCGGATAGCGGGCGAGAACTTCCCTAACATATTGTGCGGCAGCAGCCATGTTGCCAAGCTTCGCCTCAGTAGCTGCCATGAAAGCGAAATGGAACTGATCAGGGGATGCGATTCGGCGAAAAGCACCAATGGCATCCTGATACCGTTTGGCGACGAAATATGCTCGTCCGAGGTGATTCCAAAACCGCTCGGGATGGAAAGGATTGAGCCGCATCGCCTTCAGAATCCAGGAGATGCCCTCCTCGGGCTTGCCTATCCAAGTCAGCATCTCGCCCTGCTGCACTACGATCAGATCATCATTGGGATTAAGAGCCAGAGCGCGCTCCTGATGATACATGGCCTGCTCGTGATCGTCCCTGGTGAGGCAGACAGCGGCATAGACGCGGTGTACGTCGCTGTCATGATCGTCGAGCCTCATGGCGATCTCGAGCTCCTTGGTGACCGTGGTCCAGGCGGCGTCGCGGTCTTGGCACCAGCCGTTGGACCAGGCCTGTCCCACGGTGCAGGCTATCCACGCATGAGCATGAGCATAGTTGGGATCGAGCTCAACTGCCCGCTTCAACAGAGTCAACGCCTCGCCGTTTGCTTCTCGCGTTGAGCGGTGATGCAGGATCTTCCCTGCAAGCACGCACTCATAAGCAACCATATTGTCTGTCTTCTTTCGCGCGACAATGTCTCTCGTCGCCGCCTCGATCCGCCCTGGCAACGTGGCGACAATGGCAGTCGTAATCTCATCCTGGAGCTCGAAGATGTCGATGAGCTTGCGGTCGTAGCGATCTGCCCAGATATGCTGATCGCTGCGCCCGTCGATCAGCTGAACGATGACTCTCACCCGGTCGGCGGTTTTTCTGACGCTGCCTTCGACGACATAATCGGCCCCGAGATCGCGGGACACTTCGCGAATGTCGATCCTCTGCCCCTTGTACTTGAATGTGGAATTTCGCGAGATCACCAGAAGGCTGCGAAAACGGGAGAGTTCGGTCAGGATCTCCTCGGTAAGTCCGTCGGCGAAAAATTCCTGCTCGGGATCGCCGCTCATATTGGCGAAGGGCAGGACAGCCACCGATGGCCGGGTACGGCCGGCAGCGTCAGGTGCAAGCAATGATGCGGCAGCGCGCGGTGCGAGGCTATAAACGCGCACTGGCCGAGCAAAACTCTTGACTGTCTGATCGCCCAAGTCTCTCCACCCCCATGTGAGGTTACCGCCGACGTGCTCATGGACGGCTGCCGAAATGGATATTCCGCCGGGTGCGGCCATCGCCTGCAAGCGTGCAGCAAGGTTAACGCCGGAACCGTAGAGATCGCTGCCAAGAGCGATAACATCGCCCAAGTTCACGCCGATCCTCAGCTCGATCTTGCGCCCGTCCGGCCAATCGGGGGGGCGGGCCGCCACGGTCTTTTGCAGCTCAACTGCACATTGAACAGCCTTCACCACGCTGGAAAATTCGACGAGGGCGCCATCACCCATCAACTTGAAGGTACGCCCGCCGAACTGCGCAATCATGGGCTCGAGAACGGTGCGTCTGAGATCCTGAAGAGCGCCCAGAGTCCCGGTCTCGTCGTCACTCATGAGACGGCTGTAACCCACCACATCGATGGCCATGATGGTGGTTAGCCGTCGTTCCTCGTCAGCCTCTAACACGTCATTTCTCCCGAGCCATACCGGCATGGACCGTCTCGATCATACCAAATTGGTGCGTTCAACGGTGCTCCAAGGCCCAAACTCATTGCTTTAGAATAAAGGCCGCTGCCGGGGCACAAGATACAACTTTTTGTCATCAAGCTTGACAATATGGCCCTTCGGCGCAAACCGCATCTGCTCGCAAACGCGGTTTACAGGCTCTCACGGGAGTGTCAATCTCCCGTTGCCGGATGTCCCTACCGTAGTAGTCCTAGCCAGTCGGGTCGAGATGCAGCGCTTAGAGCACGCACGTATTCTCATGTACAGCCACGATACTTTCGGGCTGGGGCACCTGCGCCGCTGCCTGGCCATCGCCCACGCTCTCGTTGAGAATTACCGCGGCCTCAACATATTGATCATCTCGGGCTCACCAATTGCAGGTGCGTTCGATTATCGGGCCCGCGTCGACTTCGTGAAGATCCCGAGCGTGATCAAGAGACGCAATGGCGAATACATTTCACTCGACCGCCACATGGATCTTCAGGACACCTTGATAATGCGACAGTCCATCATCCGGCATACGGCGGAGACGTTTCAGCCCGATCTACTGATAGTCGACAAGGAGCCCCTCGGACTACGCGGAGAACTTGAAGAGACGCTCTCTTTTCTCAAGACCCGTGCAACGACGTTGGTGTTGGGATTGCGGGATGTCATGGATGCCCCAAGGCTGCTCGAGGTGGAGTGGAAGCAGCGCGAGACAATGCGGAAGATCGATCTGTTCTATGACGGCATCTGGGTTTACGGCCCTAGTGATTTCTACGATCCACTGCAGGGCCTTGAGGTTCCACCGTCCGTGCGGTCGAGGATGACCTTCGTGGGCTTTATTCCTCGCCAAGCCACGACTGACGACCTTGCGATTTCGAGACGCGAGGATGATTACATACTGGTGACTCCCGGAGGCGGGGGCGATGGAGCTGATCTTGTCCACGATGTGCTGGACAGCTATCTCTGTGAGCCGACCCTGCAGCACAAGGCTCTCATCGTGCTCGGACCCTACATGCCGGCACGAAAACGGCGAAAGCTCTTCAGGAAAGCGAAGAAGGTGCCTGCCGTCGAAATGATCGAATTCGACAGCCACATGGAGAACCTCATCGCCGATGCAAGGGCCGTCGTCGCCATGGGAGGCTACAACACCTTTTGCGAGATCCTATCTTTCGATAAGCCAGCCATCGTCGTCCCCCGCATGAGGCCGAGGGAGGAGCAGCTGATTCGTGCCCGTCGTGCTGCGGAGCTGGGTCTGATCGAGGTGCTTCTGCCCGAGGAGGCTGGTGATGCAAAGCTCTTCGCTGCAGCGCTTCAGTCTCTGCCGACCCGCCGAAGACCGTCCGAAGTCGTACCTGATCTTCCGCTCGAGGGCCTCGCCAACATCTCCATGCAAGTCGGAAAATGGCTAAGTCAAAAGTCGCCGTCGCACCTCAGGGTGGTGATCGAAGCGGGGGCCTGACCTATTCCGCCGTACCGAAAAAAGACCGTCGTGGTGCTTAAGGGTTATCCGCGTCTGTCGGAGACTTTCATCGCCCAGGAGATCAGAGGATTGGAAGTCGCGGGCCTTGATCTCGTGATCGTCGCCATGCGGCGTCCAACCGACCGCAAGCAGCATCCGGTCCATGCAGAAATCAAGGCACCGGTATTCTACCTTCCGGAGTATCTGCACGAGGAGCCGCTGAGAGTCCTTGGCGCAACGCTCAAACTTCTCGGAAGGGTTGGGTTTTGGCACGCATTGTGGGCATTTGTGTGCGATCTGCCACGCGATCTCACGCGCCACCGACTGCGTCGACTGGGCCAGGCCGCCGTCCTGGCCGCCGAGTGGCCGGAAGGTGCCGAGTGGCTCCATGCTCATTTCATTCACACCCCCGCTTCGGTGGCATTGTATACGAGCTTGATTCTCGACGTGCCATGGACATGCTCCGCCCACGCCAAGGACATCTGGACGAGCAGCGACCGCGATCTTGCTCATAAATTGGCAAGTGCCCGCTTCGTAGTGACGTGCACCAACGCCGGTCGTGAGAGGCTCGCCAGCCTGGCGCATGGACTCTCAAAACCCATCCTAAGCTATCATGGCCTCGATCTTGACCGCTATCCAACTTTTGCTCCGGCTCAGTCGCAACGAAATGGATCCGACCCTCGGGATCCGGTGGTCATTCTGAGCGTCGGCCGTGCGGTGGAAAAGAAAGGCTACGATGTCTTGCTTCGAGCGCTGGCCTTGCTCCCGCCAGAACTTTGCTGGCGCTTTGTCCACATCGGCGGCGGCGAGCAGTTGCAGAGACTACAGGCGCTTGCTGACTCGCTCGGCATCACTCAACGCATCCGCTGGGAGGGAGCGCAGGCGCAGGAGGTTGTGCTCGAAAACTACCGCCAATCCGATATCTTCGCGCTAGCCTGTAGAGTCGCGAAGGACGGTGACCGAGACGGCTTGCCCAATGTTCTGGTCGAGGCGTCAAGCCAGGCGCTTGTCTGTGTGTCGACGGAAGTCGCAGGCGTGCTCGAGTTGCTTGGTAATGAAAAAAACGGTCTCATCGTCGAATTGGAAAATCCTCAAGCCTTCAGTGAGGCGTTGCAACGGCTCATCCGAGATCCCGGTCTACGTTTGAAGCTTGGGGAAGCAGCCCAGCGCCTGGTGCGTCAGAAGTTCGATTACCGAAACAGCGTGCGCCAGCTCGTCGAACTTTTCGAATGCCATTGGCGCGACGTGGAATGAACGGCTCGGTCTTTTTCTATGTTCAACATCTCTTGGGCATCGAGCATCTCGTCCGCGCCAGCCGAATTGCTCATGCCCTCGCGGAAGGAGGCCATGCCGTGGTGATGGCGGCAGGCGGGGTTCCCTTTCCCGGTTTTCCTGGCCCTATGATACCTACTGTTGCGCTTCCACCACTGAAGTCGTCTCCCGGATTCGCTGGACTTCTTGATGCCGAGGGGAAACCCGCAGATGAAGAAACCAAGAGGAGACGACGTGACGAGCTTCTCGCGGGCTTCGATCGAAGTGAGGCCGACATACTTCTGGTCGAGGCTTTTCCGTTCGGACGTCGTCAAATGCGGTTCGAGCTTCTCCCACTGCTTGAAAAGGCAAAGAATAGGGCGCGTCAACCGCTCATCGCCTGTTCAGTGAGAGACATATTGCAAAAGGGCCGCAAACCTGAGCGTCTGGAAGAATCGGTCAAGCTTGTCGAAGATTATTTCGATCTCGTGTTGGTGCATGGTGATCCCAATTTCATGAGATTGAATGACAGCTTTCCCCTGGCTGATCGGCTTGCGGTCAAGATTGCTTATACCGGATTGGTCGCAGGTCCACCGCCTTCAGCTTCATCGGAAAGCTTTGACGTGATCGTCTCGGCCGGGGGAGGAGCAGCTGGCGCCGAATTGATCCGCTGTGCCATCGAAGCTGCTGCGCGACTGTCGCCGCTGTTGCGCTGGCTGATCATTTGGGGGCCAAATTTCCCAAAGACCGACCCTGATCTATTACGAAGGCAGGCAGCCGCAAATCTGCGGATGGAGGCCTTTCGGCCTGATTTCGGTGATCTGCTTGCCGCTGCGGGCCTTTCGGTATCGCAGGCCGGTTATAATACGGTGTGCGACATTCTGCGTGCGAACTGCCGGGCTCTCTTCATTCCCTTTGCAGAGGGGGGCGAGAGCGAACAGACGATGCGCAGCATGAAGCTCAGGGAAATGGGGTTGGCCGAGGTTTTGACCGAAGACCAGCTGACCCCTGATGATCTCGCCAGAGCCATAGAAACAAGCTTGGAACGGGGGCGGCCCCGTCCACACAATCTCGATTTGGAGGGTGCGTGCGGGACCAGGGAAATCTTGCGGCGCCACATCCCAAAAGACTAGTATCCCGCTCACCGGGTCGTCCGTCGCTTCTGTTCACATCCAGCGCCTATTCTCGAAGGGTCGATCCCACTAAATGGAAAAGAGCCTACTTCGCTACATCTGGACACATACGCGCGCCCAACAGCTTTGGATTCTTGTCATCGTGGGCTTGTCGATGGTGCCCTATTTCCTCTCCCTCAACCTGCCGAAGCAGATCGTAAACCAGCCCATTCAGGGAGAAGGCTTCGAGATTCCCGGAGCGACGCAAAATTTTTTGCCGATCGCGTTCGACATCCCCGGGTATGGGAAGGCCGAGCTGTTTGAAGGAATTCCGCTCGATCGCTTCTGGACGCTGATGGCCCTGAGCATGGTTTTTCTGCTCCTCGTCATCGTCAATGGATTGTTCAAGCTCTACATCAACACCTACAAGGGTCGACTCGGCGAGCGAATGCTGAGGCGCATGCGCTTCCAGCTGTTCGATAGAATGATTCGCTTCCCGTCGAATGCCTTCCGGCGCATGAAGGCATCCGAAGTCGCAACCATGGTGAAGGATGAAGTCGAGCCTTTGGGCGGGTTCATCGGCGATGCCTTCGTGCTTCCCGCGATGCTCGGCGGGCAGGCCGTCACTGCGATGATATTCATTCTGGTTCAAAATTTCTGGCTGGGGCTCATTGCTGCTTTCATTGTGCTCATTCAGGGCATTTTCATCCCTAAGATGCGAAGGCGCCTCGTCAGGCTCGGCAGGCAGAGGCAGCTCACGGCGCGCGAACTTGCCGGACGAGTAGGCGAGGTGTTCGACGGCATTTCCATTGTGCGCACAAACGACACGTCCAACTACGAGCGCGCCGACATTTCGCATCGGCTCGGCCGCATCTTCAAGATCCGCTACGATATCTACCAGTGGAAGTTCCTGGTTAAGTTCATCAATAACTTCCTCGCGCAGGTCACGCCGTTCCTGTTCTATTCCGTGGGTGGGTATTTGGCTCTCCAGGGAAGGCTCGACGTGGGCCAGCTGATCGCCGTGATTGCCGCCTATAAGGACTTGCCCACCCCTCTCAAGGAGCTCATTGATTGGGACCAGGAGCGCCAGAACGTTGAAGTGAAATACCAGCAGGTTGTGGAGCAATTCGACGTCGAGGGGATGCTCGATCCCAAGCTCCAAGAACTGGATGGACAGCATGTGCAGCCGCTGAACGAGCAATTGTCGGCCGTGAACGTAACTTATACAGACGAGAGCGGCATGAGAGTGCTCGATCAGGCTGCATTGAAGCTCGCGCCGGGGGAGAAGATTGCCGTCGTCGACGCCTCGGGAGCTGGAGGCGAAGCCCTGGCGGAAGCCATGGTTCGACTCATCAAGCCCGATAGCGGACAAATATTGATCGGAAAACAGGAGGTTCACAACCTACCGGAGACGATCACCGGCCGCAGATTTGCCTATAGCGGCTCCGATGCTTACATGTTCCAGGGTAGCATGCGCGACAATCTTCTTTATCCGCTGAAACATGCGCCGATCCGCGAAAAAACCTATGAAGGCAATGAAGCCAAGGACAGGCAATGGGAGATCAAGGAAGCGCAAGTGGTGGGCAATCCAAGTCTTGACGTTCACAGCGACTGGATCGATTACGAGACACTGGGGATCAAAAACATTGAGGAACTCCTGCCCGTGACCATCCGGGTTCTCGACACTGTCGCGCTCTCGCAGGATGTATTCGAGCTTGGCTTGCGTTCATCCATGAGTCCGACGGAGCATCCCAAACTCAGCTCGCAAATCCAGAAGGTTCGCGCCGGCCTGAGGGAGCGCCTTGAGGCCGAAGGGCTGACCGAGAGCGTCGTACCCTTCGAGCCCGAAAGTTACAACACTGAGGCCACTGTCGCTGAGAACCTCATTTTCGGCGCGCCGATCGGGCAAGCGCTGGCAGCAGAGAATCTCAAGACCAATCCTCATGTGCAAAAGGTATTGAAGGCGACAGGTTTGGATCAGGATCTTTATCATCTCGGCCTCGAGATCGCTGCGAATGTGGTTGAAATCTTGGGCGAGCTGCCCCCCGACCATGCATTTTTCCAGCAATTGACGTTCATGACTGCTGAAGAAATACCGGATTACCGTGCACTGCTGCAGAAGGTGAAAGACAAGCCGTTCTCCGCCGTAGTGCCGGCAGATGCGAGCCGCATCATGGGTCTGAGTTTTGCCTATTCCGAACCGCGCTACCGTTTCGGCATCCTCGATGCAGAATTGATGAAAAAGCTGGTTGAAGGACGCAAGATGTTCCATCGCGACCTGCCCGAGACGCTCAAAAACGCCATCGAGACCTATGATCCGGAGCGATACAACAGCGCCGCCAGCATCCTTGACAATGCCCTGTTCGGGCGCATTGCCCACAGGCAGGCGGACGTAGCTGAGAAAATTCGTTCGATCGTACGCGACGTATTGGAGGAACTCGGGCTTTATGGTGATGTCATCGATGCTGGGCTCGAATTCAACGTGGGCGCTGGAGGAAGGCGCCTCACCATGGCGCAGCGGCAGAAGCTGAATCTAGCGCGGGCGCTGCTGAAACAAGCTGATTTCATCATCCTGAATAAGCCGCTCTCCGCCGTTGACGTTCGCACGCAGGAAAAGGTGTTGCGCGCAGTGCTGGAGATGACCGGCACGGACCATTGGAATCCGGCGGTGATGTGGGTTTTAGGTACGCCCTCATTGGCTCGCTTTTTCCAGAGGGTGGTAGTGTTCGATCGCGGCCGTCCAGTCGAAGAGGGAGATTTCGACGGGTTGTCGAAAGGGAAAACCAGTTTGGCAGCAATGTTGGCGCGATAGCTCAAGTCGGAGGAAGCGCGTGGTACTGAAGGATGAAGTGCAAAGGCTGCGGCTAGTCCCGCTGTTCGGCAATGTTGCTTCGGCAAAGCTCAAACTGCTCGCCTTTACATCGCAACGGTTGAATTTCAAGGCCGGTCATACCCTTTTTTATCAGGGGGATCCAGGCGACGCCGCCTATGTCGTCTTGTCCGGCGCGGCCGACGTGCTCGTGGATAGCGGCAGCGGTGAGATCAAAGTTGCAACGGTTGGACCCAACTCCATCATCGGGGAGATCGCCATATTGTGCGATGTGAACCGAACCGCGACTGTGCGGGCGAATTCGAACCTCGACGTTCTGCGCATCGACAAAGACCAGTTTCTCGGATTACTTGCCGAATTTCCGGAGATGGCCCTTCAGGTCATCCGAGTTGTGGCGGATCGCTTGAGCCAGACAACCGAGGAATTGTCCAAGGCCCGCAGTATCATTAATCAGCTATCCGACAGGTCCGGTTCGCCGCTCAATTAGTTCCTGCGCTGACAGCCAGTATTCTTGCCGTGCGATCGAGAAGAAACCTGCGAGGAATTCGAATGCAGCCTCGTCATGGACGAGGTGGTGCGACAGTATGCCAACAGCACAGCGCCCGTGTTGAAAAGAGTATGACAGTGCGACCGCTATCTCCTGCGCGAGAACCCCGTGCTCCCGGCAGCGGCGAGTGCCGCGAAAGTCGATGATGTCCACATGCGTGTTGATCTCGGGAATTGCGCGGTTCTCGGCCGATGTGGCGCCGAAGGTCGACAGCGCCGTATAGTCCAGCTCACGGAGGATGGGAATAAGCTCGGGTGCGATGCGGTTCCAGGGTGGCACGAACATCGGCGCCAATTGAAACGGGAAGAGCTCTCTCACTTTCGATAGGGCGAGGGACAGATCTTGACGCATCGCCTCGATTGGCCGATGAAGTCCGAATTCCTGCTTTTTTTCTCCCTTGGGCGCGTAGTTGCGATGCGCCCAACCGTGCACGATCGGGGTCACATGCCCTGCCGCTCGAAGAGCATGAGCCAGCGCCTTTCCGGCATTCGCAGGAACCACCGCCAAAGCCAAGGGAATATCGTGCTCCGCAGTAAGATCGATGAGCCGTTCGAGCGCAGGTGTCGGCTCGACGGAATCATCGTCCCTCAGCCAAAGTGGCGCCCTGAGATCGGCCGCATGCCAAGATTCGAGAGCCTCGACCACGGGGCGCCATATTTCCAGCGTCGCCATTCTCAAACCATTGCGCTGACGCGCGAGAGCAGAGCGTTCAGCCGAACTGCTGCCTGGTCGAGAGAGCGCTCGTCGCGTATGAATTTGCGTGCCTGATCGCCAAGCCGCCAGGCTTTATTCGGATCGGCTATGCATGCACGGATAGCCTTGGCAAAGGCCTCAACATTGCCTTGCGGAACCAGAATTCCCGTTTCGCCATTGCGCACGACCGCGGGCACGCCTGCGACGTTTTGCGCAATGACCGCCAGACCGGCCGCTTGGGCTTCGAGATAGGCCATTCCATAGGCCTCACCGAAACCAGGCCAGAGATATAGAGTAGCCTTGCTCAACTCCGCCAAAACATCGTCGGCAGACAGCATGCCCATCCACTTGATGCGTCCATTGGGAAACTCTCTGAACAGTTCCTTGACCTTTTCGGCTGTGGGGCCGTCTCCAACGATGGTCAGGCGCCATGGACGATCGAGCAGAAGACGGAGCGAGGCTGCAAGCATTTGGTAGCTGTCGAATTTGTCACCCTCACGCATCATGGCGACGGTGATGAGCTCGGCCGGACTTGCGGAACGCGCGGCTGGGGCACTGTGCGAGGCTTGCACGTCGATGAACGGCTTTAGTTCGGCCAAATGGGCCGGGTTGACGATCTGTGTCAGTCCTTCGCGATCTCTGTCGGTGAAATAGATGTTGAGGGCGGCTTGGCTTAAGCCTTTTTTGAGAAGAGCCTGGGCGTCTCGCCATTCGCCGAAATCGCGCTTTCGCGCGTAGGAGGCTTCGCACGTCACATAAGGAATCGAGAATCGCTTCGCAAGTTCCGCTCCAATCAGATCTGGAGCTTTGTAGTAGGGATGATATGTGAACCAAATGTGAGATGATCCCTTCCTCCGCCACTGGTCTGCAATGCGTGAAGCTTCATCGTGTGATCGAAGCTGGAAAGATTGCAGCATTTCTGGGTGCGGGCTCGCCATGTAAGTCCTGAGCCGGGAGACTATGTCGACCTCGTGCCCTCCGCGTCTCAGAGCGGCCATGAGCAGATTTGCCATTTGCCGATCTCCCGACGGCACGGGGTGGTCCGGGGGCTTGAGCGGCGCATAGAACGCAATTTTCATCCGCCGGCGGAGAACGTCCTATTTGTAGGGGTCGGCTGCATCGCGCAGACCATCCCCCAGGAAATTGAAGGCCAGAATGACCAGGATGACAGGTATCATGGGGAAGAGGAGCCACGGATAGAGAGCGACGACGCTGACATTGCGCGCTTCTGTGAGCAGCACGCCCCAGCTCGTGATCGGAGGCCTAAGGCCGAGCCCAAGGAAGCTCAGCGCTGTTTCGCCAAGGATCACGCCGGGGATAGAGATCGTGGCTGAGGCAATCAGATGCGAAACAAATCCAGGCACGAGATGGCGGCCGATGATGCGGCTGCTCCTGGCGCCCATGAGCTGTGCGGCCAAGACATAATCTTCCTCCCTGAGCGCCAGGAGCTTCGAACGCACGGCGCGTGCCAGCCCCGTCCAGTCGAGGAGGCCGAAGATGATCGTTATTCCGAAATAGATGAGGAGGGGACTCCATGTCACCGGCATGATGGCAGCGAGCGCCATCCACAGTGGGATGCTTGGCAGTGACTGCAGAACCTCGATGATGCGCTGGATGACGAGGTCGAGGGTGCCGCCATGATAACCGGCGATGCCGCCGATGATGATGCCGAGCAGGAAGCTCACCGTTACGCCGAACAAGCCGATGGTAAGCGACACGCGCGCGCCATAGATGATCCGAGACAGGACATCCCGCCCGAGCCTGTCGGTGCCCAGGAGGAAGAGCTGGCCGTTCTCGGCCGGGCAGATCAGGTGAAAATTGCCATCCCACAAACCACCCCAGAACTTATAGCTATCTCCCCTGCAAAAGAAACGCATGGAGTGAATTTGAGTCTTGTCGTCCGTATAGACGCGTTTCAGCGTATCCATGTTGAGGCTCATCTGGCGCCCATAGACGAACGGCCCGACGAAAGAGCCTTCGTGGAACAGATGGACCCGCTGCGGCGGCGAGTGGATGAAATCCACATTGCGCGAGTGCAGATTGTAAGGCGCCAGAAACTCGCAAATGAGAATCGTGAAATAGAGCACCGCCAGGAAGGCACCCGAGACGACCGCCACCCGGTGCCTTTTGAATTTCCACCACATCAGCCGCCACTGCGAGGCGAGATAAATGCGCACGTGCTCTTCGGTCATCGCCTCGATCGATGTTGGATCGAACGGCGCGGACGATACATAGTGATTGAGCGTCTGGCCCGGCGCTGGTAGTGGCGACGTCGTCATTTGGTGCTGCCTCCTTGCAGTCTAATGCGCGGATCGAGCACCACGAGTGCAAGGTCGGAAATAAGAACGCCGATGACGGTCAGAAAGGCCAAAAACATGAGAAAGGATCCGGCGAGATACATGTCCTGACTCTGCAGTGCCTTGATCAGCATCGGCCCTGTCGTCTCGAGCGACAGGACGATAGCGGTTATTTCTGCGCCGGAAATAATGGCCGGCAAAATTGAGCCGATGTCGGAAATGAAGAAGTTGAGCGCCATGCGCAGTGGATATTTGATAAGCGCACGGGTGGGGTGGAGACCCTTGGCGCGAGCAGTCGTCACATACTGCTTTTGTAGTTCGTCCAACAGATTGGCGCGCAGGCGCCGGATCATTCCCGCCGTGCCGGCGGTGCCGACGATTAGCACCGGGATCCAGAGATGCTCTAGGATGGATTTTGCTTTCGCCCAGCTCATTGGTTCGCCGAGATACTGTTGGTCCATGAGGTGACCGATGGTCGTGCCAAACCAGATATTGGCGAAATACATGAGGATCAGCGCTAGCATGAAGTTGGGAATGGCAAGACCGAGCAACCCGAGGAAGGTGAGGCTGTAGTCAGACCAGCTGTACTGGTGCATGGCCGAGTAGATGCCAATCGGAAAGGCGATGATCCACGTGAAGATGATGGTGACGAAGGAAACGAGCACCGTTAGCCATAGCCTGTCACCAACCACGTCGGTCACCGGCAACTGATACTCGAAAGAATAACCGAGATCGCCGTGCAGCAGCCCGAAGAGCCAATCGAAATAACGAATCACAACCGGCTTGTCGAAACCATACTCGATCCGCAGCGCCTCAAGCTGCTTCTCGTTGACCCCCTCGCCTTGTGCCTTCAGTTCCGCGACATAGCTTTCGAAATAGTCTCCTGGCGGAAGCTCGATGATGGTGAAAATCAGGGCCGAAATGATCAACAGAGTAGGGATCATCACGGCCAGGCGCCAAAGAATGTAGCGGAGCATTCTTAGTCCTCGAACCAGAAGGTGTCGGGCATATAGATGCCGAAGTAACAGGTTGGATTGAAGCTGAAGAGTCCCTTATCGGGAATGTTTTTAAGACGCGAGGAAGTCACGATGGGGAGCAGCGTGGCGTTGACGAGGCCGATCGAGAAAACATTGTCGGTGTAGACGGTCAGCATCTTATTCCACACTTCGGTCCACTGCTGCTCGTTCCTTGATCGCCGCCACTGTTCGAGCAGGTGGACAAGCTCTATCGCCTCCTTGAGGTCTGGGGCACTGCCTTGTTCTCCATGCGACTGATAGTGAAGGCCCCATACGGGCCACTGCAGCTGATCCTCGACCGTTGGCGCCAGCTCCGAGGGGTTCATGTTGGGCCTGGGGATGCCATTATCCAGGCCGCCCCAGATCGACATCATGATGGTGCCAGCGACCGCGCGACTGCGAAACACGTCGCGCTGCGACACGCGCACGAAAAGGTCGACGCCAACCTTGCGCCAGTGGTCCGCGACCAGCTCGAGCACGTCGGTCTCCAGCGAACTCTCGCCAGCCGATTCAAGGGCGATTTGTGCTTTTCGGCCGTCGGGCAGGAGGCGAATTCCGTCGTCGGCGCGCGCCGAAAGGCCGGCTTCGTCAAGCAATGCGTTGGCGAGATCGGGATCGTGTTGGGCCCATGCGCGGGCAAAACGTTCTTGATAGAGGGGACTCTCGGGAAGCACGGTATCTGCGCTTTCCCGCCCTAGCCCGAAAAAGGCGGCCATATTCACTTCGTGCCGATCGATGGCAACCGACAGGGCGCGGCGGAATCTTACGTCGCGCAACAGCCGGCGCCAACCTTCATCGCTATAGTTGAGATTGGGCAGGAGTGCGAGCCTGGAGCCCTGGGTACGCTTCCACAGGCGCACCTTAACGGGATAGCGCAACTCGGATTCTTTGAGGAAAGTATAGTCGGTGAAATCGATTCCCGTACCCTGCAAGTCGCATTCACCAGCGCCGGCCTTGGCCGGAATAATGGCCGAGGAGCTGACGTTGAGAAGGAAGCGATCGATATAGGGAAGTTGGCGGCCCGTCTCATCGACACGATGAAAATACGGATTGCGCTCGAAAACGAACCGTTCCGAAGGCGGCTCTGTTCTGTTGCGCCAGGGATCGAGCGTCGGTAGCTCCGGGTTCTCGGGCCGATACTGTCGCGCCATCTTAATATGTAGCGACGTCCATTTCTTGGCCTTGTTCTTTTTGATCAACTCGTCGAGTTTGGCTTTGTCCTGATACCTCTTGTGGAACTGCTTGAGATAGGCAGCGGGCACAACCATATTCAGCGCCTGCGGCGCCGCCAACTGCTGCAGGAAATCGGGATTCGGAAAATCCCAGCTGTAGCGTACAGTGAGGGGATCGATGATCTCGAATAGCGGAGGTTTGCCTTCCACCACTAGATATGTGGCGAGCCCGCCGGGCGACAGGTCTTCGTTGTTCAGGACGTCTTCCCAGCAGTAACGAAAATCCTCAGCCGTCAAGGGACTGCCGTCGGACCATTTGTGCCCTGGCCTGATCTTGAAGGTGAAGATGCGACTCTCGACAATATCGAAGCTTTCGAGAATGTCGGGCTGGAAGTTGAGTGACTCATCATATCCTACGAGCCTTGCATAGCCGTAGATCGTCATGAGGCGGATGTCTCGTTGTCCGCCGATCAGCATGCGAACGCTGCCACCATAGCTGCCGAGCTGGAGGCCCTTGGCAGCGAGGTTGACCACTTTGG
>Ga0114129_10004567_pt1 | contig 19536 bp, 15 predicted proteins | sample RhiMetdeltSRZDD1_FD_80071 | JGI IMG/M metagenome (GOLD analysis project Ga0114129, IMG submission 80071) | Populus rhizosphere microbial communities from Tennessee, USA - Rhizosphere MetaG P. deltoides SRZDD1 (version 2) (version 2) | ecosystem: Host-associated > Plants > Roots > Rhizosphere >...
GTGGTAGCAGTGGTGGTAGCAGCGGGTCCCGGAGCAGCGGCAGCTACCGTCCGCGCGGTGGTGGACGGCGCAGATAGATTCCACCCGTGGACGATCAGAACGCAACGACATTCAATATCTCGACACGACTCGCGTTCGACCGGACTCGTTTGGCTTACGACCGGACGATGCTGGCGTGGGTCCGGACGGCGACTTCACTCATCACGTTCGGTTTCAGCGTATATAAATTTTTTTCGTTCGAGCTAAAGGACGTTCAAGCCGGCACGCTCATTGGAACGCGTGAATTTGCAGTGATCATGATCAGCATCGGCTTGCTCTCACTGCTTATGGCAGCCATCCAACACCGTCGAGACAGAAACCATCTGAAAGCGCTCGATCCGGAAGTTCCACGATCCGAGGCGGCCGCTCTCGCTGGTTTTATCGCGATTCTGGGAATCCTGGCTCTCGCCGCCGTCATCTTTCGGGGATGACTGGGCGGACAGGCTTTGTCAGCAACGAAACGCTTCAGTAGGATACACCTGCGGGAGTTTACAGTTCTTAACCCACTCCATGACGGCGAAACTCCTCTCCGCAAGCTGACCGCCACGCTGGAGCAATATGGGCGCTACAGTACAGGTTGACGAAGAACTCTTTGACGTTAGGCCGGTGTTCGCGTGGCAGAGGACGATTGGGCTCGTGCCGTCGGCCCAGGAGCGTCACACCGCACAGCGCGCGTTGAATGTTGCGCTCATTGGCTGGTTACCGCTTGCCGTGTTTGCCGCAGCCACGGAGTTGATTTTTCGAAGCGGTACGGCACATTCCTTTTTAACAGACGTCGCCGTCCACATTCGGTTCCTGATCGCGTTACCGTTATTGATTCTCGCGGAGGCCGACGCCATCCCGAGATTTGGCCATGTCGCGTCTCACTTTCTCTCCGCCGGCTTTATCGAGGAGCAGGACCGCGAACGGTACGCAGACGCAGTTAAGTCTACTCGGCAGCTGCTCGATTCCAAAGTAGCAGACGTGGCCGCTGTGTTACTCACGTACATCATAGTCGCGGGGTTGATTTACAACCTGCGCCGGTTTGAGGTGCCGGCCTGGTATTGGACTTCGCCAGACCGGCCGCTCGGTCTCTCACCGGCAGCTTGGTGGCAAGCATTAGTGAGTCTGCCGCTCCTGCTGTTCCTTTGTATGGGCTGGCTGTGGAGAGTCCTGCTGTGGTGGCGGTTCCTGGCCGTGATGGCACGTTTCGACCTTCGCCTTGTACCTGCCCATCCGGATCGGGCATGCGGACTCCACTTCGTCAGCTCCTCTCTGAGAGGATACCGGTTGTTGGCGTTCGCTGTTGGAGCCATCGTAGCCGGTACGGAGACGAACATCGCCTTGCGAATAGGGCAGCAGCCTTTCGAGTCTAAGCACGCTGCCATTGCGGTGGTCGCCTTTGTCCTGTTGTTGGCCGCTGGCCCGCTCCTGGTGTTTATCCCGAAGCTGCGCACAACAAAGACGCAAGGCATTTTTAAATACGGACCCCTGGGTGCGACTGTTGGTAAAGAGTTCGAGCAGAAGTGGCTCGACAGATCCAGAACGTTTGACGAACCTCCCCTGGACAGCGACGATTTCTCCGCGATGACGGACCTCTATCAGGTCGTTGGAAATGTTTATGAAATAAAAGACCTGCCTTTTGGGTGGCGCGACCTATACAACCTGGTGATCATGGCACTGCTCCCGTTCATTCCGCTTGCGATGATGGCTGTGCCGCTCACACAGATTTTTCAAGGTCTGATGAAGCTGCTTCTATAAAAGGATGTAATGCGCAAAACGGTACACGGAGCCATCAGGCGAACATACACAATTCACTCGATACAACTCCCGGCGTCGTCTGATCCTAAATATCTCAGCGACAGCAAGGCCGTTTTGCTTGTGACGCAATCATGCTTCTTTCATCTACTCCTCCCGGCTTCGGTGGGTAGGTGGAATCAGTGCAGTTTTCGATAGCCAAACATGGCCTTTGCGGAAGCTTTTCCCACCCAAAACCGATCTCTCCTTGTGCAATGGAATCCGACGAGGGGCGGTCACCCAGGCAGACTGTTCCTGGCGTGGCGCCGCTCCCTTGTCCGGCTTCTGCTCCTTCTTCTCGTAATTCTGTTTCATGTCGGATTGCCTCAAGCGATCGCCAAAGATGACAAGACCGACGTTGTCGTTATGGCAAATGGCGATCGTTTAGTAGGGGAAATCAAAGAGCTGGCGTTTGGGAAACTTCAGTTCAAAGCGGGGTACATGGCGGCGTCGGTAAACCTGGATTGGACCAAGGTCAAAGAGCTCGAGAGCATCCGCCGGTTCCGAGTTGAATTCAGTGACGGAGTCCTGGGTTTCGGCACCATTCATAAATTAGACTCGCCAGGGTTAGAGGCCGATTTTGACGTCGTGGACAGTATCGGCAAGACCTCAAGGAATTTCCTCGAGGTTGTGAGTTTGGAACCCATCGAAGGCTCGCTGTGGAGCCGATTCCGGGGAAGCGGGGACATCGGCCTCACTTTGAAGCCTGAAGGTGGACAAACACAGTGGACCGCAAATGCATCCCTGGAGTATCCGGCGGAACGTTTTCGTGTCAACCTTCAGGCCAACTCGCTATTCAGTAGTCAGGAAGGCGCGGAGGATTCGGTACGTCAGAGTTTCGGGGGCGCGTACTACGAGTTTCTGTCGAAGAAAGTGTTCCTTCTCGGTAGTACACAACTATTGAAGGACAATCAACTGGACCTCGCTCTACGAGCAACATTCAGCGGAGCTGCTGGCCATTTCCTCAAGCATTCCCGCGCCACGGGCTGGGCCATATTCGCGGGCGCGGCATCAACCTACGAGAAATATTTCAATACGAGCGGCACGAATAATGCCGAAGCGCTTCTAGGTATGGATTTCTACGCCTTTCGTTTTGCTTCGTCGCAAGTGAATTCCAAATTGCTAATCTATCCCGGAATCAGTCAATGGGGCCGAATTCGTATCGACTTTGACACCAGTCTCAGTTGGGAGGTGTGGAAGGATTTTTACTGGAAAACAAGCATACTGGAGAACTTTGACAGCCGGCCGCCGGAAGGATCTCCCCGTAACGACTTTGCGCTTACGAGTTCTTTCGGAATCTCATTTTGAGACCGTGCCAGGTGCGCTCCCCATTAGGGCAGCTTCGGTCGGCAACCGAATCGAAAAACACGTCCCTTTGCCCAACGCGGAATCAAGCCAAATCTTGCCGCCAAGCTTTTCCGTCAATTCTTTTGTGACGGCGAGGCCGTAACCACTCGACGGCTCACCACCTGTAGGCTTTGCACTGAGCTGGACGCCGCGTTGAAACAAACGGGCCTGGTCTTCCATGCTGAGGCCGGGACCCTCGTCTTGCACACTGCAGAGAACATCGCTGTCAATCCTGTCCACGTGTACTTTGATCGATTTCCGGTGCGGAGAATACTTGACCGCATTCGAGAGAAGATTATCGAGGATTGCGGCGACGGCAACGCGATCGGACCATACGAGAGGAATATCGGAACCGACGGTATAGGTCACCTTGATGTGCTTGCGCTGCGCGAGACGCTCGTAATACACACAACCGCGACTGACGAGTGCGGCAAAATCGAACTTCTCGAATCGAAACTTCATGCCATTGACGACCGCATTGTTCATCAGTTGGCTGACTGTATGCATCATTAAGTGCGTCGCATGACGCAAACCTTCGAGCCACCTCTGAATTTTCGGATCTGCATCCTTTGGAAGCGCGTTCTGCAGCAGTTCGACCGTCGCCTCACTGACGCTGAGAAAATTGTTTAGAGCATGCGCGGCAAACGGAACAGAACTTTCGTCGTAAGCGGGCAGTTTCTCCAGATCTGTCAGCGCACTTTCCAAGTCCTTTCGTGCCCTGACGATTGAGCCAATGACCCGTTGTTTCGTATCTACCATCATTTCCTACACTCCACGCATGTGTAGCAGTTCAGTATTCGCCAGCCCATCAAGTTAAGTTCGTAATTCCTGCTACCAATTTCGTGTATAACCCTACGTGAAAACGCCTTCCCGAATTACACATTTTGCCTGATTCTCTCCGCACCCGCGGATTACCTAGCCTATGCGACGTTAAAGATCGGGGCGAACCCTCGATTTCGCAAATCCCACAACTGCGCTGTCAGGGTCGGTCCCGCGAATAAGGACAGCGTTGCCAATCTAGTCCAGAATGCGGCGGTCGGCTCGGTCCAAGCCGCTGGAGGGGGTCACCATGACCATGGCTGCTCTCGTAATACTCGTCTTGAAGATAAGCATCATCCTGTGCTTGCTTGCGATCGGCCTGGAAGCGACCTTTTCCGATGCTACCTATCTGCTTCGGCGGCCCGGACACCTCGGACGGGCGCTGTTAGCGATGTATGTATCGATGCCGTTCGTGGCGTTGGTGCTTGCAATGAGATTCGACCTCAATCCCGCCGTGAAGATTGCGCTCGTTACACTATCTGTATCTCCGATTCCGCCGATCCTTCCCCGAAAAGCATTCAAGGCAGGGGGCAAGGGAGACTATACGGTGGGGTTATTCGTGGCCTGCGGTGTGCTCGCCATCGTGTTGATACCGATCGCGATGAAGTTAATGGAGGCCATCGCCGGTGTGCCAATGCAAATGTCGGCAGGCGCAGTCGCGCAAGTGGTGGTCACCAGCATATTGATCCCGCTCCTAATCGGAATCGCTGTCCGAAGATTCGCTCCTTCAATCGCACAGCGAGTTGCGAAACCGATCGCCGCGGTAGGTTCAGTCCTGCTCATCTTGGCTTTTCTTCCGGTATTGTTCAGCATGGCCCGAACCCTCTTGTCGTTAATTGGAAATGGCACACTGCTGAGTTTCGCGATCTTCGCTGTGGTCGGATTCGTTGTGGGCCACTTTCTCGGAGGACCCGAAGCCGGGAACCGCCCTGTTCTTGCCCTGGCTACCGCCTCTCGCCACCCCGGGGTGGCAATCGCTATTGCCCAAGCCAACCGTCCTGAAGAAAAGCTCGCGGTCGCGGCAGTTCTCTTGTACCTGATTCTCAGCGCAATTCTATCCTTCGGCTACCTCAAATTGGCCAAGCGCCCAACAGGAACCATACCGCGCGAGAAGCACGTCGAAGCATGAAAAGGGGAACGTATGGAATCGCACGGAATCAGAAGCGGAACCATCAAACCGCGACTCCTTAAGCAGTCCGCGGTCGGACTTGCTTTGTTTTTCGCGCTGACCGGCATTTACAAACCGGCGGCACAGAATTCCGAGAAGGAATCGTTCGAAGCGTTCGCGGTCAACATGGGTAATATCGGCGCGGGCGCCAATAGCGTTGTGGAAATCGAGGTCGAGCGCTGGTCCACGGATGCCGAGCGAAACCGGCTGCTCGCGGCATTTCAGGAGAACAAACAGGATGGGCTTCTCAGGGAGCTGCAAAAGATCGATCCGCGCGTCGGCTACATCAGGCTGCCAACCAGCATTGGCTATGACCTGAGGTATGCGAGAGAGGTCCCGGATGAAAAAACAGGAGGCCGCCGCATCCTGATTGCGACAGATCGACCAATCGGAGTTACCGAAGCGCGCAACCAACCGCGGACCATCGATTACCCATTTACGTTGATCGAATTGCGCCTTACCAGGGACGGCACAGGCGAGGGGCGTATGTCCATTGCAACGAAGATCCGGCACAACAAAAAAACGAACGTTCTCGAGCTCGAGAATTACAACTCTGAACCCGTGCGTTTGAACAAGGTACGGAAGGTCAAATGAATTGGGAGCTATATTGATGCGAAAATCCTTCTCAAGTAAATTACTCGTCACTCTGGTTGTCGTGGATTTCCTATTTTTGCTAAGCAGTTCCGTTCTCGCGCAAAGTTCGGACCCGCTTATCACACCGCCCCCGAACGTCGTAATCCCTAACGCGAACGGTGTTCCGGTCGGCCCTTTCGGCGGGCTCGAGTCGGGCGCCTATGTGGCGCGAGTGGACGATTCGTCAGCCGCCTGGTTCAATCCTGCCGGTTTGTCACGCGCAACGAGCGCGCAAATCACGGGTAGCGCGGGGCTTTACCAGTACACCCGTGTCAACCCGTCGTCGTTAGAGAACAACAGCAGCACGTTGCGACAGATCCCTAATCTTGTGGGGTTCTCGATGCGCGCCACGCCGAATTGCACAGGCGGCCTGGCGATCGTCACCAGCAATTCCTGGACGCAGGAAACGGACTCCGAATTGATCTTGGGGACACCGGCGGCAGGTGAGCGATTCGGGTACTCCGCGGATGCCGAATTCAGTAAACGTAATGTGAGCCTCAGCGCGGGATGCCAGCGCGGACGCTTCCGATACGGCGGCGGCGCAGCCTTCTCCGTTACGAGCCTACGGCTCGTCGACACCGTTAGTGACCGGGTTAGCAGCAGTACAGGTCTTCGCACACTACTTCTGAGTTCCAGACAATCCGGCAGTGCGTTCCAGTTTCGTCCGATCCTGGGTGCCCAGTTCGATCCCTCGCAATCATGGCGTGTTGGTCTGGTGATTCGGACGCCGGCAGCGACTCTTTATCGAAGCGGGAAATATGCAACAGACGGTACGCTCCAGAACGGAGCGACCTCCGAAGGACTTTCTATTTTTGACGACGAGGCCGAATTTAGTTACAAAATGCCGTGGGAGTTTCAGGGTGGCGTCGCATACATTGGTAAACGCGCTCAAGCGGAGTTCAACGTCCAACAGTTCACAAGCGTTTCCTCGTATACGTTGCTCGCAAGCAACAATCCCATTCTTACTTACAGCGATGCCGGGCAGGGTGGTCCTCCCACGATTCAGTCGCTACCATTTGCTGGTCTAAAATCTGCATCTAATGCAACTACCAATTACACGGTTGGCGGGCACTATCAATTGTCCGCGGACCACTCGTACGAGTTGCATGCCGGCTTTACAACGGATCACTCACCCGTTGCGTCCGAGGACCAGGTCTTTGAACAAATCGACTTGAACTCGTGGACGATCGGCCTGAGCGGCAAAGCCTCGAAATTGCAGTTTGCCGGAGGAATCAACTTTCGACGAGGTGAGTCGGACGAAATCCGTGTTCGCGACTTGCTGAACGGTCAACCGGTGCTGACGTCCCTTAAAATCAAGACGACCGCATTTATTTACTCGCTGTCGTACCAATTCTGACGACTGCAGGGGTCTAGCCAGAAAAAGCACAAAGGGCTTTTTCTGGCTAGTACATACATAGAACACGCATCATCGAATACGAATTCCACCGGATGTCTTCGACTCAAATCCATCTCTATTCTTTTGGGTTCGTGCCGTATACGACGTTTGCACGCTTCTCAGCGCGAGGTCCCTTCAAAGGAGAGAATCGATAATGAAGAAGATACTGTGTTTCTGTCTTGCTTTGGTCTGTGCCTTGGCAGCAGCGGAGATTCCGGCCTTCGCACAAAGAGAAACGGCCAATGGTATTGAGGTTGAAAAAGACCTTGAGTTAATTCGACGTGACCTCCGGGGAGAGAAAAAGAAGATCCTCGCTGCCAACGTGCCGCTGACGGCGGATGAAGCGACAAAATTTTGGCCAGTTTATGACCAATACGCTGCCGAGATGCAAAAGCATAACGACGAGTTTTACGCTGTTATTAAGGATTATGCCGCGAACCAAAAAACGCTGACGGATGCACAAGCAATCACTATGGTCAAGCGTTGGAGCGATATCCAGGTCGAACAGGCGAAAACGCGGCAGAAATGGGTCCCGCTCATCGAAAAAGTGATCCCCGGAAAGAAGGCGGCACTTTTTTTCCAAATTGATCGCCGTCTTTATGCACTGATGGACATCCAGGTTGCATCGGAGATCCCGCTGGTTATCCAGTAAGTTGTTTAAGTTTTTGCTGCGCGGGACAGGTCCCTCCGGCTCGTCAACTGGTTAAACGTGTATCATCGGCGGAGCCAACACGCACCTGTCCCCGAAGTACCACGCCTCTACACGAATCGTGTGGAACTAAATACCCACTCCGCCCGATATAGTTGCCGGCTCACCACGATTACGCTGTAGATTCCCTCGTAAAGCCGGGTCGCGACCTGCTTCGATAATGAACTGCAAGGCGGTCGTGTGAACCTGGCCAAATTTGGAGAAAGACGATGAGACGCATTTTGACCAATGTCCTTGCGCTGCTTGCTTTTACGTTCACGACCGGAATTCTTGCCGCGCAGTCGCAACAGACTCCGCAAGCTCCGCAGTCCCAACCGCCAACTCCAGCCGCCGCCGTGAACAAGTCATCGATGGCGTTGGCCTATCCGGTAAACGGGGGATCCGTAAAAGTGCTTTTGAAGGGTACGTCCGTAATGCCCGAGGCGAAGGGCGAAGCCAAAGTCGAAGCGAAACAGGGTACGACCTACATCGAAGCGAAGGTTGAAAAAGTGGAGCAGCCAGGAAAACTTGGCACGCAGTTCCTTACGTATGTTCTATGGGCCGTATCACCGGATGGCCGAACAAGCAATCTGGGCGAGATGCTACTAAATCAGGATGGTAAAGGCGAGCTGAAGGTTACGTCGCAGCTCCAGACATTCTCTCTGATTGTCACATCCGAACCGTACTTTTCCGTGCGCCAACCGAGCGAACTCGTCGTGCTGGAGAATGAAGCCGATAAAGATACGAAGGCCAAGCATGTCGCAGTTGACCAATACAGGCTCATGAAACGCAGCCAGTATGACAAGTTGGAAAACCCGCTTGCGCTATCTCTCGATACCAAGAATGTTCCTCTCGAACTTTACGAGGCGCGAAATGCAATGGATATCGCGAAGTCGCGTGGGGCGGAGAAATATGCTCCGGAAATTTACAGCCGAGCCCAGGCGAGTCTGAAAATCGCAGAGAATCTGCTCCAGCAGAAGGCTGACAAGAAACAGATCATCTCCGCGGCCCGCGAGACTGTGCAAAATTCGGAAGACGCAAGGGCATTCGCCGTGGATAAACAGGAGCAGGATCGAATTGCCGCCGATCAAGCAGCTGCGGCGGCAAAGGCGAAGGCAGAAGCCGAAGCGAAAGCAGCTGCAGACGCCGCGGCGTCGAAGCGCCTCGCGGATCAGGAAGCTCAACGCCAGGCCGAACTAGCGGCTGCAAACGAAGCAAAGTTGCGAGCGGAAGCAAAAGCTCAAGCCGATGCCTTACAAGCGAAGGAAGCAGCGGCTCGCGCCGAAGCCGAACGGATACGCAAAGCCGCCGAAGCCGAGCGCGCAAAGTTGCTGGAACAACTCAACCATGTTCTCGAAACACGCGACACTCCTCGCGGTCTCGTGGTCAACATGGCCGATGTGCTCTTTGATACCGGCAAATATGATCTGCGAACGGAGGCGCGCGAAAAGCTCGCCAGGCTCTCGGGTATCCTTGCGCTCCATCCGGCCCTCCAACTCGATGTCGAAGGACATACCGACAGCACGGGCGGCCAGCAGCTGAATCAGACGTTGTCGGAACAGCGCGCCCAGACGGTTGCCCGATATCTCGAGGACCAGGGAGTACCTGGAGCGAAACTAAAGGCGGAAGGGCTAGCAGACTCCAAGCCGATCGCCGACAACAGTACGGCCCAAGGGCGCCAAAAAAATCGCCGTGTGGAGATCATTGTTTCAGGAGAAGAAATCGGCCAGACAGCCCAAGAGTAGATTCCACCTGCTTCTTTTTACAGTTCTCGGGCCTTGAGATCTACCGGGAAACTGAGGCTGTTGCCAAACTGGGAAGAGCTGGACCGGCAACATTTTGCGGGAAATCGACAAGCTGCAGTCCGGCGTAGTTGGTCGATCGACCATGTGGCATCGAACAAACGCAATGTGACGTGTGAGTGCGCGTACTTCGCAGCATTCGGCACACAAGTTCAGAGCCTGGCTCTGGAAAATGGAAGGGACGGAATTTGATTATGAAGAAGATCGTGCTTTTCTCAATAGCTCTGTTCTTGCTAGGGGCCGGCACTGCCATGGCCCAGGACGTACGTTACAATTTCGACAAATCCAAAGATTTCTCGAAATTCAAGACCTACAAATGGGTGGACCTAAAAGACGCCCAAAAGATTGATGACATTCGGGCAAAACAGATTACAGACACCGTCGACGCGGAACTCGCTAAGAAAGGCTTATTGAAAACAACCACTGACAACGCCGATCTCTTTGTCGGCAATCAAGTTGGAATTTCCACCGAGAAGCAATTCACCAGTTACGATACGGGCTGGGGTTATGGTCCCGGCTGGTATGGGGGCGGTTGGTACGGCGGTGGCGGCGGCACTACGACAGGCTCGACGTCGACTATCTACATTGGCCAGCTGGCTGTGGACATGTACGACGCCAAGAATAAGCAACTGGTCTGGCGTGGCCTGGTAAGCAAAACAATCGACCAAAACGCTAAACCTGACAAACAGCAGAAGAACCTCACAAAGGCAGTCACGAAGCTTTTCAAGAACTATCCTCCTCCGCCGGCGAAGGAAGGAAAGTAGATAGCCACAAAAAGCACAAAGGGCACAAAAGAGAGCTTCTCTTTTGTGCCCTTTGTGCTTTTTTGGCTAATCAGAACCGAAAAACTGGAGATATCGTTACTTCACCCTGAGAAGCGAGTTGGCCGCTAAGGTTAACGATGCAGCCGCCACTGCAGAAGGCTCTCACCTCGGGTTGAATCCAAAGCGGCACCCATTGCGCCTGCATTCTGAAACCGAAATGTCGAGACGGGAAAACTTTGAGTCCGCCACCGATGCTGAACGAAAATCGCGTGAACCCGGCGGAGGTTGCCGTACTGGAAACCCGCGTCCAGCCAACGCTGCCAATGACGAACGGCCGGGCCTTCTCAGGCCACTCTTCGATGAGATATTCGTGCGAACAGTCCAGGTGGACCTGGTCGAGAATCACATGTTGGCTGGCAGGCAGCACTCCTGGAGCGGTGATACGCAATCGCGTGTCCTGCCGTGTCCAGCGAAGCTCAATGACGTCCTCGTCGTTGTAACGCACTCCAAAAGCCGCGCCGAGACTGCGACTTCCGTCGACCGAGACCGTAGGAGTGACTCCTTCGACCGTTTCCGTGCGGAAGCTCATGGGAGACCGGTAGCCGATGTAAGGCGTAACGTCGATACTCCACGGCCTGACATCAGCTTGCTGCTGAGCTGCCAGAGGGCATGAAAGCACCAGCGACATTCCTAGAATGGTCACTCCCCGCCAGATGTTGCACCTCCATTTCTGCGGTTCCCCGTGGCTTGCAGGTCGACGTTAGGTAACAGTTGTCGTTCTGAGAACTGTCAACACCGGCAGGTCCGGCGATAGCCTACATCAAAGCCGCAACGCCGAATACGAATTCCACCTGATGTCTAACCCGAAAATCGGTTTCTATTCTTGCGCTCAATGCACTGTTACAGGCGAACGGTCATCTGCCTCTCCGTATTTCTCGGCATCACGATCCTTTCACTGCCGTCACCATCAGCGTGGGCTCAGACTCCGTCGGCGTTGGCTGAAACCCCGTCCCCTCGAGAAAGGGTGGCCGTGAAGAGTGAAGGCGTTCCGGTCGTATTTTGGAACAGGCAGATCACCGTTTTCCGTTCGAACTACGATCAATTCTCCGCTGCTGACCGCGCCGAAAGAGCCACCGGGCGGCTTGCCGCCCTCCCGCAGGACTCCTCATGGCGCATAGTCGCGACTGAAACAACGAGTGGCCAACACTCGGGCGCCATTATCAGCGCCAACGGTCACATCGTTTTTGCCATACTGACGACGGATCTCGATTCCGAATCGAACGAAAGTTTGAAGTCCGCAACAGATCGGGCCACAACACAGTTGCAGGCGGCACTCGAGGCCCGGGCTGAGCAGCATAGTTTGCCAGGGGTACTTCGGGGTGTCGGCCTTTCCATTGCGGCTACGCTGCTTCTCGTTTTCGGGTTGTGGATAGTCATTCACAGTGCTGGCCGCATGCAAGCGCTTTTGGAGAGAAGCGCCCGTATCCGCTCGGATCGGTTGCAAGTGGGCGGCTTTGATCTGCGACCCGTGTTGCACGGAATAAATTCCGGTTTGGCTAAACTGACCGTGCTGGCCGCAGTTGTGGTCCTGGTCTATGCCTGGTTGACGTTCGTTCTGTTACGGTTTCCATATAGCCAGCCGTGGGGACAACAACTGGGGACGTTCCTGATCGGCCTGTTCGCCATGCTGGGCACAGGCTTGTTTCAATCCATTCCGGGAATGTTTACGGTTCTTGTGATCTTCCTGTTAACTCGTACCGTGGCACGACTGGTTCGCGGGTTTTTCTCTGAGGTTGAGAAAGGAAACATTGAGTTCCCGGGGCTTCACCCCGACACGGCGCGCGCGTCGCGGATCTTGGTGATAATGCTGATTTGGATTTTCGCCATTACTATCGCTTACCCGTACATCCCGGGATCCAATACGGACGCCTTCAAAGGTGTGAGCGTCTTGGTGGGTTTGATGGTCTCACTGGGTTCGGCCGGTTTTGTGAATCAAATTATGAGCGGTCTCGTAGTTGTATACTCGCGAGCATTGCGACCAGGAGAGTTTGTCCGAATCGGCGATGACGTTGGAACAGTGCTTGAAGTCGGTATGCTATCCACGAAGATACTCACGTATATGCGAGAAGAGATTACGATTCCGAATGGAGTTCTCGTGGGGACTCAAACTGTGAATTACTCGCGTCACACAAAGGCAACCGGAGTATTGATGAAAACGACCGTTACTATCGGTTACGACGCTCCGTGGCGGCAAGTCCACGGCATGCTATTGCACGCTGCCGAGCAAACAGCCGGCATACGTAAGGATCCTGCTCCGAGGGTGCTCCAGAAGACGCTGTCGGACTTCTACGTTGAGTATGAACTCGTATTCCATGTGGACGAGCCTTCAAAACGCGTGACAATGCTTTCCGAACTGCACACGCACATTCAGGATCAATTCAATGAAGAAGGTGTGCAGATCATGTCGCCCCATTATGAAGGCCAGCCAAGTGATAAAGTGTTTGTGCCTAAGTCCCAATGGTTCCCGAAATCAACCGAGGCATCGATTGCGAAAGACGGCCGCTAACCGGATCAGAGTCGTAATACGTTCGGTAAAGCCGATAGACGAGGTGTGTGAATCAGGCGAATAATCCCCTCCTCGGTGAGAGGGGATTATCGCCTATCCAAGACCGCGCCTAGACGCGCCAAAGGCTTCGTGAGCCGTCAGCCTCTTGCGCCTTGGCTTCGCTCCAGCACGTCGCCAACGCTGTCAAAACCGTCCTTTTGATCAAGTCTCTTTATTTGCAAGATGCGTTGTGGCATCGGCACCGTTATTCCACCTTCTTTCAGGACGGCGGCAATGCTCAGGGCTACGTTACTCTTAAGTTCCCCTGCGACCTCGGGACGAGCGGCCCAGAAAAGAACCTGGAAGTTAAGCGAGCTATCTCCAAAGCCGGTGAAGAAAACCATTGGACCGGGAAAATCCAGAACATCTCGATTCGCAACCACAGTTGAGCGCAATAGGTCACGTACGTGAGTTGGGTCATTGCCGTATGCCACGGGAATGTCGAGGAGAATGCGACGGCGTGTGTCGCTCAAGGTCCAGTTAACCACTTGCTCCGAAATCAAGCTCGCATTCGGAATAATCAAATCCGACCCGTCGAACGCATGCAACGTGCTCGATCGCACTCCAATCTTGCTCACTTGCCCGCCGACGCCGTGGACCTCCAAGAAATCACCAACCCTGACGGGCCGCTCAAAGAGCAGAATCAAACCGGAAACGAAATTGTTGACGATGTTTTGTAGACCAAAACCAAGACCGACACCCAGGGCTCCCGTTAGAATCGCGAACTTCGATAACTCCACACCTGCGGCGGCAAGAGCCAACAAAAATACGAGAAACAAGACAACGTAGTGCGTGAGCGTAGCGGCAGCGTTCGACAACCCGTAAGCCAGGTTTAGCCGGGGCAGAATTTCTTCACCCAGAATGGTTCGAGTCAGCGATGCTACCAGGTAGCCGATAACCAATGTCAAGACGAACGCCATGACGTTGCTTAAGTCGAAACTGATCGATCCGATTTTGATTGGATAGTTGAGTGCAACGCGGAGGGCCGAATACACATCCTCTCTGATTGCAAAAAGATTGAGGGCAAGATCTATCCACACAAGGACCATTGTCACGCCGATTGCAGATGTTAACCGGCGAGCGAGGCGTTCGCGATCCGTGCGAACCGCGGGACTACGTTGAGCTCGTGCTGTCAGAAGGGCGAAGCCAATGATCAAGCCCCCGATGAGGACAACCGTGTAGAGAATCAAGGCGCGGTAGCCGCTTACCAGAGTGGCTTGAGTAAGCAAGTCGGCAAGTCGGACATAACCAAACACGTTAGCGAAAACTGCAAACAAGAGCACAACCAAGGCCACAAAAGTCGCAAAAAGGGGAAACGTCAGGCCGGGCTTGTTCAAATTTTCTCGACGTGCTTCACGTGCCAACCAAACAAACAAAGCGATCACAAGGAGGTTGAACAGCACGTATATGTCGCGTTTGATCCAAGTCGACATCTGGAGGATCTTGATAACATGCCACAAGAACACACTTGCTATCGAAGCAACCAGCATCCGCTGAAATGTTTTTGACAGCTGGGGCTTCAGCAATTTCGTCACTGGAACCACACCGATCAGACCCACCAACCCGATGACGATGTTCGGTGCGTCGTAGAGCAGCGGCATCGTTGCAACCAGACACACAAAAAGAGCTAACGAAATTGGTCGTCGTACCACAAAACCGAGGTTCTCGACGTCCGGCGCCGCAGTTCGAAATCTTGGTGCATGCTGAAGATGAATGAAAAAAGCAGTCGCGATAAGTGTCAGGACAGCTATGCCGAAAAGGGCGCCACGTTTGACGCTGACGAAGGTTTTTAGTCGCTTGACGTCTTCTGTGTAGTTGCCGCGGAGGACAAGTCCGTCGCCGTTTCCGGTTTGTGAACCGAACTGAACTTTCCAGAGCGGCGGACTATCGGCTTCCAACAAACTGCGCTGAGACTTTTCCATTGCCTTCTTGAGACGGTCCGTTTCGGTGGAGATAATCGAACTCTGCTTGGCCACGGATTGTTGCAGTGTCACAATTCCGCTGCGCCGTGCCTCAGCAGATTGCAAGGCGTCGCGAATTTCAGCCACCGCTTTGCCGGCAATCCCTTGCAGTTCGCGTTGAGATTTCTGAGTTCTGAGACTCTGGTTGGTTGCCGTCCAGCGCGACTGGTCATCTTTAAGAGACTGAATCTCCTTTTCCAGAGTGGTAGCGTGCCCGGTCAAAAGTTTCGAAAGGCTGTCTACTTGATTTTTCAGCCTGTTCCAGTCCAGCGTGGACTGCTGAAACTCGACAAGGATAGCGCCGGATTGCACCGCCGACTGGTTCTGCTCAGCCTTTTCGAGGATTGTCTCTCCTAACGCATTTGCCCGTTGCTCGAGGTCCATCAAGGTTTCGTCCGTAACTATCCGATCGGGCAACGTCCGAATTTTGTCGTTGAGTTGTATCGCTTCGGCGGCAACTTCCGGTGTCGGAATTTGAGTGTGCGCCGTTTGGACACCAACGATACACGCGAGGATTACTGTAAACAGAATCCTGCAATGTAGGTGTGCCATAAGTTCTCCTGTCGTCAATTCAACAGCATTGTTGGACGTCAACTACCGAACTGCCGCGCCGGCAACCGTGCATTCCCTGTCAGCACCAGATCGCTAGCAGATTTTCCGACGGCAACGCTGTACGTTCCCTCGGCAATCGTCCACTTGCCGGTCTTTCCATCGAATCGGGCGAGCAAACGCGGATCGGCTTTGAAAGTTATCTTACGCCACTCGCCAGGTTCAAGCTCAATGCGTTCGAACGCGAGAAGCCGCATCCGTCGATCGCCAGCTGCATCCGTCAGGTAGAGCTGCGGCACGTCAGTTCCGTCTCGCCTACCGATGTTGGTGACATTGAAGCTGGCCGTCACCGTTTCGCCTCCCTCCACTCTCAGTTCGCTGTAGGCGAAGGTCGTGTAGCTCAAACCGTGGCCGAACGTGTAGAGCGGCTTGGCCCGATTCTTCGCATACCATCGGTAGCCGACCTCCGCGCCTTCGTCGTAGCGGATCGTGGTCGGCGTACCCCAAGGGGTGCCAAGTCCAGGCAGCTGTGGTCGCGGCGTCTGAGCAAGGTCGGCAGGAAAAGTAATCGGCAGTCGTCCGGAAGGATTCACTTTACCCGTGAGCACTTCGGCGATCGCCAGACCGCCGGCCTGTCCCGGATACCATGCTTGAACAATTGCCTTCACTTTCTCGCGCCATGGCATGGACACCGGATTTCCGGTTTCCAGCACTACAATCGTATTGGGGTTGGCGGTGGCCACGGCGTCGATCAGGGTGTCCTGACCCCATGGAAGCGAGAGGTCCGCGAGATCGAAGCTCTCGCCTTCCACACGAATCCCGAAAATAATGACAAGATCGGAGCGCCTCGCAAGCAGGGCAGCTTCAGCAGCGGTTTGGCCGGGATCGAACTCGATTTGCGCTTTGGGAAGGAGTTTCTTCAACTCTGTGAGGGGCGCCGACGGCATGAGGAAGAGATTTCGGTGGGTGCCCAAAGCTCCTGGCCCCCCGATCGGAACGACCGCCGCGTAACCGCCTATCGGGAGCACTGCACCCGAACCGGTGCCGCTTGGCACACCGAGTTGGGCGTAACCGCCGATCACCGCGATTCTCATTTGTTTTTCGAGGGCAATAGGCAGCACCCCGTCGTTCTTGAGTAGCACGATACCCTGCCTCGCGGTTTCGAGGGCAATCTCGTTGTGCCTGGCCAGGTCCACTTTCGGTGCCGGACCCCATCTGTCGACGCCCACCGCATAAATTGTGCGCAGGATGCGGCGTACCATGTCGGAGAGTCGCTCCTTCGACAGCTTGCCTTCCGTATAAGCCTGACGGAGCGGTTCGCTGAAGGACTCCGAGTTCCATAACAGCGCGTCGAACTGAATGCCGGATTCCTGGTCCAGTCCTTTGAGGGCGAAATCCCACGCAGGCGTTGCCCCCCAGTCGGACATCACGTAGCCCTTGTAGCCGAACGTACCCTTGAGCACGTCCATCAACAGATGGAGGTTGCCTCCGGCATAGTCGCCGTTGACCTTGTTATAGCCGCTCATGATGGCGCCGGGTTGGGAACGCTCGATCGCGATTTGGAAAGCCAGCAGGTCGGATTCGCGATGAGCGCCAGGCTCGATGATTGCGTCCAGCCAATGCCGGTTGGTCTCGTTGCAGTTCAGCGTGTAATGCTTCAACGTGGAAATGACGCCCTCGGCCTGGATGCCGTTGACGGCCTCGGCGCCGAGTAGAGCGCTCAGCAGCGGGTCCTCGGAGTAATACTCGTAATTACGGCCGTTCCGTGGATCGCGGATCAAATTGATCCCGCCGGCGAGTTGCACGTTGAATCCTCGCATTCGCGCCTCTCGGGCGATCGTTGCACCCCCGTCGCGGGCGAGCTGTGGGTTGAAGCTGGCGCCGACCAGAATGGAAGCCGGCATCGCGGTGGCGCCCTTGTCATCCGGACGGAAGCCGGGGTTGGTGACGCCCATACTCGCGTCGCTACTCAGCAGCGCCGGAACCCCGAGCCGCGGCACGCCAGGCGTATAGCCGGCAGCCAGCGGCGCGTCTTCAGGGTACCTCTTGTCACGCACGCCGCCGAGCATGCCTGTAGCGCCTGAGAGACTGATGATGAGCGAAAACCGCTCCTCGTCCGTCATTTGCCGCTCGATTTCTCGAGCCCGGGCATCGGCTTGTTCCACCCTTGTTTCTTTTTTCGCAAGTTCTGGTTTACTCATAATCAATCCTTCCTTGGTCAATCCTGTAGGTGTCGTGTGAAGGGAGCGAATCTCGACCAGGGTGTGAATTGAGGCATTGAAGCTCCCCCTACTTTGTCTGGTCGACGGAACTAAGAGTCTTGCCATCGCCGCCCTGGAACTTCAAAAGCTGCCAAGACGTGCCTGCGAGATTTGGAGTTGCAATTTGCGCGGCGAGACGCCCTTCCGAACCGTCCGCGAAAGCGTGGAGAAGGCTGGCGAACAGCAGTAGCGGTACTCTCATTTTTTTCAAGCGATCGCCCTCCTGACCTTTCCCGAAATGAGATGAGGGCAGGAGAGCGGTCCGCTTCGCTCTCCTGCCCCCCGCCGCGGTCTGCGGCAGCCCCTCCCGGAGGGAGGAGGGACACTGTTAAAGCGGCCAACTGCGCTTCACTTCAACGAAGCCATTTGTCCTCTTCCGGGGTTTTCTGATACACCGTAGGTATTACAGAGTAACGACAATGGCGCCGTACCAGTATCGGGTTACCTGTGTATTTGAGGATGCGTAACTCGTGCAGGTAATTACACCAAATGCCTGCCGCCGAATAGTTGTTTCACCTGATATGGTCAAGGCACCTTCCTTTTTATTCTCAAGGTCGGACCTAGCAGTAAGAACACGTACCAGACACACACTTCAGGAGGATCCAAATGAGAAGATGGCGACTGCTTTTCCAATGCATTGTCATAGCCGCGCTGATGAATGTTGTCGAGAATGGGTTTAGTCAGGCCCAGACCACCGAGAGGACTGGATGCTTAATGGCGGGCACCAGAGCGGGCACATTCGAACTGGTGGACGAAGTGACCGGCCAAAGAACGGCAGTTACGGGTTCGGACTTGGGACGGTACACCGCAAGTGGGGGCACCAGAGTCACCCTGACTGGCACGGTTACCAAACAGGACAACACGGAGACATTTCAAGTCGCCAGCGTGAGAGAGCTACAAGCCGCATGCGGCCCAGTCGGTTTTTCAGCGGAAAGTCTAAAACAGTCGATCGGTAGAGCAAGATTCGGCGTTCGCGCCGGCGGTTCATTGGATCCCGAGTTGTTAAACGTGGGACTGCAAGCTCAACTGGGACCTATATTCAAAGGGACTTGGTTCCGGCCGACTGCCGAATATGCTTTCGGTGAGGTGACACATATTTTTTCAATAAACGCTGACGTGGCGTATTACCTGCCGTTCACCGGTGTAGGATCGAACCAACGAACTCGATGGAATACATACATCGGCGGCGGTCCCGCTTTTACGATCCTGCAAAGGGATTTTGAAGGCTTTCCGGAGCAGCCTTCGGAGACAAAAACAGACTGGGATACCGAGTTTGGTCTAAATTTCATGTTCGGTGTGATCCAATCGAGCGGTATGTTCGTGGAACTGCGCGCGTCGGCTTACAAGACGCCTACGGTGGGATTGTTCATAGGGTACGTATTTCACTGAGACGCGGTACACAGCTGAAGTTCGGTAAGGGCAGGGAAGCGGTCCGCAACGCTTCACCTGCCCTGCCTGCCGCGGGTGCGGCGTCCCTCCCCCGGAGGAGAGAGGGGTTCTGTTAAGCGGCCGGAATTTTCAGTTGCTGGCCGACCCGAATTGAATCCGGGTTCGTCAACTGATCCCGATTCGCCTCAAAGATTTTCATGTAATCGTTCGCGTTCCCGTAGAAACGCTTGCTGATTTTGGACAAAGTATCGCCGGCCTGAACCGTATACGACTGGGCCGCGGCTGCCAGCGAGGTGTCGACGGGAAAATCTGCAACAATGTCATCCAATCTGGGGTTGA
>Ga0114129_10004568_pt1 | contig 19533 bp, 10 predicted proteins | sample RhiMetdeltSRZDD1_FD_80071 | JGI IMG/M metagenome (GOLD analysis project Ga0114129, IMG submission 80071) | Populus rhizosphere microbial communities from Tennessee, USA - Rhizosphere MetaG P. deltoides SRZDD1 (version 2) (version 2) | ecosystem: Host-associated > Plants > Roots > Rhizosphere >...
ACGATTTGCGTAAGCAGGCAAAAGGCCCCGATGCCAACCTGCGTATCGCTTTTAATGATTATTTTATCAGCGACATCATTATAAAACGCGATGGGGGGTACCTTCTTAGCGCCGAATCGATGTACACCACGTCACGTGGAGGCACATTTAACCGGTGGGATTACCTGTACTGGAACAACCCCTGGGCATCGCCGCTCGATTATTATTACTGGTCGCCGTATTACAGTCCCTGGCGGTCGCCCTGGAACCGTTACGGGGGATCGTCGGCAACCCGCTATCATGCCGAAAATATTATGGTGCTTTCGTTCGATAAGGACCAGAACTTACAATGGAGCAATGTTATATCAAAAACCCAGTTCGACGACGAAACGGATGCGCTGGTTTCGCATTCTTTAATGAATACCGGAGGCGAATTACACTTTCTATTCAATTTATATGAGCGCCGTACGTTATTACTAAACGACCATAGTATTGGTGCGGATGGTAAAATTACCCGGCATCCTACACTCAGGAACCTCGAAAGGGGGGTAGAGTTTATGCCGAGGCTGGGTAAGCAGGTAAGCGCAGGCTCTATGATTGTTCCCTGTCAATACCGAAACTATCTTACATTCGCCAAAATTGATTTTTAAATTACTGTTTGAGTGACAGGAATATTTAAGCAAAAATCCTCCAGTAATATTCTGATATTGCTGGTTTATGGATTAATATTAAAGTTCAATCGCCTTTTGAATCCTTTGGGTCCGTTACAACAACCCGAGGATCATTTCCTGTATACATGGCTCATTGGCTTTCTGAAGCCTTTGCATATACCCCCGGTGCTATATGTATTAATCGCTTTTTTATTGTTATACAGCCAGGCCCTGCTGTTTAACCGCATTTGCAACGAACAGAAGTTGCTACCCAGGCCCAATTACCTGCCGGCCATGGCGCATATGCTGTCGACCTCGCTTTTTATTGAATGGAACTATTTTTCGGCGCCGCTGCTGGCCAATTCTTTTTTGATCTGGATCTATTACCGCATGACCACCCTGCCCAATGTTCAAAAACCGGCTTCTGCCATTTTTAATATCGGGGTATTGATGGGTATTGTAACCCTGTTATACCGGCCCGCAGTTGTTTTTGTAGCCCTGGTTTTGATGGCCCTGTTTATTATGCGGCCATTCAGGCTGCGCGAATGGGCTATTAATATTCTGGGTATAACCATACCGTATTATTTTCTGGCCCTGTTGTTATACCTCACCAACCAGTGGGACTGGAAAAAAATAAAACCGGTTTTTAACATTTCATTGCCGGCCATTCCATCTTCGATTTATACCACCATCAGCATAGCATTACTGGTTGTACCGTTTATGATCGGCGGTTATTTTGTACAGGCCAATCTTAATAAAATGTACATCCATGTAAGAAAAAGCTGGAGCCTGCTGCTGCTATACCTCATTATGGCCATGCTGATCATTATGGCCGATGGCGGTAGCAATTATGTAAGCTGGCTCTTGTGCTCGGTTCCCATCACAGCCTTTCATGCCGCCGCTTATTTTTATCCCAACTCGCGCCGTTTTCCCATGATCCTGCATTGGATATTGTTTGGGTATGCTATTTATTTGAATTACTGGCAGCCAGTTTTATAAAGTGCAAATTGGCAAATGTGAAAATGTGCAAATTTGAAAACCGGGCAACCGGTAACTGGCAACTGGTACCATTTACACCTGTGAAGAACCACAAACTACAAACCGAAAACCACAAACTATAACTATCTTTGCACCTCATCTAAATACCCGCTAAATGAAATTTGGTGTTGTAGTTTTTCCCGGCTCCAATTGTGATCGCGATATGCAGGATTCGCTGCAAAATGATCTGAATCAGGAAGTAATCATGTTATGGCATAAAGAAAAGGACCTCAGTATGTTTTCGACTGAAGACTGTATCATACTGCCCGGTGGTTTTTCGTATGGCGACTATTTACGTTGCGGCGCTATTTCACGGTTCAGCCCCATGATGCAAAGTGTAATAGAATTCGCCCAAAAAGGCGGTAAAGTACTGGGCATTTGCAACGGGTTCCAGATCCTGTGCGAAGCGCATTTATTGCCCGGAGCGTTATTACGTAATGCCAATCAACAGTTTATATGTAAAAATGTGTATTTGAAAGGCGTTGGTTCACCCGACAAAGCGTTGAAACTACCCATTGCGCATGGCGAAGGAAGGTATTATGCCGATGAAGCAACATTGAATAAGCTGGAAGAAAATAACCAGGTGATATATCGTTATTGCGACGAAAACGGAAATATTACTCCCCAGTCAAACCCCAATGGCGCCATTCGCAACATTGCCGGCATTTGTAATGCCCAGGGAAATGTATTTGGAATGATGCCGCACCCTGAACGGGCTACTTCCGAATCGTTGGGAAATACCGACGGCATTACCGTAATACAAAACCTGATTATGAATGCAAAGGCAGGGTTTGTCACGGAAAAGAAGGCGTTGATCAATTTTTAAAGAATTATTAGGATAATTTCTTAGACTTTTGAGTGAGAAAATTGTTTTAATTGTGTGGTTGTGATTTGTGTTCAATTAAATCAGCTTAGTCTAAACAAAAAATTATGAAGTCAACCCTACTCTCTTTTTTGGTAATGGTGATTGGTGTAGCGTCATTTGCGCAATCAAGCAAAGAAGTAAAATGGACGTTTTCGGCCAAAAAAGTAGCCGATAAAACGTATGAGGTTCATTTAACCGCAACAGTGAGCGGCGACTGGCATATTTATTCGCAAAATGTAGGGGTAGATGGCCCGATACCTACTTCATTTACGTTTACCAAAAACCCGTTGGTAATGTTTGATGGAAAAGTACTGGAAAACGGAAAATTGATAAAGAAGAACGAAGAGGTATGGGGAGGAGAAGTTCGGTATTATGAAAAAACAGTTGACTTTGTTCAAAAGGTGAAAATCAAAGGTGGCAAAACCAATCTGGCCGGTAAAGTTGAGTTCATGGTATGTAATGATGAAAAATGCTTACCGCCTGCCGAAACAAATTTTTCAGTTGCTATCGGAGGATAATTTCTGCATGAAAGTAAATTATTATAAAACGGGTTCTTGTTGAAAGAACTCGTTTGTTTTTTAAATAATATCCATATCATTAAAGTAGCGTGATGAAGCCGATTTTTACGTTGTTCGCTGTTTTGTTCCTGTTTTTTACAACAACTGTTTTTGCGCAGGATTCAAACGGAGTAAAGTTCTCTTATTCGTACCAGCGGTTAAATGATAAAGAAGTTTTGTTAACTATACAGGCTCATGTAAACGCAGGTGGCAAATTATATTCTGTAAACAAAGTTTCTGATGATGCTCTTTATTCTGCCGTTTCATTCGATTCAACGGTACATCCTCTGTTGAAAGGAACGGTAGCTGAGCAGGGATCAATAAAAACAGAAAAAGACTCATCTATTGGTGGTGTTGAAGTAAAATTTGTAACAGACTCCCTCGTATGGCAACAAAAAGCAGCGTTGCCGGATACTACTAAAAAAAGTTTTGAAGGAAAGGTTACTTACCTCGTAAAATCGGGTAATGAATATAAATCAGGTGAAGAAGAATTTACCATAACGGTTATGCCTGGTAATCAGGCTTCACAAGATGGTACATATAAAACGGCTGACGATAACAAAAAGATGTCGATGTGGTCTTTCTTCCTGGGTGGGTTATTGGCCGGGTTTGGCGCATTCATAATGCCCTGTATTTACGCTATGGTTCCTGTAACGGTAAGCTTTTTCACCAAGCGAAGCACCAGCCGCCAGCAGGGAATTAAAAATGCTTTGATATATTCTTTATCGATCATTTCAATATTTACAGGAGCAGGCTTTTTAATAACACTTTTGTTTGGTCCCGGTGCTTTAAATGCATTAGCCAGCAGCGCCTTTTTCAATGTATTCGTATTTCTGATGTTTGTGCTGTTTGGTATATCCTTTTTGGGTGCTTTTGAAATTACATTGCCCGCGTCGTGGAGCAATAAAATGGATTCAAAAGCAAACTTCAGCAGCTTCTCAGGCATTTTCTTTATGGCGCTTACGCTGGTGATCGTTTCATTTTCGTGTACGGTGCCGTTTATTGGTTTATTAACGGTGTGGACCTCGAAAGGCGGTATGCTGGCCCCCCTGATTGGTTTTCTGGGATTTTCTTTAGCCTTATCGCTGCCTTTTGCCTTGTTTGCATTTTTCCCGGCGCTCTTAAATAAAATGGCTAAATCGGGTGGGTGGTTAAATACGGTTAAAGTAGCATTGGGATTTATTGAACTGGCTTTGGCTTTGAAATTTTTATCAAGCGCTGACCTGGCCTATCACTGGCGGATATTAGACCGTGAAGTATACCTGAGCCTGTGGATCGTTATTTTTGGGTTACTGGGTTTGTATTTGCTGGGTAAACTGAAGTTTCATCATGATGATAATTTGCCGAAGAACGATTATGGTCATCCTTACTTAACGGTTACCCGGTTGTTCTTTGCTATAGCAGCATTAACTTTTACCGTTTACCTGGTGCCGGGTTTATGGGGTGCGCCGCTTAAAGGCATCAGCGCCTGGTTGCCCGAAATGCGCACGCAGGATTTTAATCTGAATAAAACAGTAGTGCGTGAAGCCGCGTCTGCGACCGGGGATCCGGCTATTCAACCGAAAAAATATACCGATATTCTTGAGTCGGAAGTGCCCGGTGTACAGGCATTTTTCGATTATGAAGAAGCATTGCTGGCTGCCAAACAACTGAAAAAGCCATTGATGATCGATTTTACCGGACATAGCTGTGCCAATTGCCGTAAAATGGAACAGGAGGTTTTAAGCGATCCTGAGATCATGAAACGCCTGCAGCAGGATTTTGTGGTGGTATCGCTTTATGTAGATGATAAATACAAGCTTCCTGAAAATGAGTGGTACAAAGCGAAAGACGGCTCGATGATAAAAAATCTCGGAACAAAGAACCTCGATTTTGAAATAGACCTTACGAAGAATCCCGCTCAGCCGCAATATGTTTTTGTAGATGGAAACGGAACCATCATAAAAAATGCAGGCGGCTACGTATCAAATATTCCCAGGTTTATTAAAATACTGGATGATGTAAAGGCAGCTTATAAGCCGTAAGATATCATTATAAATAGTCAAAGGGAGCTTCTTTTCGGGAAGCTCCCTTTGTTTTTTACTGGCATTCATAATAATAATAATAATACCGTGTATCCCTTTGCGATGTATCGGTGTAAGTGGGGCCATTGAGCCAGCATTGAACACTTTGTGTTATTCTACCCGAATCGGTTTTGTAATTAATGTAGTATTTGGCTCCAGGGTTAATGCCGGTGGCAATAGTTGTCTTTTTTAAAACATTTTTATTGAAGGGAACAACTTCCTCATATAATCCGATAGGCACCAGACTCCATTGGCCAATCAATGCCAGTGGATGAAAAAAATACTGTTATGTATTCTGGAAATTAAGAGGATAGTGGGATAGGTGGGCAAAGATAGATAATAGTTGATATTTCTTGATGGAAATCAATTTTCCAACACTTTTTCAGCTTAAAAAGATTCTGGCACTGCGTTGAAAGTCATTGGCACTGCAAATTGATGGGCCTGCAAGCTGCATTAAGGTATCTGCAGTTTGAGTTCAGGTTTCGACAAGTTGAGCTGATGCTATGGCCATTTGATTCATTGTGACTGCCAGTTAAATATTAGCTATTACCGTTTGATTTATCCTCACTGCAACGCGGGTTTGGGGTTCGGTAACGCAATGCCGCAGTACGAACTACCGATGCGAAGGTGCCATCATGCAATTCTTAGGGTCAACAACCCGATGTCGGGGGTAAACCGGGAATGTGGTATCCTGAAAACGCCCTGCAAGGGTAGCAAAACGCAATGCAAGGGGTTACCAACGCAATGTCGATAGCTAACCCCGCGATGCAGTATTATGAAAACGCCCTGCAAGGGTAGCAAAACGCAATGCAGGAGTTAACAACGCAATGTCGATAGCTAACCCCGCGATGTAGTATTATGAAAACGCCCTGCAAGGGTGGCAAAACGCAATGCAAGGAGTTAACAAAGCAATGTCGATAGCTAAACCCGCGATGCAGTATTATGAAAACGCCCTGCAAGGGTGGCAAAACGCAATGCAAGGAGTTAACAACGCAATGTCGATAGCTAAACCCGCGATGCAGCAGTATGAAAACGCGATGCAAAGGGAAGACAGCCTGCGGAGCAGGTTCTCCATACCCCTTTAGGGGATGGGGGCCGGGCAAGCCATAAAAAAATCCCCCGATGCATCGAGGGATTTCAATTAGGCGTCATTCTGTTCCAGCCTTCCGGCAAGCAAGCAATTCAGGAAAATGAGCCCGGATGGAGGGCCAGAATGACAATATTTTTTACTTGGTTTGTCAAATTTAATCAGCGAACCGTTCCCTTTTTTCGATGTGCTGTTAAATTTATTCACAAAACACAACGTAAGTACCCAAAGTAAAAAACTACAATGCGATCTTCTTTTGTAACATCATTTTGCGCAGGTTAATCAGGCCATAACGCATTCTGCCTAAAGCAGTGTTGATGCTGCAATTTGTGAGAGCTGCAATTTCTTTGAAGCTCAGATCAGCATAATGACGCAAAATTATCACCTCCCGTTGATCATCGGGTAACAGGTCCAGCATCTGACGAACGCGGTCATAACTTTGACGCTTCATCATTTTCTGGTCTGCACCGTCTTCTGTGAAATTAATCACTTCAAATATATCCCTGTCGTCGCTGGTTTTAATGGCAGGGGTACGTTTTACTTTGCGGAAGTGATCAACACATAAGTTGTGAGCAATACGCATTGCCCAGGGAAGGAACTTTCCTTCTTCGGTGTACCGGCCTCCGCGAATGGTGTCAATGATCTTGATAAGTACATCCTGGAAAATATCTTCTGCGAGATATTTGTCTTTCACAAGGAACAAAATGGAAGTGTACATTTTTTCTTTGTGGCGCAGGATTAATGTTTCAAGAGCATACAAGTCTCCATCCTGGAAGTCCTGGATTAATTCATGGTCTGTTTTTTTACGTAGTGAACTCATAAACTTCTACGGTTTTTGAAGGTGATAGGATATTTATTAAATGGATTTTTATTTTGAATGGTTTTTCTGAGTAGAAGTGTCCGTGTCGATAGGCGGTGTGATTTAGTTTTCAGTTTCGTTGTACAAATTACCAACTAAAGATAGAGACTTTTTTGAAAAAAGCAAACTTTATAGAATATTTAGATTTTTTTACCCAATAACCGCTAAAGAAACTATTTAGTAAAGCCCCCATAATGCAATAAATTTGTGGTCTTTCATTTTTTATGGCAGTTACAACAAGTAAAAATCCGATAGCAGGCCCGGCGCCAAAAGCTTTAGATAATATATATATAAAGGGCGCACGGGTACATAACTTAAAAAATATTTCGGTCGAAATACCGCGCAATAAATTAATAGTGGTAACCGGGGTGTCGGGGTCGGGAAAATCTTCCCTTACTATCGACACCTTGTTTGCCGAAGGCCAGCGCCGTTATGCTGAAAGTTTGAGTGCGTATGCCCGTCAGTTCATGGCCCGCATGGTAAAACCCGATGTGGATTATATCAAGGGACTTTGCCCCGCTATCGCCATCGAACAAAAGGTAATTACCCGAACACCCCGAAGCACCGTAGGTAGCATGACGGAAATTTACGATTACCTGCGTTTGTTATACGCACGTACCGGTAAAACCATATCTCCGGTTTCGGGCCGCGAAGTGAAAAAAGATGATGTAAATGATGTAATAGAGGCCGTCGCAGGTTTAAATACCGGCGATAAAGTGCTCATTCTGATACCGTTTAAACAGCACAAAAACCGCAAAGCGCAGGAAGAATTAAGCATTTTGATGCAAAAAGGCTTTTCCCGCTTATATAACGGCGAAATACTACGCATTGAAGAACTGATGGAAGGTGCAAAGGATTTTAAGCCTTCCGCCAATACCTACGTGTTGATCGACCGGCTGGTGGTAAAAGCGTTTGATGAAGACGACCGCCATCGCATGGCCGATTCAATCGGCACCGCATTTTACGAAGGGGAAGGAGGACTGTTGCTCGAAGTGAACGGCAGCAAAAAATTACAATTCAGCAACCGCTTCGAGCTCGATGGAATGCAGTTTGAAGAACCTGTGCCCAATTTATTTTCGTTTAATAACCCGTTCGGCGCATGTCCTACCTGTGAAGGTTTTAGCCAGGTGCTGGGTATCGACGAAGACCTTGTTATTCCCGATAAACGTTTAAGCATTTATGAAGGGGCGGTGGCGCCGTGGAAGGGTGAAAAGCTGAGCGCGTGGAAAGACCAGTTTATAAAAGGTTCACGTAAATTTAATTTCCCGGTACATAAGCCATTGATGGATCTTACCAAAGAACAGTACAAAGTGCTGTGGGAAGGCAATGAGTTTGTGAACGGCATCAACGACTTTTTTAAAGAAGTAGAACAGAACCTGTATAAAGTACAATATAGGGTATTGCTATCACGCTACCGGGGTAGAACATTGTGTCCTGATTGTAATGGGTATCGGTTACGCAAAGAAGCCTTGTATGTAAAGGTAAGCGATCGTCATATTGGCGAGCTATGCGATATGCCCATATCGGAGCTTACCCAATGGTTTGCCTCGCTGCAGCTGAGCGATTACGACAAAACGGTATCCAAACGTATTTTAATTGAAATTCATCACCGGTTAAAAACCCTGCTCGATGTGGGCCTGGGATATCTTACGCTGAACCGGCTGGCCAATTCGTTAAGCGGCGGCGAAAGTCAGCGTATACAGTTAACCCGTTCGCTGGGCAGCAATCTTACCAATTCGTTATATATTCTGGATGAACCTTCGATAGGCCTGCATTCACGCGATACACAACGACTTATTCGGGTGTTAAAAGAATTGCGCGATCTGGGCAATACGGTAGTGGTGGTTGAGCACGACGAAATGATGATGCGCGAAGCCGATTATATTATTGATATGGGCCCGCTGGCGTCGCACCTCGGGGGCGAAGTGGTAGCGCAGGGCAACTATGATGCTATTATTAAGAATGAAAAAAGTTTGACCGGCAAGTACCTGCGCGGCGATCTGCAAATTGAAGTGCCCCGCACCGTGCGTAAATGGATGCGATCGGTTACTGTAGAAGGCGCCCGGCAAAATAACCTGAAAGACATTACCGTACAGTTTCCGTTGAACCTGTTGTGTGTGGTGAGCGGCGTGAGCGGCAGCGGTAAAACAACGCTGGTAAAACAAATATTATATCCCGCACTGAAAAAACTAAAAGGCGAACCTGTTGATAAAACCGGTTTGCACAAAGCCATTAGCGGCGATGTGGATTACATATCGCAAATTGAAATGGTTGACCAGAACCCGATCGGTAAATCGAGCCGCAGCAACCCGGTAACGTATATAAAGGCCTGGGATGAAGTAAGGGACCTGTTTTCAAAACAACCGCTCTCTAAAATGCGCGGATTTCAGCCAAAGCATTTTTCGTTTAATGTTGATGGTGGCCGTTGCGATACCTGTAAAGGGGAAGGCGAACAGGTTGTTGAAATGCAGTTTTTGGCCGATGTGCATTTGACCTGCGAAGTATGCGGCGGCAAAAAATTCAAGGAAGAAGTGCTGGAAGTGACTTACAAAGAAAAGAACGTGTATGAAGTGCTGGAGATGAGTGTTGATGAAGCGATTGAATTTTTTAAAGATGAAAAAGACATCATTGCCAAAATAAAACCGCTGAGCGATGTAGGCCTGGGCTATATTAAACTGGGACAATCATCCGATACCTTATCGGGCGGTGAGGCGCAGCGTGTAAAGCTGGCATCTTTCCTGGGTAAAGGTCGCTCTCAGGGGCACATTCTTTTTATATTCGATGAACCTACTACCGGTTTGCATTTTCATGATATTAAAAAACTGCTCGCCTCTTTCAATGCATTGATTGAACAGGGCCACTCGATTTTAGTGATCGAGCACAATACCGATGTGATCAAAAGCGCCGACTGGATCATTGACTTAGGTCCCGAAGCCGGCGACGGCGGTGGCAGCCTGGTATATGCGGGCATACCCGAGGGATTGAAGAAAGTGAAGGAGAGTTATACGGGGAAGTTTTTGGCCTGAGGCAGGAAGTAAGATGACAATAGACAAGGGTGAGTTATTCGTTGAAAGGCGGATAGCTCACCCTTACCTTTTTTTAAATATACATAACAGATAGTTAACATGAATAAACGTTTAAGAACGCTAATGATTATGCGGTACATATCTACAATTTATTGTCATTATAATTTGTAAAAGATCAATATAATACCTGAACCCTAACGAAGTGCACTGAATTAATGGGGTAATAGTTTGTGGTTTTTTAAAACATATAAATTTATTTTAATCCGATAGCTGCACACTTATTGTCAAAATCTACACGGTTATTGCCCAAATCGACACACTTATCAAATTTATTGTATAAATTATTTTTTAACTGGAAATTAATTCTAATTTCAGATCGCCTAACTGCTTAACCCTTGATCGCCAAAACAACCATAACCATAACAGTAACCTTTCTCCTTAGCCTTTCTTACGGTAAGGTTTTTTCTCAATCTGATGGCCATGCGCCTCACATTGATACTACGGTTACAAAAAGCAATCACCTCATTTCCGGTGCCGACAGTATTGCCAAAGGCAAATTCAATAATTACAAGAGTGCTGTAAAAGACGTGTTCACTCTAAGAACACCAGGTATTAAATCAGATACCACGCCTGCCCGCTTATTAGCCCCTTATTTTCAGATGAAGAACAACGTGCTTTCGAATTTGCAGGCACAACAGCGCAAACTCACCGACATGACTAAGATAAATAACCTGTTGCCTTTGTCGGCCATGTACAAGAACCCTATCACATTACACCATACCGCGGCAGAATATAACAGAACCGATAACGAAGGCTCGTATGTTACTCCTTCGGGCCGTACCTGGTATGGCGATTTCGAAGTAAGCAGCAGCTGGTCGATTGCCACTATACCTTTTGATGTTCGTTTCAATAACCAAACCTGGAACGATGTTTCAAACAATAATTTTTCGAACCTCGCTGTTCAATTCAATAAAGAAGACTACCTGCGGCAGCTAAAGAAAAATCTGAAAGATAAATTCAATCCTGAAGAATTTTTATCGAATGATATACGTAACCAGATTGACGGTATTAAACAGAATGCTGAGCAGTCGTTAAAAAAAGACCTCGAAAAAATAAACGAGGGTTTTGGCGATCAGCTGAAAGATAAGATAGGGGAGCTCGGCGACTTAAAAACAATGATGTCGAAAGATATTCATTCAGTTCGTGAGCAGTTGCTGAATAACCAGTATATACAATCTGTTGCCGAAAAAGAAAAGCTGCTGGCCGAATTGCAAAACAAAAAAAATACAGGGCAGCCTGTTGATGAAAAAGAACTGCAGCAAATACAACAGGAAGTAGCAAAGGTAAAAGGAGTAAATGCGCTGGTTCAAAAGGTAGAAGAACATAAAAGCAAATGGGAATCGTCGGGTGTTGTAAAAAAGATAAAGCAATTGGATCTGCTCGACAAAAAGCAACTGGATAAAATTGCAAAAGATCCCGCCACTACTATAAAGCAGGCCAAACAACATTTACAGCTCAACGGTTTGCAAAAACTTTTTTTGAAGCTCAATCAATTGAATATCGGTCAAAATACATTGTCTGAAAGCCGGTTATCGGTGCAGCATTTAATGAACAAGGGTGTCAATACCGAAATCTTTGATAAGAACCGGTTTATGATGCTGGGAATGGGAAAGCTCAAAACCTTTAATTCGATACTCGATCAGCCATTTAGCAACAGCGTGCTTTCGAATGATGGCAATGTTAAAATGATCAGTATGGGAATAGGCAGTAGTTCAGCCGCGAACTCACGCGTTTCGATAATGACCTATAACCAGTCGCTTGGTGCGTTGAATAATTTCGCTTCGCTCAGCGGTTTGTCGGCCACCAATACTTTTCGCAGCACAGTGGTGACCACCATTAGTAATGAAACGCCCATTGGTGAAAGAGGCAGTATAACAGCCGAGGTATCGCGCTCAGCTACTACATACAATCAAACGGTTGAAAGTGACAGCACTTTACCAGGCAAAACGGCCACCCAACGCATGTTGAATTCTGACAATTTATTGAACAGCATGGCCTTTGCCCTGAAGTACGAAGATGAACTGGTTGATCAGGATTTATCGTACGGTGTGCATGCAAATATGACCGCACCAGGATATACCAATCCCGGCAATACTTTCTTAACCTCGGGTGGTAAGGAGTTTGGATTGAATGTGAAGAAGTCGTTCTGGAAAAGAAAATTCCAGGCATCGGTGAAAAGCGATATGCGCGAATTTAACTTTAGCGATGAAGATGATAAGAAATGGCGGAATTTTTATACGGTGATGGATTTGCGTATGAAATTAAGAAAAGGACAATCTGTTGGTATCCGCTATATGCCCAATAAAATGCTCAGAATAGAAAATGGTCAAAAGAGCACTGTAACCTCATTGGAAAGATTAAGCGCCGATGGTACGATAGCGCAACGAATTGCAGGCATTTATTATCGAAATAATGTTACCCTTGCCTGGCAAAAAAATAAGTATGTATTGGGAACCGACCCCGTGTTGAATACTTCTTTAACCATGTCGAGCTTTCAAAACATAACCCTCAACGGCAAACTGCTTTATCTGAATACACAGTATGACCATGCCAATAACACCTCGCAGTATGTGTATTTCAACTCCTCTTTTTTATCAGAGGCCGGTATTACTTATTTGTTGTTGAAAAAAATCAGTTTGTCATCGTCGCTATCATATAACAGCGTAAAAGGCTGGTACAACCAGGTAGGTATTAAGCAAACCGTGTCGGGCCAGCTGAATGAGCGTTTCATTTTCAATATATATGTTGACGCCAGGAAGAATTTGAAATTATACCAACCATTATTATATGGTTTATTCCGTACCGATATCAGCATTAATTATTTAATAAAGAAATGAAGTGTTGTAAAAAAATAGTAGCGTTTTTTATTTCCTGCCTGCTGTTGTTTGCAGCGGATAAGGTACGGGCGCAGGTTGCTGTTAATTTTTCACCGGCAATATATGGGCAATCGCTCGATGGCTTGGCCTATGCGCAGATCATTAGCTCATCACCAACCGATCTTCGCGCAAAAGTAACTATCAGGGTACGGCAGGGCCGCATGACTGTAGTTACGGTGAAAACGGGCACGTTTATGCTACATCCCGGCGCCAATGAAATAAACAAATCGGCATTTGGTACGGCACGCTTTGCATTTGGCAATAATAATTTTGGTTTAACAGCCAGTCAAACCGGAAAGTTTCTGGAAGGCGAATATGAATATTGTTATGAGGTAGATATTTCAGATTCAAAAGATCCGCGTTTGCCGCCTGTATTTGAAAATTGCTTTGTGCAACAGTTGCAGGCACGAACACCTTTGTTGCTGATCAATCCTGTTGACGGCGATGAAATTTGTAACAGACGGCCGCAATTTTTATGGCAGCCTCCCATACCGTTGCCCATGGATGCACGTTTTCGGCTGGTATTGACCGAAGTAAAAGACAAGCAGGATATTGTAGAAGCCATCACCTTTAACCCGCCTGTTGTTAATCAGGCTAATATTGCCGGCAATACATTGTTTTATCCTGTGAATGCCCCCGAATTAAAAGAAGGGCAAAAGTATGCATGGCAGGTAGTGGTATATGCTGCGCAGGCTATTCTGGCACGTTCAGAAGTGTGGACTTTTACCTATAAATGCCAGGATAAGGGGAGAGAGGTAACAACGGATAGTTATCGCGAATTAAAAGAAACAGATGGTGGTGATTTTTATATAGCCGATACCTGGCTGCGCTTTTCGCTTAACAATCCATATGCTGCCGGCGAGCTCAATTATTCCATAGCAGCGATGGACGATCCCGGGAAACCTATCAAGGGATTGCCAACGCTGAAACTGATGCCGGGCCTAAATAAGTATGATATTGATCTGTCGGAGAAAAAAGATTTTAAAGCAGGCAAAGAATACATACTGATCGTTCACTTGCCCAATAACAGGAACCTAAGAGTACGGTTTATTTATAAAAATGAATAAAATGATGCTGAAGAGGAGTGTTGGTTGGTTTTTAATTATGCTTATGATTAGTTGTACACACCGGTCGCCTCAGCAACGACTGGCCGATTTTATCAACGACCCTGAAAACAAAATAGTGCAGTCGATAAAAGTGGGCGATGTAAAAGTGATCGCCAAATGGCTGCCTGATCAATATCGCAACAACCATCCCGATAGCAATCGGGAAACAACAAACAATACAATATCCACTTCCAATAATCCGCAAACCAACAACCGTTCACCCAATGAAGACTACTGTTATTTTAATATACGGTTTGAAAAAACAACAGTAGAAAAACCGGCAAACGACAAAGTGTTGTACCTGAATTTCGATATGCAAAACGACTTCAGGTTGGTGTGTGCCGGAGATTCATTAAGTCCGGTAATATGCCAGAAAATTGAAAATGGCATATCCGGTAGTTATGAATATATCGTAGCATTTCAAAACATCGAAACCCGGTTACAGAAGAGTGATTTTACGCTATACTACAAGGATAAAATTTTTGGCCTGGGGGATATTGCGTTTGTGTACAGCCAAAAAGATATCCAAAAAATTCCTGGTCTTTAAATCCTGAGCGACGTGTCCGACGAAGGCGGAAGTCGAAGGATAGAGCGAATCCGATAGTTGTCGGAAGAGCGAAGTGAATCCTGCGATGGTTAAAAAAACTATCGTAACAGGGTACAGGAATCGTATTGTCAAAAAGTTAAACCCAAACGGTGCTGAGCGAGGCCTGCCCGACTGTCGGCGGGTCGAAGCATTGATTAATAACACTGAGCGAAGTCGAAGTGTTAGGGATATAGAGATCCCAACCAAACTTTTTCTAATGAAACTAATTGCGAAATACCAGAAACCAATTGCTGCATTCCTATTGCTGGTTATGACCCTTGAACTGATAACACCGGCAACGGCATATGCGTTAACGTCAGGTCCTTCACAGCCCGAAATGCAGGGCTTTGAACCAATAGGCAATTCCGACATGGTGGATCTTTTCTCAGGCGATTTTTCGTATAACATTCCTTTACTTGATGTAGGCGGCTATCCTGTAAACCTGGCCTATCATACCGGCTCAGGCATGGATGATGAAGCCAGCTGGGTAGGAACCGGATGGAGCCTGAATACCGGTTCGGTGAATAGGCAACTAAGAGGGCTACCTGATGACTTTAACGGAAGCGACAGGCAGGAACGGGAATTGTCGATGAAAGATCATATTACCAAGGGGGGAAGGTTTTCTGTATCACTCGATCTTTTAGGAATACCGGTTTCTAAAGTAAATAAGAAAAAGAAAAAGAAGAAACTCAATTTAACGCTTACATTAAGCGCCGGGGTTAAGATTGATAATTACAGGGGCGTTGGGGCCGAAATAGGAGCGAATGCGGGTGCATCGCTTACCGAATTTGTGGCGGGTGAGTATACGCAGAAAAAACAGGACTCTGCGGCAAGTAAACCGCTGGGCTTGCCTTCAGTAGGGCTGAACCTGAGTTCATTCGATGGTGCCAGCGTTTCATTAAATGCAAACATCCTGCGAAAAAGCTTTGGCCAGAACGATAAAACACATGGCGTATCAAAATCTATTGGATTCGGATATAATTCGAGGTCGGGTTTAACCGGTATGACGCTAAGCACTTCCTTTAGCTCATCCAAAGAGATAACGACCAATAAGGGCGTTAAAAAAATGGTCAACACCTATGAACAGGGCAGCAACGCATTTATTTCATTCAACAGCGATTCCTATACGCCTACTATCGATCATGATATGAAAAACACCTCTTACACTTTATCGGTGAATGTAGGCGCCGAGGTATTTTTTGCATATCTGGGAGGTGGCGTTACCGGTTTTTATTCAAAGCAGGAAGTGGCAGATCATACAAAGAGTTCTGCTGCCTATGGCTATTTGAATAGCGAAAAAGGCGTTAACGATAATTATGCGTTGATGGATTTCAACCGGGAGAAAGATATTCCGTATAACGACCAGGTAAAATATTTACCCATACCGGTACCTACCTATGACTTATTCAGCGCTTCGAGCCAGGATGGGGGAGGGCAATACCGCTTGTATCGGGGAAGCTCGGGTGTATATTTTGATCCCCGTGCCGAAAATAAGAGCAATGATTTTACAGTAGGCCTTGAAGTTGGAGCCGGCGCCTACTTTGATGTAGGAGCCGATCTGTATTTTCAGCATATAGAAACGGTATCGCGCAAATGGAAAGACCGGAATAATTTTCTGGGTAAAGGAGATTTTCTGGGCCGGTCAAATGCCTCACCCTTATTTGAGCCCGCATACTTCAAAAGAATAGGTGAACCGGTTCCATACGACAACGGTTTCATTAACAAAATAAAAGGCACCGATCCGGTAGCAGTCAACCTTCCCGCTAAAGTATCAGATGCGATCAATGGTCCGGCAGCCTCTGACCTGCTTCGAACAAAAAATTCACCGAACGGCGAAGGCACTGAAGTACTGAAAAGAGATAAACGCGAAGTGCGCAACACCGATTTCAGTTATTTAACAGCAGCTGAAGCAGTGAACCATGCACTGGATAAAACCATTAAAGATTACCATCCCGATTCATTGGTGTTGAACGACTGCAATACCAGCGGTATTAAAAATAGTTTTTCAAGAGTTGGCGATTATCGTAAAGCAAATCATTTTTCAGAGATCACTATTACCGGCGACGACGGCAAACGATCGGTATTTGGTATTCCCGTGTACAATACGTACCAGGAAGAAGTATCTTTTAGTATAGATCAAAACCTAAGCCTGCGCAATAAAGGATTGATCAATTATGCAGATGGCTCTGATAATTCAACCGGCAATTCGAATGGACTGGAACACTATTACAGCAAGGAAAAAACACCATCCTATGCAACGTCTTATTTGCTCACCGCTATTCTTTCACCCGATTATGTTGACAAAACCGGTAACGGTGTAACCGATGATGACCTGGGTACAGCCGTTAAATTCAACTATAGCCGGTTAGACAACCTGTACAACTGGCGCTCACCGTTTGCTTTTGGGCAGGACACGGCCAACTACAACGAAGGATTCATGAGCGATCCCATGGACGACAAGGCCAATTATGTATATGGCCAAAAGGAAATATGGTATATGCATTCTATTGAATCAAAAACCATGGTGGCGCATTTTATATTGGGCGATCGCGACGATGCATTGGGTGTACAAAGTAGCCGTGGTGTTGTAGATGCCTCGCACAAATTAAAATATTTAAAAGAGATCAGGTTGTATTCGAAATCTGATCTGCGGGTAAATAATAACAACCCTGCTATAACAGTGCCGATAAAGGTGGTTCACTTTGAATACGATTATTCGCTGTACAAAGGGTTGCCCAACAATGTTAACCACAGCGGTAAACTTACGCTGAAGAAAATATATTTCACGTTTGGCGTGAACCAAAAGGGAAAGCTCAATCCTTACGAGTTTAAATATGATACAACGAACTACAATCATTACGATTATCGCCAGTACGATCGTTGGGGCACTTTTAAAGATGCAGCCGATAACCCGGGAGGTTTAAACAACTCGGAATTCCCGTATACGCTGCAGGATTCATCGCTCACTCAAAAATATGTGTCTGCCTGGCAATTGAATGAGATCATTTTACCGTCAGGGGGAAAGATCCATGTTACATACGAATCCGACGATTATGCGTATGTACAGGACCGGCGAGCCTCACAAATGTGCATGCTGCAGGGCGTTGGTAACTCTGGGGATTCTATCGGTCTTATAGGTGCTGATTATATATATGTTACGTTGCCTAAAACGGTTAACAGCCAAAGCGAAATGCTGGAACGGTATTTTGAAGGAATTGAAAATTTGTATTACAAGTTCCTGCTCGACCTCGATAACAAAAAGCACAAAGAGTTTGTTCCCGGCTATGCGAAAATTATAGGAACGCCTCAGTTGATCGGCAATAATATCGCTAAAATACAGGTTGAAAAAAAGGGTGGTACAAACACCATTGCCAAATCGGGCTGGCAGTTCGTGCGCATGAGTTTGCCAAAATATGCTTACCCCGGTTCTGATAATTATTTAGATGACGGTTCTAATCTGAAGAAGGCGGTAAAAGCGCTGGTAACGGCTTTTGGCACCATTAAGGAATTGATTTATGGTTTCGACAAAAGGGCTAAGAAAAATCATTATTCCGATAACGTTGATCTGTCTAAATCATGGGTCCGCTTGTGTTCGCCGGAGAGAAAAAAACTGGGAGGCGGAAGCAGGGTAAAGCGGATAGATATTTCTGATGACTGGGCTGCTATGTCGGGCGCTACCGGTGCAAAAACAGCAACGTATAGCCAGATATATGATTACACCACTGTGGATAGTAAAGGAAGAACTATTTCAAGCGGCGTAGCCTCGTATGAACCATTGCTGGGTAACGATGAAAATCCGTTCCGACAACCCATTCGCTATAAGGCAAAAGAGTTTCTGGGGCTTGATAATTATTATTATATCGAAGAACCTTTCGGCGAATCGTTTTTCCCCGCAGCCAGCGTGGGATATAGCAGGGTAACTGTAAAATCAATAGGGGCCGGCGATGCAGAAACAGTAAACCGCACAGGCGTAACTGTAAGCGAATTTTTTACTGCCAAAGAATATCCTACACAGGTTAACATAACAGGTTTACAGCAACGCAATCCCGGCACGGGTAAATTGTTTAAGCTGATCAGCAATAAAGAAGTTGAAAACGTTGGGTTATCGCAGGGATATTCCATTGAGTTGAATGATATGCATGGAAAGCCCAAATCGGTGAAGGTATTTAATAAGTCGGGCGAGAATATTTCCAGCATGGAATATTTTTATCAAACCGAGAATGAGCTGGCTGAAAAGAAAAAACTTCGAAATAATTTAAAAGTGATCGGCAGAAATGGCGTTGTGACCGACGGCACCATTGGTATGGATGTGGAAATGTTTAATGATATGCGCCAGCAAACCACCGATAACCTGGGAGTTAGTGTAAAAGTGAGTGGTGGTTCGGGTATGATCCTTATTTTTCCGCTGCCTTTCTTTTTCCCCGGCATTGGCGTAAACTACGACAGGCGGTGCTACCGGGCTGCTTCAACCGTAAAAATTGTACAGCGGTTTGCCATTCAATACAAAACCCGCAAAATGGAGAATGGTTCATCCATTACCGGAGAAAATTTATTGTGGGATGCCGAAACCGGCAATGTATTATTAACCAAAACGCAAAATGAATTCGACGACCCGGTATATTCCATGGCCTACCCGGCGCATTGGGTATATGATGGCATGGGCCAGGCTTATCAAAACCTGGGCACCATATTCAGTAACTTTTCTACCGGCAGCAATGGTGAAATAACCAATTCGGTTTATAATAACATATTAGTACCCAGTAATGAATTGATTGATGTTG
>Ga0114129_10004569_pt1 | contig 19533 bp, 17 predicted proteins | sample RhiMetdeltSRZDD1_FD_80071 | JGI IMG/M metagenome (GOLD analysis project Ga0114129, IMG submission 80071) | Populus rhizosphere microbial communities from Tennessee, USA - Rhizosphere MetaG P. deltoides SRZDD1 (version 2) (version 2) | ecosystem: Host-associated > Plants > Roots > Rhizosphere >...
ACGGCGCCGGATGCTCCCAGTCTGCCTAATGTGCCGAGTCCTAACATACACATCAATTACAATCCCTTTGCAGAAGTTTTCTGGATTGTGTTCTGGGCAGTCATCGTAGCTGCATTCTCCATGCTGTTGACACTATTCTGGCAGCCACAGATTGAACGTACCGGAAAAGCCATTGTTTCACAACCGTTAATGACAGGCGCAATAGGGCTGTTATCATTCTTTGTTGCAGCGATTCTTTTTCTGACCATTATTCCGCCCATCCTGGCGGCGTTCGCCTGGTTATTTGGAGTCGTAGCGATTGGTTCAGAAGTGGGTGAGCGCTTTACAAAAGCCCTTAATCAAACATGGTCGCCAGTGCTTACCATCGGGTTTGGCACATTTCTACTGATGCTGGTTGGTGGCGCGATCGGTTTGATTCCCTGCCTCGGAGGCCTGATCCTCTTCCTGCTTGGGATGATGGGAATCGGCGGGACTGTGATGACCTGGTTCGGAGCACGGCAGCCTCAAGTCCCCGCGATGACCGTTTACAATCCACCCACCGATCCCGGGCAGGTGCCACCCGCGGCCTAACCTTAAAAATCTGTCATGTTATAATAAATCCGCCCCACGATTGTTCGGGGCGGATTTATTTTATCGAGGCACCATGGCATTCAGAGAAACACCAATTCCCAACACGATCGTTCATAATTCTCCACCCCCTCTCGTTGAAGTCTCTGGGACGCATCATGAGATGGGATGTCAGATCGGCGAAGCGCGGCGTGAGCAGATCCAGCATAGTATTGAAAACGCGCATGTCCTGATCGACCAATCCTATGATTCACTGGAACTTACATGGGATGGAGCAAAGATCCAGTCGCGCAAGTATCTGCCCTTTGTCGAAGAGCGTTATCCACAATATATCGATGAAATGCAAGGTGTGGCGAAAGGCGCAAACGTTACATTTGATGATGTTGTGGTGTTGAATGTGATGGAGGCCGTGACGATGGACGCGCTCCACCTGACGCGTTGCACAAGTTTCGCGGTCAATGAAGAACGCACAGCAGATGGTCATGTACTCCTCGCACATAATGAAGATTGGGTTCCCGAGGATGAGAACGATGTCTTCGTTGTCTCAGCAAGACCAAAGGAGGAACCACCGTTCCTTGCCATGACGTATGGCGGGCTCCTGCCTAATGTGGGATTCAACGCTTATGGCATTGCCCAACTCATCGATTCAGTCTATCCCAACGATTCACGGATTGGGATCCCACGCTTGGTGGTAGCGCGCGCAGTCTTGGCAGCGAGACGCGTTTCAGGTGCCATTGGACGAATGCTTATTTCTCATCGTGCCGCGGGATATAATCATTTGCTCGCGCATGAGAGTGGGGAGCTCTATTCTGTAGAGGTATCCGCACGCAGATTCGACATCCTGCATGGCACAGACGGGTATATGGTCCATACCAATCATTATTTTTCTCAGATCATGAAAGAGATCGAAAACGATCCGGAAGAACTGATCTCTTCGCGCGTACGCTATTTCCGTGCAAATCGTTTGGTGAGACAAAACTCCACCCATACCATCAAGACGTTGCAGGCGATCCAGAAGGATCATGTCAACCTGCCGAACTCAATCTGTAACCATAATATCGCAGGCATTGATCCGCTTGACCGGGAGAATACTATCTCTGCAATGGTGATCGATCTCACTGCGCGTGAAATGCATATTGCGTGGGGAAATCCCTGTCAGAACGCTTATCATACCTATCATTTGAACGATTAAACGTTTTGAAAAAAATATAATAAAAGCACCTCCTGTTCAATTTTCAACAGGAGGTGCTTTTGTTTTGTGAATTAGATTCTTATTTCTTCAAACGGGTCTCACAGAGAGTCTGTTTAATTTCGACAATAATATTGCATAGAAAACCAGCAATATTCTCAGGATCCAGGCAATATACGACTGCTGTAAATCCGCCGAGACCTGAGTTCCCTCTACGACTGCCTCAGGCCGCATGACATCTGAGAAAAGGAATATCTGAATGGCAAGCCGGAGTAGAGCATAAAGGGTTGCCAAATAAGAAGCACGCGGTATGACTTCGACTTGGACCAATATTCCTTTCTATAAGCCATGTTGTGTTACCCCTTTGGTTTGAGACGGCTTGTTAGATCTCGTAATTGGACGAACGAAATTGGTTTGATCATCACAAAGTCCACTTCCTCATTGTACGCTTCACCCATGCGAGCGTCAGCCGTGGTGATGATAACGATCGTTTTTGAAAATCGGTCTTCTTTTTTGATAATGTTCGTTAACAGATCTGCACCCGAGATATGAGGTAGATGCATGTCCAGCAAAATAAGGAATGGGGCTATTCCGTTTTTCAACCTCTCTTGCGCGGCTTGTCCATCCGCAACAATTTCTACCTCAAACCCAACACCTCGGAGTGCTTCCGCAAAAATACTGGCGAGGTCCTCATCATCTTCGATAATTAGGGCTAATTCACTCATCCAATCCTCCATTTCTCGATGTTTTCCTCTGGGATGACAAGAGGAAGCGTGATTGTAAATAGGCTGCCCACATCCACTTTGCTCTTGACATCAATGTCTCCATTCATCAAATGAACCAACTGCTTGACAATGGCTAAGCCCAGCCCAAAACCGCCATGGACGCGGGTGGCCGTGCCTTCCACCTGGCGAAATGTGTCAAATATATATGGGATTTCAGCCTCAGGGATGCCAGCGCCGGTATCAGATACTTCTATACCCCATCTGTTTTGATAGGGAGAAAAGAGTCTAACATGTACTGTGCCATGCTCTGTAAATTTGATGCTATTATTGACCAGGTTAAGCAAAATTTGGTGTAAGCGTGCTCCGTCGCCATTTAACACTTCGGGGAGATTATCATCGATTTCGCTGGTCAGCTTTAGGTTTTTGTCATGAGCGATCTGATCCATAACGCCATGCAGATTCTCCAGCAATTCGGCAGGTCGAACGGGAGCCATTTGAATGGTCAGTTTGCCTGCTTCCATCTGTGCCTGGTCGAGCAGATCATTGATGAGACCAAGTAGACGTTGCGTGTTTTTCATGATACGTTCGGACATGTTGACCTGCTTGTCATTCATTGGCCCATAGACTGCCTCTTTGAACATTTCGGCATACCCCAAAATGGCATTAAGCGGTGTGCGAAGTTCGTGAGAAACAATGGCAACAAAGGTGCTCTTAAGCTTTTCCACTTCAGCTTCGCGCGTGAAATCGCGGAAAACGGTTACCGTGCCGATGTTCGCAAATCTATCTTTTGTGTAATCATATACCTGTGCCGCGCTGATGGAAAGAGTCTTCTTATCCCATTCGATTCGAAAACTGGGCGGCTGGGTATCATATTCCATCATGGCGTGTAAAAGGGTTCGGCTTTTGGAAGAAAGCCTTGGATGTTCGATGAGGTCGCGAAAGTTTTTATTAACGATCAACTCCAGCGGAAGGTCGAGCATCCCTATTAACGCCGGATTCGCCAGGATTGCATTCCAATCTGTGTCAAAAACAACAACGCCATCTGCAATCGAATTCAAGATGGCCTGGCTCCGACCGGCTTCAATTCGTTCCCGTTCCAAGGACTCAGCCAGGGCCTTTGTACGTTCTACAACCACTTGATCAAGGTTCGCGTTAATGGTGCGCAGTTCCTTTAAGGCCTGCTCCAGACTCCGTGAGGAAAGCCAGGACACGAGGGCAATTACGAAAAACCCTATAATTGCGGGGCTATTCGGCACACTATTTATTGACAAAGCAATTACTGAAACAATAATCCCACTTATCGAGCTGAAAACGAAACTGGACCATGGAACTAGCAATATGCTTGCCATAATTATTGGGATCGCGAAACCAAATAAACTTCGGCCCCCAGATACCTGTTCAGGTGTATCACTAAATGCAAAAACAATAGTTAAAAAGACTAGGAAAATAATCGCTGCGATTCGGCCCGAAAGGAGAGCATTAATCGAATACACGAGCAGCATTCCAAGAATTGTGATAAGACTGCCAATAACTATCAAAGACACATTTTCCCAAATTATCGCCTTTAGATAAACTGATACTAACGATATTACTATAGCAAGAAGAGATAGAGCTGCAATACTCACGACCAGAAAATTAAGAATTCTTCTTCGGCGAATATCATCCGGGTCAGTAGTGGAGATTGTTAAAAAACGATTTAGGGAATTCATGATAACAACTCGTTATTGAATGAATTTCTCGCCGCGTATGTCATTAGTCATTATTAATCCTGATGCATCGCCGTGAGAGAATGGCAGCTCCAAAGAGGGCAACAAATTGATCATTCATGAGCATAGGTAGGTGCGCTATTAACCAGCCGTTTTCGGCCATATCCCGGCCGGTTCGCGTCGCTTAAGATTTGCTCAAGGCAAGCAACATATCCATGGCCTGGAGATATTCTCTCCAGCCGGGGTAAAGCGCAAAATCATCCTGCTGGTAAGCTTCGTCAGGATACATGACCTTCACTCGCAGGAAATTGTAAAGTGCACGTTGTTCCCGGGTCGCTTGTTCCATCTCAGCCAGGGCTTTGCCGTAATGGTGATGACGTTGATTTCCTGTAATGTGTGGAAACATGGCATCTATGCGCTGTTGAACATTTTCAGCAGGCATTCCACAATATTCATCCAGAAAATTGCATAGACGCGTACATTCCTGTAAAGAGTTGTTGATTAACTGCTCATAAGCTATAAAAATCTTTTTATGACTTCCCTGTACGGAGGAAAGTATGTTGAGCATGCAATACTGCCAGTAGGCAAATCCGGCGGAGAACGGTATGTTATCCTCGCTAAACTCTTCTGTTTTTGCAGAAGATAAGGCTACTTCTGCAGGGTGTCTGATAGTTATCACATAGATCGGATCTTCCCAAAACTTCACCCAGAAAGGCAGTGTGAGAGGAAGACGAGCATCTTTCCAAACCCATGCCTCAAATTTGTTTTGCGTGGTTTGCTTATCCATTTCCTGTAGAAGTTCCAATGCTTTGTCACGAAATACAGGATCCGACGCCCTTTCCTCCAACAGCTTATGTGAAGGAGGAAGCCTATCATTGTTATCCAAGAGTTGGTCATTTAAGTTCTGCAAGGGTATATATTCCATATACCCGTACCCACGCGGGTCATTAATATCCGATTTCCATAAATCGTTTTCACCACCGCTATAGGCTCCCCATAGTCGAATCAATTCGGCGGTTAGAGAAGTGCCACTCCGCATGGTTCCCAGCACAATGATTCTTTTTGTGATTTTGAACTCCTTATATTATTGTGACAGTGCAAGCGCGCTGATCACGGCCGAGCGAATGACCAGACTGGGATTATACAAGCACTTGCCTATCCATAAAGGTGGATAAGGTTGATCGAAATGTTCTGTGAGCCAGCGCGCCCCATTTTTCAAAGCGTTCTTTGGTACTTTGGCAACGTTCTCATTCCAAAACCAAAGAGCTTGAATCGCATAAGCGGTCTCTTCAGCAGTTGATAGATAGGTGCCCCATGAGCCATCTCTGTTCTGCGAGCGGAGAATCCATTTCACAGATTCTTCCACAAATTCGCTTGCAAATTGGGCGCAGGCAATGATGGCGTGCGCGGTCGCATAATAAGCGGAAGAGTGCCATTTATCCACCCAGAAGGGATTCGATCCCTTCACTTTATGCAGATAACGGATCACCTTCTGCACAGACGAATTCTTTTGATCCAGCCCTGCCTGCCCGAGCGCGCCAAGCACATGAATGTTTGCGCTAATGGAGGGATTCGCCTCCAGATCAAAACAGCGGAAGTGGTTCCTCTCCTCATATATTAGCACACTGGCTAGATCTTTTTCACAACCGAATCGTAGCAAAGTATCATAAACCAGCCCTGTATCATCGCTGTCTTTCACTGAGTATCCTGCTGCGAAACCAACGCCGCGCTTCGGCTGCCAGGCTTTTGAGAGGAAATCGATATGAGGCTGAAGTTTGTCGTTCTTTTTCAGGTCGGGAATAAAACTAAGATTCCATAACGCCCAGGCGATTTCAAAGACATCGAACGGTGCCACGTTTGGCATGCCACCATCTGGCTTTATCACGCCTCGCAAATAATTCAGCGAGGCCTCATCGCCTCTTTTGACGTATGTCGCAAAATAAGCTGTTGCAGACGGACTGACGCCTACCGAACCATTGCTTTCCTGCAGGTTCTCAACATCGATCATATGTAGTCCATCGGTGCCAGCCATTTCAGCAGAAAATGCCATTGTTACGTTCCTGCTGATCATATTGTTCTGAAGATAAGAAAGTTTTTTTGCACGTAGTTTGGACAATCTCCCCAAAATCCGATCCCCCTGCTTCTTAATGATACCCATCTTTTCAGCTTCCGCTGCCAGGGTAGGGGCGATCATTTCAAAGCCGACAGTCGCTCCGTTTGGATCAGATTGGAGGCCCTGCGTTGCTCCACCGACAATCCGCTCGAGAGCAAGTTTCCCATTCTCGATACGCATCTTATCGTGTACGCGTCGCCCTTGATAGGAGAGAGCAATCATAGCAGCGAGGGTACATAACACGCGATCATGATAATACATTGGGGCTGGTGCGCCCCACGAGCCATCGGGTAATTGATTTTCAGTAAGCCATGATAAGGCATGGCTGCTCAAATTCCAGTCAACTTCACCCAGGCGAGCAGCCCAGGCTGTATCGTAAGCTGTACTGCCCATGTGGCCTGGCCCAATTTCGTCCACCAATTTTGAAATAAGATCCGTCATTCTTCGCTCCCCCTTTTGGGAATCCATAGGTTGAATTTTAGTTTTCCAACTCCAAAAGCATGATCTTTATTATTGCGATAATAATCCTTTAGCCATTTGAGTTCATCGCCAGATAGTTTTGTGTAATCAGGTTCTGGTGTGGTGCGGACAAAAATATGATCGTAAAGGATGGCACGCAATTGATGTTGTGTCATATAAGGGGAAGGACTAAGAGAGAAGTACAAGTCTTCTTCACCGCTTGCGAGGAGTGGCATATCGAAGACGCTGAATTTATCGAAACCGATGAACAGACTGACCGGCAGCATGTCTTCGCCGTAGTATTTTCGAATGAGGGTTTGTTTATCAGGGATCGAGCCTTGTGCCACATAATATTCCACAGACAGGCGGGAAATCGTTTCTGTGACTTCATCTGCAAAGACCCCAAAGAACAGACGAACATTTGTGTTCTGTTTTGTTGCTTCGGTCGCCTCATACATTGACTTCAAAGCATATTCATAAGGCGTACCTGTTAGCATATTGCGATAATCGCCATAGAAACGAACTTTCACATCGTATTGCTCAAAGAATTCGCGATAGTTCTTGTCCGTTGCTGTACGCACCAGTCCATCTATTCCGACGCGTCGTGTATATTCGTCTCCTCGGCGCATGAGTTCGCGTCCGAATACGGGGGCAAGAATGGTGTCGATGCCGTGATCGAAGAGCATGGCACACAGTTCAACATGGTTTCTGATCGAAACATCCATGTAGGCTTCGAAGAAATCACCCTTGATCTCCTCAGCATGTTCGAGCAGAAACCAGCGTCGTGTCCCATTCACTGGGAAGACACAAACCTTTTCTCCGGTGGCCTTTACGAGCGCGGCAACTTCCTCCGTGGGGAGTTGCAGGAAACCCTCAAAGGGAATCATTGGTTTCTCCACACGTGCAATCAGAGTCGGGGAGTCCGATTCGTATGTTCCACATCACTGGGCATGATTTTCGTGAGCAAGTCTTCTTCCTTTTGAAGAGCGCGTCTGAAATCTACACGCGCCGCAAACCTGTGGCTGGACTTTTCTTACCGTAACGATGAGTTAGCGCAAAAGCCATGGCATGGAACACATGTGAAACACATGAATGACCAATAACGCTGCTATGAATTGAGGGAGGAGGTAAAGTATATTTGGTTTATTCTGAGCTTGCAAGGCGCTTCACCGCGCGGGAGGTGATACCTGCCATTGCGACCATGGCATGATTTGTATCTTCGAGATGGAATCCCAGCCTGCGTTTTACATCATAGGCTCCGCTTCCAAACCGAACCAGACGGACCTGGTGTTCAAAGGCTTCCTGTAATGCAGTGTATAACAGAAGGAAATATCCTCCAGGCACATCATCTTCAAGCCCAAGCGCCACGGCCAGCTGGAACTTGTTATCACGGATGACCGCGCCGCAGCCAACCAGCTCATTGTCTTTGTGGATTTCAAGCCACGTGCCATCGATCATCGAAAAGTTTTCGAGCAGACCACGCATCCAGGGATTAGGCGCGGAACCATGCCAGATCGAGACGTTTCGAATCAATCGTATAGCTCGATCCACATCTGAAATTGTCCTGTGTTTGCTGAGAACCAGCCCATTCTGTTCAGCCTCTCGTAAGCTACGTTTGTAATGCTGGCGGTCATGCTTGTTGCCAGCCTCCAGATATTCTTCGAAGCTTTGCCATTCCATCGGCATATATGTCCCAGGTTCTGATAGGGTGACTGGCTCAAACCCTGCGGGCCAGGACGGATATCGTAATTGCTCCGTAAGCAAGTAATCGAACAGCAGGAATGAACAACGCTGCCTTTTGAACTCCTCCTGTGCGGCCTGCGCCAGTATGGTCAGGGCCTCATCTCGAACCGGCTCGCCCGGTAAAAGCAGTGCGGATGTATCTGCAAGCGGTGAACGGCAAACAAGTAGAGGTCTGCGTTTGAAGACCGAAGCCATAAAACGCCGCGCCACTTCCGGGAGAGGCAAAGGCTCATTGTGTATCTTAAAAAGAACGGCACCCGCAATGGGCGTATCCCCATCCCAGGCAATCAGATAGGTGGGGGGACAATCTGCCATGGCGCGTTCTCCAAATTGATACCAGTGATGGCTTTGAAAGCCGCGCCCCGCGACAATGCGATCCCAAATTTCGGGGTCTATTTCATGAATGCTGTTAAAACTCTGCACCTTTAATTTCGCCATAGTGACTCCTGCGCACTTCCATTTTACATGAGCAAAATGAAAACAAACATTATCTTATTATGCCTTGCAAAAATGCAAACTGACCAGATCCAATTGTATAATAGAAGTAAGACCTACCGCTATCTCGTTAAAAGTAAACTTTTTGAATGAAGTTGCGGTCTAAAATTCTAATTTCAAGTTTACCTAGTTATGTGGTACTCTGTAATTATGCGAAATTATACCTTTCGTCTAAAGTCCGGACAGGACTTGTTTGACTCAATCGAAGCTTTTGTAAAGGAAAAGCAGATTGAAGCGGGGTGTATCCTGAGCGGCGTTGGAAGCCTGACTCTTGCAACCCTGCGCTTGGCCAACCGCGAGGTTTTATCCGAATATGGCGGGCATTTCGAGATTGTTTCGATTACAGGCACAGTTTCGATCCATGGTTCGCATTTGCATATCTCGATCTCTGATGAAGATGGCAAAACGATCGGCGGGCATTTTGAATCAGGCTGCAAAATCTATACAACGGCAGAAGTTGTCATCGCGGCCTTCAACGATGTTATCTATAAACGCGAGTTTGCAGAAGATTCTGGCTACGATGAATTGACGGTTTATGATGTGTAGGGGCGAGTTTAACTAAGACCCGTCCCTATGAATTATCATTCAGCGCCGCCAAGAATTCTGCCTCGTTTCTCACTGTTTTATTAAAGTTCAATCGTTTTCCAAGCCGGGTCAACTGCGGCGGGTCCACGTAGGTTGTGGCTAGAATTTCATCCTTACCCAGCACATCGTTTGCTTTTCCATCCAACAGGATTTTTCCCTGTGACATGGCGATCACCCGCTCGAAATTTTCCGCGCAAAAATCAATATCGTGCGTGATCGTGATCACAGTCTTGCCGCGCTTTTGCAACTCCGCGATCACCTTGGCAATCCGTGCGATGTTGACCGCATCCTGCCCAGTAGTTGGTTCATCGAAAATCACGATATCAGTATCCATCGAAATAATGGATGCCAGGGCAACCATCTTACGCCATGTGACGGATAAGTCATATGGATTGGTTTCCGTTTTATCAGATAACTCTGTCAGTGTGAGCGCGTCCTTGACCAACGCCTGGACCTTGTCGACGTTATAACCAAGATTTCTTGGCCCGAACGCGACCTCCGCACCGACGGTCTTGGAAAACAACTGTTCATCAGGGTTTTGAAAAACGTAGCCAACCCGACTGGCCAGCTTTGATACCGAATATTTGGTTGTATCCCAATCACCGATCAATACCTGACCCTGGGTGGGTTGCAGTAGTCCATTCAAATGTTTGACGAGGGTTGTCTTTCCCGCGCCATTCTGACCGACAACCGCAACTTGTTCGCCGGAATTAATGGTGAGTGAGATTCCATTTAGGGCTTGCACACCATTGGGATAAGTGAATAGGAGATTCGAGATTTCAATTTTCATAATGATTGTTCATGATATATAAACAGAATAAAATCTGTGCTCATTTATGCGTATCCGTAGTGAATCCCTCTACCGCCTCGTCCAATGTGACTGGCAATTCGTCTTTCTTCCAAAGGCCTATTTCCTTTGCCTTGCGCGCCACAGACGTGTAACGCGAGATTCCGAATCCGTTTTCCTGCAGGAGGGGAGAGGTCAAAACTTCTGAGGGAGTTCCGTCAAGGATAATTTGCCCATCTTTCAACGCAATAACTCGATCTGCGAATTGCGCGATCCATTCCACTTTATGTTCCACCACTATGACAGTCATGCCCCTTTCTGCCATCCTGCGGATCACCCCAAAAACTTCGCGTGTGCCAATCGGATCCATCTGTGAGGTTGGCTCGTCGAGCACAAGAACCTTCGGTTGCATAACCAGGATCGAGGTCAGTGCGACGCGTTGCTGTTGTCCTCCAGATAAAGAATAAGGCGAGCGCTCTGCCAGATCGCTGATACCGGTCAATTTCATGGCATCTTCCACACGCGCTTTCATCTCCTCGCGCGGAATGCCGATATTTTCCAACCCGAACGCAAGCTCTTCGAAGACGGTGTACTTCGCGCCACTAATTTGGTTAAAAGGATTTTGAAACGCAAGACCGACATTCAACACCCATTCGCTGAGCGTTGAATTGAGTGATTCCTTCCCCAACACTTCCACAAGGCCGGTTAGCTCCCCTTTGAAAAAGTGTGGGACAAAGCCAGCCAGTGTATAACACAGCGTGGATTTGCCCGCACCGTTCGGCCCAATAATTGCCAGGAATTCACCTTCATTCACGTGCAAGTTGATATTTTGCAGAGCGGGTGTATCTGTCAATGGATATTTGTAGGTGACGTCTTGCAGATTTACGATAGCCATAATTTGAGGACAAGGGTGAGGATGACCAGCGCGCTAAGGAACCAGCGAATCGTTCTATCGAGATTTGTATCAGGGATATCATACAAAGATGTTTTTGTATGCGTAGAAGTAAAGCCGCGTGCCTCGATGGCGATGGCGCGTTCTTCCACCTCCACCAGCGAGCCAAAGACAAGGGGACCAACCAATGGGCCCAACGAACCCACTCTCCTCAAGAAACTGCTTTGCGTATCCAATCCTCTGGAGCGCTGGGCTGCGATGATCGTCTGTGCCTTGGCTTGCATCTGAGGCAAGATTTGAAGCGTGGAAATAATGACGTACGCAAATTGACCGGGCAAGCCGCGCCGCGTGAGGTCACTCATCAATTCGCTTGGATGAGTGGTCAATAAAAAAAGAGTAAAAGAAGAAACCATAACAATAATCCGTATGGCATTACGAAATGCGAACAGCAGACTTTCCTGTGTAATATCCAGAAACCAAATTTTGAAAATCACATGTTCACCAATCGGTTGAAAAAAAGCTTGCATAAAAAAAAGAAAACTGGCAGCAGGCAGGATCAGCTTCAAAAATGTGCCGAAAAATTCTCGATTGACTTTGCCAATAAAACTCAGGGGGAAAATTGCAATCAATAAAAGTACGTGAGGTGTCCAGTACCAGGGACTCAGGAAGGAGATCAAGACCAATCCAAAGACCAACGTTAACTTTGTGAGAGGGTTGAGATGATGGAGTGGACTATCTCGTTTTACGTAGAAAGAGAGTCGCTCATGCATGACGTGAATTATAAATGACAAGCGTAGCACGCTGCAAAGCGGCAGTATGGACAAAAAAGAGACCAGACTTTTCGAGCCTGGTCTCTTTTGCTAAGCAGTGAAATTAGCCGCCGAGAACGTTACGAAGCATGAATGCCGCGAACAGCACAAGCAGCACAACTACGCCTACGGCAATGTACAACTGGGTTTGATTGGCGCCACCTTCAGGTTCCACGTTTTCCGGGCGCGGGAAGCGGGCAACAAAGCGCCTCGAGAGTCCCTGCACGATAGCGAATGCAAGCATGCAAGTTGTGATCTTGTCCACAGGCTCGACCAGGAAGCTGGTACTAAAGACAGCCTGCAGAACGCCTTGCCCAGTCTGGAGCAGATAGGCTGTGATAAATGAAGAGCCACTAGCAGTGATGCCGCCATAGAGATAGACAGCGATCGGAGTTGAAATGGTTGCCGCAGTCAGAGCCACGAGAAAACCTGTCACAACAACTTTCCACCAGCTCTTGAATAACCCGGCATTGGCGCATAACCCCGCCACTAAACCAATGAAAAAGGCGACAGGCCACCAGGGCAGGGCATTCGGGTCAACGGCAACGCCCCAAATAATGTTGGATAACGCACCCGTGAGCGCGCCGGCCCAGGGACCACACAGGGCAGCAACCAATACTGTGCCAATCGAATCCAGGAATACTGGCAGCTTGAGCAAAACCACGATCTGCCCGATAGCGATGTTTATAGCAATCGCCACAGGGATGAGCACCCATGTCATTGTGTTGAAATTACTTCCAATATTTAGCCAGGAACTGGTCTTCTGGCGTTGCATGGCTGATTCTCGCATGGTTACCTCCATCAAAGATTATTGATCTGCCCGCAGGGGCTGATACCATTCTCTTGATGAGATTTTGCCGTTTTCCTGCGGATTGTCTTTCAGATTGTAACCCTGAATCGCCTTCATCGTTTCGGTCAACAGATTTCAAGCTTTCGACGCCGAAGTTGCAAATGCCAACTTTTGAATTCTCTCCACAAATAAATCAATGAAGTCTCGCGCTCGCACACCAAGTGCCACTTTCATATTGGCTGGCTTTTTGCCATAGTTATAAAAATCAGCCACGGTCTTGCCCATCGAAATTCCGCCCGAAAGATCCACCTCGACCGGAAGTTGCTGATAGGTGCATAGCTCAGGTGCGAACGTCAATGCCAGCGCGAGCGGATCATTGATCACACATCCCTCGATTTGCTGATACTCATCATGAAATTCCATGTAGAAGCGTGTAGCCTCTGCAACGAACTTTGTGATAGGGGTATCAATTTTCTGCAATCGGCTCACATCCCCCGGTGTCAGAATACATTGATAGGTCACATCCAGCGGTACAAGCGTGGTGGGAATTCCCGCATGATAAACAATCTGCGCGGCATGAGGATCGACATACGTATTGAATTCGGCGAGCGCAGTTGTGTTGCCTTCATGTCGGATGGCTCCACCCATAATGATCAACTCTTTGAGTGCTTCCACAATACGCGGCTCCTTGCGAATTGCCAAAGCGACATTTGTCAAAGGGGCAATCGCCACCAGGGTGATTTCGCCCGGCGAGGCGAGAATCGTTTCGATGAGAAAATCGCTTCCATATTGAATGATAGGGTTGTGCTGCGGTTCTGGAAGTTTCGCATATCCCAAACCTGTATCTCCATGTGTCTCAGGTGCGAGCAGGGATGGCTGCACAAGCGGCAATTCACATCCCCTTGCAACAGGAATGTGGCTGGCGTTTGCCAATTCCAAAATGGAGAGTGCATTTGTCGTCGCTTGTTCCAACGAACAGTTGCCATGCACAACGCTCAAACCTTCGAGAGACAATTCAGGTGAAGCTAACGCAAGCAGGATGGCACAAGAATCATCAATACCAGGATCAGTGTCAAACAGGATTTTTTTCGGCATGTTATTCGCTAAGGTTCCGACTCAGCGTTTCCATTCTTTGCAAAAATAACTCAATAAAATCCTCACCGCGCACGTCCATCGCGACCTTCATATTGGCAGGTTTTTTCGTGACATTGAAAATGTCTGCAAACGTCTTTCCCATGGAAACGCCGCCGGCGATATCCACATCCACATAATACTCTTTCAAAGTCAAAAGCTCAGGCGCGATGATCGTCGCCAGAGTGAGTGGATCGTGTAATGCACAACCTTCATATCCCAGTTCAATTGAGGCTTTCAAGTAAACGTCAATCGCGTCCTTGAGAAAACGCGTCACAGGAGAGTCGATCTTCATCAAACGATCCACGTGTTCCTGTTTTAACAGGCATTTATGTGTCACATCCAATGGGATCAATGTAATTGGAATCCCTGAATGAAAAACGATGTGCGCGGCATGTGGGTCAACATAAATATTGAACTCGGCAAGAGGTGTCATATTTCCAGCCTCTTGTATCGCCCCGCCCATAATGACCAGTTCTTTAACAGCTTTAGCAAATCGCGGTTCCTTGCGGATCGCCATTGCAATATTCGTCATTGGTCCAATCGGAAAGATGCTGATCTCTTTTGGTTCTGCAAGGACTCGTTCAATCAAATAATCCACCGCGTGGCCCTGGACCGGTTTTGCCTGTGGTTGAGGCAATTGCGCGTTGCCGATGCCGCTTTCGCCATGCACATGGGCGGAGGCTCGCAACGGCTGGACAAGTGGGAGTACGCTTCCCTTCGCAACAGGGATATGACTTGCGCGCCCCAAGTCCAAAACTGATAATGCGTTGCGTGTGGCTTTTTCGACTGTGACATTTCCTTGTGTGGTGGTCAGCGCTTCCAGTTTAATCTCAGGCGAAGCCAAAGCCAACAAAAATGTGAAGGCGTCGTCCACACCTGGGTCGGTATCAATGATGATTCGTTTGGGGTTCATATGTTGGTGTAGAGCAGGGTTTATCCCTGTCCAAAGGGGAGACCCCAAGGGTTGCCCCTACGTGATAAACCTTTCTACCTCGGCTTGTGTTGGTAATGAGGGTTGTGCACCAAACTTTGTCGTGGCCAGCGCGCCACAAGCGCATCCATAACGGACAGCGTCTTCAAGTGATTTGTTTCTCAACAGGGCAGATGCAAATCCTCCAATAAATGCGTCGCCTGCGGCGGTGGTGTCAACCACCTCTACCTTATAGGTGTTTACGTGGGTTACCTGTTTACTCGAAACAATCAACGCGCCATTTGCACCCAGTGTGACAATCACGTTTTGCGCGCCGCGTTCGAGCAACGTCTTTGCGGCTTTTTCGGCGGAGGAAATATCGTGTACTGGTTGGCTTGTTAGTAAGTTGAGTTCGGTTTCGTTTGGGAGAATGAAATCCGAGAGAGAAATCAGTTCATCGGGCAAGGAACGCGCGGGAGCAGGATTGACCAGAACGCGCAATCCGCTTTCCTTGGCTCGTTGGGCGGCTGAGGTAACTATCCCGATGGGAATCTCCAGTTGGAGCAGGAGCAGTTTGTAATCTGAGAAAGAGACCGCATTTACATCCGCAGGACTTACTTGACCATTGCCTCCCGGGGATAAGACAATGCTGTTCTGCCCATTTGCATCCACAACGATAATGGCAGTTCCAGTTGCAGCTTGGGAGTCAATTTGAACGTGGGATGTATCCACATTGTTTTGTTTGAGATTGTTAATGAGTTCAGGCCCGAAGCTATCGTTCCCCACGCGCCCGAGCATTGAAACGGATGTGCCCTGCCTCGCCGCGGCAACTGCCTGATTGGCCCCCTTGCCACCCGGGATAATTTGCAGATCACTTCCGCTGATGGTCTCACCGGGCTGTGGAAAACGCGGTGCTCGCACGACGAGATCGGCATTGAGCGAGCCAACAACGAGAATATCAGGCATGCGTCGATTTTACTCGATTTGAATTTTCCCATTTGGTTTAGCATATAATTGCCGGGCTTGGAAGACTCAATGAAAAAAATCTGGCCTTTCTCGTTCTATTTTCTGTACTTTGCTGCGCTGTCCGCCCTCATGCCATTCTTTGTCCTTTTCTATCAAAGACTTGGATTTAGCGGCGCACAAATTGGTTTGCTGACTGGAATTCCTCCGCTGATTACATTAGTGGCGGCGCCTTTCTGGACCGGTGTTGCCGACGCAAAGCGATGGCATAAACTGGTGATGGGGGTCGGCATTACTGTTGCAGTCTTATCCGCATTTTTGCTTCCATCCTTCACGAGCTTTGCCGTCATTTTTACTATTATCATTGTGTTCAATATTTTTCTTTCCCCCGTAGCTTCTTTGGCAGATAGCGCAACCATGAATATGCTCGGTGACGAGCGAGCGATGTATGGACGCATCCGTCTCGGTGGCACGATTGGATGGGGATTGTTTGCCCCAATTGCGGGGGCCATGGTACAGAACTACGGATTGAAACTCGCGTTCTGGAGTTACTCGGCGATCATGCTGATCAATTTTTTTGTGAGCCAGCGATTTGTGCATGGCTCGCACGAAGAAGGCACATCGAAGCCGAGTGGCATCCGCGTCCTGTTGACGAATCGCCGCTGGATCAATTTTCTATTCATTGCTTTTCTGGGAGGTCTGGGTACGTTTGCTGTCAACGCCTATTTGTTTCCCTATATGGCTGAACTGGGTGCCAATGAAACAACCATGGGATTTGCTCTTACGATATCAACGCTGACCGAAATGCCAATATTCTTTTTTGGGGATCGACTGGTGAGGAAATTTACCACGTATGGCTTGCTTCTGTTGGCGCTGGTGATGGTTGCCATCCGCTCCTTATTACTCTCTGTGGTAAGTACCCCTTTGATGGTTTTGGCCTTACAAGCTTTTGGCGGGACAATCTTTCCAGCCATGTGGCTGGCAGGCGTTTCTTATGCAGATGAAAATGCACCAGCCGGTTTGAAATCCAGTGCGCAGGGCCTCTTCGGCGCGATGTGCTTTGGTGTTGGTTCGGCAGCAGGTGGATTTATCGGAGGGCTGCTTTTGGAAAGCATCGGTGGACGCGGCATGTTTTTGGTGTTTGGAATCATCATCCTGGTTGGGCTTGTCATTGCAGAGGGAATCAGGCGATTCTTTCCCGACAAGAATGAACTCCCGCAAGTTGTCGCAATCACTAGCGACAAATGAGAATAGGGAGTTGCGATTCACGCAACATGAAATTCACCGAACTCCCCACGGTCATTTCCTTGAGGATCGAGCCACTATAGCCACCCATGATGACGAGGTCAGCATGGATCTCTTCGGCGGTTGTCTTTAAAGTTTCCGTTGAATATTTTTTGCTGATGAAATCTGCTTCGATCTCATTGAACTCAAGATAATTCTTGGCAAAATCCTGGGCGGAACTATCCGAAACTGTATCATCCAATCCGGTCAGGAGGGTCAATTTTGTTTGGCATTGCTCCGCAAGATACGTAGCGACAAATAGAGCCTCTTTGGATTTTGGACTGCCATCAAAGGCCAGCAAAGCATGATGGAGAACAGAAACTTTCCCCGGAATTGCAAAAATGGGCCGAGAGGAACGCGCAATCAGCGTTCGGATATGAGAGGCCAATACTTTGATTCCCGTTGAGGGGGGATGAGCGATCTTCATCACGATCAGATCCGTGAGGGCGGAGCGCTCCAGTATCTTTTGAACTGGGTCACCCACTTCAATTGCCAATACACCCTGAACTTCTTCTTTTGCACAGATTTGATTAAATTGTTCCTGCAAGGCGAGTACTTCAGGATGATTTAATTCCGCGGCAGTTTTTACGATGTGAAGACCATGGATATTTGCATTCTCCAGATGGGCAATATGAATTGCCTGGTCAAGGGCATCATGATTCCTACTGCTCCTGTTAATGGGCACAAGAATATCTCTGAAGAGATGTTCAGAATAGCGGTTGAGCAACCGCGCCTTACGCCAGCTTCCAACGCGTGACTCTTCGGAGGTCGCGCGCCGGCTCTTGTGTTGGATTACAGCATCTGCCGCAGCCTCCGGACGGATGGACCAACCCAATTCTTTTTCGAGTTCGCCGCGATGCTCGGACATCCACACGTAAAGATCAGTGACCGTTCGATTTGGGAACCAGCGCATCATGCCGCGTTCGCGAACTGCTTCGTCGAAAAGAAGATAAATTTCACGGTACCAGCTTTCGGCTGAGTCCTGAAGCGAGCACTCCTTCTGATCTTCCTCCTGGATTTGATAACAACAGACACAGATTTCATCCAGCAGTTTTTGATATCCACCGGGAATGGTAATTCTGAGATCCATGAATTCCGGTGTTTTGCTCAATCCTGTTTGTTCGAGGAAGTCGGCATATTCGGCCTTGATAATCAACTCATTGGGCTGGATATCCGGCGATAAGGGAATATCTGTTTGAATTTCAATCACGTGGGCCTCGATGGTTTTCCAGGCTTCCTGTCGTGCGATGGATACGCGGTGATTGCCATCCAGGACAAAATAAACTTCACTGACTTTATAAACTTCGATCGCTGGCAAGCCCATACTGACTGGATCCAAGGAAATCGCCTTAATGTTGGCCCAGCGTTGACGATCTTCCAGGCGGCGTGGCAGGAAAGTGCGCGTGAAATCGGTATACCGCCCAACGCTCCCGATGATGGCATCCACGGGGATCATATGGATGCCTCTGTCGGAACGTCCCTGTAATCTGAGCTTGCTGGCTATTTCTTCATAGGACAGCAGTTCATTTGATCTGCCTGTGACGCGTGCCAGTACACCCTGCAATTTGGCACGCAGGTGCGCGGACTGAAAATCATGTATGGCAAGACGGAAATTTGGATTCATGCTCATCGTTGAGAAGCTCTATGATTATTATAGTGGATAAACGGTGCTTTTCAATTAATTCTGCGAAATGGTTTATGCAGGACCAAATGAAAAGTCCATCCACATGGATGGACTTTTTTCTTGAACGTACCATGTCACATTATCGTTTTTAGAACCAGAGACCTTTTGCTTCGCTCAACGAACTATTATTGAGGGCAGGTATTGATATTTTGGATCTCGTCTTGAATTCGTTGGATTCGGTTTGCGGGGCTGGGATGAGTGCTGAAGAATTCCGGCGGCGCATTGCCTGAGCTGGCGGCCTCCAGAATCTGCATGACGCTGACCATTTCATTGGGATCATAGCCCGAGTCATTCATGAAGCAAACGCCAAATTTGTCGGCTTCCAGCTCATCATCACGGCCAAATTTCAGAGTGATCAGTTGACCAATCAATGCCGCAACTTGAGCACTGTTGGCGCTGGCCGGGTTATCCGGGTCATATGTGGCAAGAACGGCTGCGCCGGTCAGGCCTTCCGTCAGCTGCGCCTTGGCGATTTGTTCGGCAGAGTGCCGGGCAATGACGTGTCCAATCTCGTGCCCCAGTACGCCAGCCAGTTCCCCCTCTGTTTGCAGCTTGTCATATAACGCTCGGGTGATGAAAATCTGTCCGCCGGGCAGGGCGAAAGCGTTGATCGTTTGGTCATCCCTTAGCAAATGAAAATCAAATTGATACGGGGAGTTGCCCGCAGGAGAACCTTGCAGGACTCTATTGCCAACCTC
>Ga0114129_10004572_pt1 | contig 19515 bp, 16 predicted proteins | sample RhiMetdeltSRZDD1_FD_80071 | JGI IMG/M metagenome (GOLD analysis project Ga0114129, IMG submission 80071) | Populus rhizosphere microbial communities from Tennessee, USA - Rhizosphere MetaG P. deltoides SRZDD1 (version 2) (version 2) | ecosystem: Host-associated > Plants > Roots > Rhizosphere >...
GGAACGCCGCCGGCGACCGCCCACGACAGGCGCGTGCCGTGCAGCCAGGTTGAAAACGTTTGAATCATGTCAATCGATGGCCGGCGATCGTCACGGAATCCTGTTCTTCAACCCCGGCGCGCCCGAGACCGGGCCGAAGTACGCCATCAGACGGCCCGCCGTGATCGCGCCCGTCCAGAAGATCAACGACATGACCGCGAGCGCTTTGGCGCCGCCAGTCAGCGGACTCAAGTCGAGCGACGGTCTGCCGAACACGTGCCGTCGAATCAGCGCCATGTTGATGACGGCGAGCGTGATGAACGCGAGCTTGAAATAGAAGACCGGGTTCGTCATCTTCGTCGTCGCGTCGGCGGCCAGCAGCGCCGTGCCCGACAGCGCGTTGATCCAGAACGCGATCCACATCACGCGATAGAACTTCACCATGGGCGCGAGCGGCATGCGCGGCGCGACGCCGAGAATTCTGAGCGCGATCGCGGCGTTCAGCCCGACCAGAAATCCCAGACCGACCGTGTGCAGGAACAGGATCATCGGATACGCCCACAGCGAGCTCGACTCGCGCACCCAGGTCGCAAACGCCGTGTTCTCGACCGTCGTGAGAAACGGCATCATTTGCAGACGAAGCTGGCGGCCTCGTCGGTGCTGCCGCTGCCCTTGTACGTCGCGATCTGCGGATACGGACACAGCGGGCGCGTGCGGTCGATGGCGCCGCCGGTCGCGTGCGACGCGAGGATCTGGTCCGGCGCCTTTCCGTGCTCGACCCACTGTTCGAGCGCGCCGACCATGTCGAACGTGTTCGGTCCTTCGCCGCCGCCGCAGTGTCCCATGCCGGGCGCCATGAACAGACGCACCCAGCTCGACGTCTTCACCGCGCCGCCCATCTTCTGCACGACGCTGTTGTAGTAGTTGACGCTCGCGCGCGGCGCGACGCTGCCGTCGCTCCACCCGTGATACATCAGCAGCTTGCCGCCGTGACCGGCGAACTTGCCCAGGTCCGGGTTGATCGCGTTGATCGTGCCCTTGTCGACCTCGTTCGCTTTCGCGAGGTCTCGAACGAGATCGAACGTCCGCCAATCCCAGTTCGGATCTTTGAAGACGACGTACTTGAATTGATCGAGCGCCGTGCCGGTCGGTTCGGCGCCGCCGACGAGTCCGGCCCACGCGAGCTCGGTGCCGGCCTCGAAGCCGGGGAAGATCTCCGCGCCGGTCTTCGGATCCTTGAGCGGGCTCATGATCTTCCGGGCCGCTTCGACCTGCGCCGCGGTCAGGCACGATGAATCGTCGCCTTCCTGCCCTGTCGCCGCGCTGCACTGGAGCGTCTTCGGATCGAATTTGCACTTCGGCGGATCGCCGATGAGCCCATCCTTCACGCCGTCGAGCGCATCGCACGCGGCGACGACGGCCTGGTGAATCATCGGATACTTCGCCGGCGGGATGAAGCTCGCCGGATCTTTCAAGCTCGCCTGCGCAATTGAAATCTGCCAGGCGTTCAGGTACGTGCGCGGGTTCGCCGACGCGCCCGCGATGATGCCGTCGAAGTCGTCCGGGTAACGCTGGACTTCGTGCAGACCCTGCCGTCCACCCGTCGAGCAGCCGTTCCAGTACGAGTACTTCGGCGCGTTGCCGTAGAACGCGGAGACGATCGCCTTCGCCTTGACGGTCATCTCGTGTTCGGAGCGGTACGCGAAGTCGATGAACTTCTCGGGATGTCCGAGCGCGAACGTCCCCGTCGCTCCGACGTGACCGGTGTCGGTCGACGTGGTCGCGTAGCCGCGTTGCAGCGCCTGGGCCATCGCGGAATAGCTGATCGTCCCGGCCCATCCGCCGTTGCCGACGGCCTGGAACTTGCCGTTCCATCCGTTCGCCGGCAGCCAGACTTCGATCTTGATGTCGGAGTCGCTCGTCGGCTTCAGCGTCGCGGCGACGCGGCAGAACGACGGCAGGCTCGCGAATGGATTCGTGCCGCGGCCGCCTCGGGCGGCCCCTCGACCTTGCTCGGGGCCGCCCTGAGGCCCTCGAAGGGCGGCCGGCGCCGTGAACGCGCCGGCGGCGACGATCTGCGCCATCGTGATCGTCGTGTCCGGCAGCGACAGCGACGTCAGACTTTCACATGACGCCGCCCCCGCCGGCTCGACGCGGGCGATCAAGAGAGCGACGGCTGACGCGAGCGCTGAAACGAGTCGCATGTCTTCCTCCTTCGATCCGCCGAACGTGCCGCCGCAATCGATGCACCGCCGGCACCAGCGTCGTCGCGCTCAGCACGATCCCGCCGACGCTGAGCGCGATGACGACGATGTCCCAGAGCGGACGGCGGTGATAGAGAAACGGAAAGTCGAGGCTGTGCAGGCCGTGATAGAGCCACCGATTGACGCGCGTGAGCCGCTCTTCCTTGCGCACGATCGCGCCGCGCCGCGGATCGAGATACAGCCACGTGCGCTGCGGATCCGCGTACCGGACGCGCAGCACCGGCAGCGAGAGCGTGCGATCCCGATCGTAGTAGTACGCGTCGTAGTCCTCGAGCCACGCCGCGTCGGCGACGTCGACGTCCGGCATCGCCGCGCGCGCGGCGGCGAGGAGCGTGTCGCGATCGAATCGGATTGGCGCGTCATGCGCGACGAAGAACGGCTCGCCGCGAAATTGCGCGATTTCGATCTCTTTGGTTTCCGAGGCAGCCCTGACCGTCTCCGCCAAGACTACGGCGGTCGAGAAGGGCTGCGCGACATCTGCGGACACAGAGATCGCGTCGAGACGCAGCGGGCCGCCGGTCACGGCCTCGCGTTGTTGGCGCGTCGGCGCCGTGCCCGGATGCCAGTCCCACGGATCCATCGACAACAGCCCGCTGAAGATCCACGTGAACGAGACGAGACCGACGAAAAGGCCGGCGTAGTGATGCCATCGCATCAGGCCGGCGTATGGTGTGTGCGACTGCTCGCGCTTCAACCGGTAGCGCGCCGACGGCGAATAACGAACAACGCCCCACACCAGTCCTGACAGGCACAAGACGCAGCCGGCCAGCGAGCTCCAGATGATCACCTCGTTCCAGAGCGGACCGTGCCGCCTGAGCGGCGTGAAGTAGATCCAGTGCAGCACCGCGCCGAGGTATCCCCAGCGACGGCCGCTGCCGTCCGTCTTCATGACCACGTCGCCGGTTTTCGCGGAGATATAGATGTTGGTGCCGTCCGGATCGCCGAGCGCGATGCGATGGAGCGGCATGGCGCGCCGCGCGTCGCCGATGAGCGTCCACTGATCGGCGTCGGTGAGGAGCGCGTCGTAGCGCAGAGTCGAGGCGTGCTCGGGCGCAAAGCGGCGGGCGAGATCGATCGCCTGCTCCCCGGTCAGCCGCGGCAGCGGCTCGCCGGTGTCGGCGAAGATCGTGATCGGCTCGCCGCGGCGCTGCACGCGGTACACGAGCCGATCGCCGAGCATCGAAATCCGCGCGCGCTCGCACGGCTGGCCGCCCGCGCCGCAGGCCGCCGCGCTCAGGGCCGCGTCGGCGATCGAGATTCGCGCGGCCGACAGATCGATCGGCGCGAGCCGGGCGCGCCGCTCTTCGGCGGTCAGCTCCGGCATCCGCGCGTACATCATCACGATGCCCGACGCGAACCACGTGACGAACACCAGGCTGCCGGCGATGCCGAGCCAGCGATGTGTGTAGATCAGCGCGCGGCGCCAGTCGACTCGCATGTCAGGGCCTGGAGGGCGGCGCGACCATCTGCGGGATGTACAGCAGATGACAGGCGGTGCACGCCTGAAAAATGTGGCCGCCCGCGACGAAAATCGCGTCCGTGTCCTTCGCCTCCGCGGCCTTCGCCGCTTCGAGCGCCGCCTCTTTCATCGCCTGCGTCCGAACGACCCAGCTTCCCTCGTCTTTCGCGCGACCCGGCGTCAACAGCAGGTTGCACGTCTCGGCCAGCATCATCGCGTTGGCGTGAACCAGCTTCCAGTCCTCCTCCGTCTTCGGGCCGCCGACCTGAACGCCGTTCTCCCACACGGCCGCGTCGAAGACGCGGTCCGACACCGGCTCGACGGTCGTTTCCATGATCTGCTCGAGCGTCGCAACCGGTTCGGTCGCCGCGGCCTTCGAGCACGAGGCTGACGCGAGCGCGGCGATCAACGGCGCGATGCTTACGAGCTGCGACAGGGAGTTGGGTGCCACGCGTTGCCGTCGGGAAGCTTCTTGAAGTGCGAGCTGGTGATGAACCGGCCGTTCAGGAATTGCGGATCGCTGACCACCGTGGTGACGACCAGCCACGTGTCGCCGTTCTCTTCGGGCGGCAGCGCGTTGAAATATTCGGTGAGCATGGCGTTCGCGCTGTACGGCACCCCGTTCTTGCGCAGATAGCCCGGACGCAGCCGGGTCGTGACGACTTTCAGCGCGCCGCTCGGCTTCGCCTGCGCCATGCCGAACATGCCGCCGCCCCGGCCGCCGAGCTCCCACTGCGCGACCGACTGACCCTGCCACGTGGGCTCGCCCGCCTGGCCCTGGCCGGCCGGCGCCGCAGAGGGAGACGGCCCGAAGCGGAGAACGCGCGTCTGCGTACCCGCCTCGGTGTCGATGTGCAGCGTCGTGTCGTTGTCCCACGTGATGTGAATCCGCCCCGGCACACGCATGATCGCCGGCGCGCCGTACGATCGGCACGCTTCGCCGGCGGCTTCATCCTGCTTCGGATCCCACGCGTCGGCCGCGCGCCGCGCCGCGGCGTTCAGCGGCACGCTGTCGTAGTCGCCCTTCGCCGGCGTCACCATCCGCCAGCGCCAGTCTTCGGTGACGACCGAGACCCAGTAGCCGGTGAGATCGACGGGCGCCGCCGCCCGCGGCGAAACAGCCGGCGCCTGTCCACGTCCGCGCTGTGCGACGAGCGGCGGCGCGGCCAGGAACGCGACCGCGAGTGCCCACGCGAGTGCGACGCGCGAGCCCATCGATCCGCTCCCGCCCCCCGTCCTGCCCGTCCCGCCCATCCCGCCTATCTCTGCGCCGCGATGCATTTCGACGTGATGTCGCCCAGCTTGAGCCGGAAATCGGGATACATCGTCTCGGCGCCGCCGCGCGTCGCCTCGACGGGAATGCCGCAGCGATGGGCGAAGTCGGCGACCGCGCTGTTCGTGTCGGGCAGGCTGTGCGGGACGCGGCCCGCCGGCCGATCGACTTCTTCCACGACCTGACACGGGTACGGCGGCACCCACTGATGCAGATCCAGCTCGTAGTCGGTCGTACGGATGAACGGTTCGGTGAGATAGACGGGATCGGTGATGATCGTCGCGGACGTGAGGATGTCGCCGCGCAGCATCCAATGCTCGGTGAGCGTCGCGCGATCGCTGCGCGGCAGGCCGTTGCGGCGCACGTAGCCTTCCTTGAGATGCGTCGTCTTGATCGTCAGGACGTCGCCGTCCCACTTGCCGGTCGAGAAGCCTGCCCACGTGTGCGGGGCGTTCGGCGACGGATGCGGACGTCCGTCCATGTAGATCTGACGGTCGACCGATCGCAGCCACTCGGCGTGCCACGCCGTGACCTGGCGCGACACCGGATCGACTTCTTTCCAGATGCGCAGCGGCGACGGTCCGCGCCAGATGTAGTCGGCGGAGTGCGGACGGCACTGCCACTCGGGCAATGTCTGGATCGACGCTTCCCATGTCGTCGCGCGCATGCGCGCGGCGTCGTTGATCGGGATGCCGAGATAATCGCCGAGCTCGGGGCCCGGCACGCGCTCGGGCTCGTCTTCGTGGAAGCGCGGCGCCCACTCGCCGGTGAAGTCGACGCCGGCGGTCCGCGTGCGTGCGACCTCGTCGTTGTACTCGACGAGCGACGCGGACGGGGCCTGGGGCGCCGAAGCGTCACGCGCAGGCGGCTGCTGCGCAAGCAGCGGCATCGTCAACGCCGCGGCGAGCGCCGCGAGCGCGCCCAGTCTCAATCGGTCCATGCCCGGTGAACTCGTGGCGAGTATACTTGCCGCGTTATTTTAAGAAAAGCTCTGATATGTCATCTCCGGCCGTCATCCCGCGTGCGTCGGCAGCGAGTGTCGTCGACGAGCAGCCGCTCAGCCGCGTGCAGCTCTCGACGATTCTTCTCTGCGGCATCGTCATCGTCCTCGACGGTTTCGATACGCAGTGCATGGGATTCCTCGTGCCGGTCATCTCCGAGAACTTGAACATCCCACTGCCCGCGTTCGGCCCGGTGCTGTCGGCGGCTCTGCTCGGACTGATGATCGCGGCGATGGCGAGCGGCCCCATCGCCGATCGCTGGGGACGCCGCTGGGTCGTGATCGTGTCGGTCTTCGTCTTCGCGGTGTTCGCGCTGCTGACGGCGCGAGCGAACACCGTCAACGAGCTGCTGCTTTATCGGTTCCTTACCGGACTCGGCCTCGGCGGCGCGATGCCGAACGCGGTCGCGCTGACGTCCGAGTACACGCCGAAGCGGCTGCAGCCGATTATCGTGGGCGCGATTTTCGTCGGGATGCCGGCGGGGGCGCTGATTGCGAGCCAGGCGGCGGCGCTGATGATTCCGTTGTGGGGCTGGCGATCGGTGTTCGTCCTCGGCGGCGTGCTGCCGCTCGCCGTGGCGATCGCCCTCGTCAAGTACTTGCCGGAGTCGGTCGAATGGAAGACGCAGAAGGCGCGGCACACCGAGATCGCGCGGGTGCCGGTCACGGATCTCTTCACCGAAGGACGCGCGCCCGGCACGCTGCTGCTCTGGGTGCCGTTCTTCATGAACCTGCTGATCCTGTATTTCATTCTGAGCTGGCTGCCGGCGCTGCTGCGCCAGTCGGCCATGCCGGTCTCGGCCGGCGTCCAGGCCGTGGCGGTGTTCAGCATCGGCGGCATCATCGGCATCCTCGCCGAGGGGCACGTGATGATGGCCGTCGGCGCGCGCGCGCTGCTGATTGTCGAGTTCGTGCTGTGCGCCGTGCTGATCGCGACGCTTGCCAGTGTCGCCACGTCGCTGACGCCGATGTTGATCGTGACGCTCCTGCTCGGCATCAGCGTGCAGGGGATCCAAGCCGGAATCAACGCGCTGGCCGCGATGTTCTATCCGACGACGGTGCGCGCGACGGGCATCGGGTGGGCGCTCGGCGTCGGCCGAATCGGATCGATCGCGGGGCCGTCGCTCGGCGGCGTACTGCTGTCGCTGCAGTGGACGCCAAAGCAGATTCTCACCGCCGGCATCGTGCCCGCGTTGTGCGGCGCCGTCGCGATTGTCCTCGCGGGCCTGCTGCCGCAGCGAGCGAACGCGTTTCGAGCGGACTGAATCGACGGCAGACCACATGCGACTCTGTCGATTCGGGGAAGGCCGGCTGGGACTCGTCGAGAGCGGCAGCGTTCGCGACGTGACGGCGGCCCTCGACGTGCTCCCCGCCTATCGCTATCCGCTGCCGCCGTTCGATCCGCTGATCGCCAATCTGGAGAAAGTGGCCTCACGCATCCGGGCCATCGCCGCGGACGCGCCTTCGCAGCCGCTGTCGAGCGTCACGCTGCTCAGTCCGGTTGCGAACCCCGGCAAGATCGTCTGCGCGCCGGTGAACTACCAGAAGCATCTCGACGAGGTCCGCGAGGACGCGGAGCTCCATCATCACAACAAGGGCACGATGGCGCCGATTCACTCGGCGGGCCTGTTCCTGAAAGCCACCAGCGCGCTCGCCGGTCCGGGTGAAGGCATTCGCCTGCGCAAGATCGATCGGCGGAACGATCACGAGGTGGAGCTGGCGGTCGTCATCGGCCAGACGGCCAGCAACGTGGCGGCCGCGGACGGCTATCAGTACGTGGCGGGCTATGCGATTGGGCTCGACATCACGATCCGCGGACCCGAGGAGCGCAGTCTGCGCAAATCGCCCGACAGCTACGCGGTGCTCGGTCCGTGGCTCGTCACGCGCGACGAAGTGCCGAATCCGGGCAACCTCAACCTCCGCATCGCGGTGAACGGCGAAGAGCGCCAGAACTCGAACACCAGGTACTTGATCCTCGGTGTGCCGGAGCTGATCGAATACGCCTCGTCGTTTTACACGCTGTATCCCGGCGACATCATCATCACCGGCACGCCCGAAGGCGTCAGCCCGATTCAACCCGGCGACGTCATCTCGGCATGCATCGAGAAAATCGGGACCATGGAAGTGAGCGTCCGCGCCGCGGTGTAGCGCAGGCCTTCGGGCCTGCCTGGACTTTATGGACACCACAACCTTCTATAACAAGCCGAACACGTCACCCGAGCTCAAGGCGCTCTACGAACGGCTTGCCAGGAAGAACACCGCGCCGCTGTGGGAGGTGCTGGGCGAGATCGTGACGCCGCAGCCGAGAGCTGGTTGCGTGGCCGCGATGTGGAAGTACGACGAGGTCCGCGAGCTGCTGATGGACGCCGGCGCGCTCATCTCGGCGCAGGAAGCCGAGCGCCGCGTGCTCGTCCTCGAGAACCCGGCGCTTCGAGGCGAATCGCAAGTCACGCCCACGCTGTACGCCGGCGTCCAGCTCGTGATGCCGGGAGAAACCGCGCCCACGCACCGGCACTCGGCCTCGGCGCTGCGCTTTGTCCTCGAGAGCGGCGACGGCGCCTACACCGCCGTCGACGGCGAACGGACGACGATGCATGCGGGCGATTTCATTTTGACGCCGTCGTGGACCTATCACGATCACGGGAATCCGGGCGACGCGCCGGCGATCTGGCTCGACGGGCTCGACATCCCGCTCGTCAACCTGTTCAGCGCGAGCTTCGCGGAGCATCACCCCGACGAGACGCAGCCGGTCACGCGCCCGGAGGGCGACGCGCTGACGCGCTACGGCCACGCGCTGATGCCGATCGACTTCACGCCGGGACGGCGATCGCCGCTGCTCTCGTATCCGTACGCGCCAAGCCGCGACGCGCTCGATCGTCTCGCGCGCAACGGCCCCGTCCATCCGGCGCACGGGATCAAAATGCAGTACGTGAATCCGGCGACCGGCGGCTATCCGATGCCGACGATCGCGGCCTTCCTGCAGCTCCTCCCCGCCGGCTTCGAGACGGCGCCCTACCGCTCGACCGACGCGACGATCTTCTGCGTCGCGGAAGGGCACGGCACGAGCCGCGTCGGCGACGAGACGTTCGCGTGGAACCCGCGCGACATCTTCGTCGCGCCTTCATGGCAGCCGGTGTCGCACGCGCCGCGAGGCGGCGAAGCCGTGCTGTTCAGCTTTTCGGATCGGCCGGCGCAGAAGGCACTAGGTCTGTGGCGTGAACAGATCACGGCGGACTGAGGACTCGTCCTTGCGGATTGATGAATCCGCAAGGACGCAATGACGCGATCTCTGTGCAGACTGCTCTTGACTCCGCACGTTCTGACGAGTCAAATCGCGCGCAGCCCCCCGCGTTAGAGCGACTCGAGCATGTCCAAATGGAGCAGCGCGCTTCAGATCCTGTCCGTCGTCATCATCGCGGCCATCACGATCGTGCGGCCGCCCGGCGGCACGCGCGACGGCGGCGTGGCCGCGCAGACCGCAGCCCCTGCGGCCAGACCGGCATCGCCCTCCGCGTCCAAACCGGCGGCCGACGGCGACGTTCACAAGGACGCGTTGACGCTCATCTCCGAGTACGTTCTCGGGAAGGATGATTTCGTCGCCCACGCCAATGAAGACGTCGCCAATCGCGTGCGCGATCTGCGAGCGCGTTCGCGCGATGTCGCGATCGAGTTCCTGATCGCCACCCTTCCCGATCCGATCGATTCGAACGCGCGGTGGATGTTCGATCCGATGCTCTACGCGATCCAGCGCGCCACGGTCGCCAATCAGTACGTCCTCGATCGCTTTTACATTCCCGACTGGGATCCCCGCCAGGATTACGCCACCGGCCATGCGTCGTCCACGCACGCCATCCACGAGCAGTGGCCCGGCGTCGTGCTGTTCCGGCGCGTCGAGCGCGGGCATGCGTCGGCGCTGACGCAGCAGCTGCTCGTGCTCTTTCTCGTCTCGGAAACGGCGACGTCCGGCGTGTATCAGGAGGCGATGGAGCGCGCGCTGACGATCGTTCACGACTGGAACGCCGCCGCCGATCGTCCGTCAGTTCCCGTCTATCGCATCGTGAGTCCCAGCTTTTCCGGATCGATTCCGTCGCTGCGCAACGTCATCGCGCGGTTCGACGCGAATCATCGCGACGAAAAGCGATCCGGCCAGGACAGTCTGGCCGGTTCGTATCACATCGTGAGCGGCGGAGCGACGAATGCGAACAATCGGGACATCCTCCTGACCGCGGTACCGCCGGGAAGCGGCCGGCTCACCTATGAGACGACCGTGCTGCCCGACACGGTGGTGCTGGAATCGCTCGTCCGGTACATCGCCCGCATCTCTCCGCGCGGCGCGGATCTCTGCCGGATGGCGCTCCTCGTCGAAAGCAACACGTCATACGGCCAGCAGGTCGGGAACCCGGCGCAGGCATCCGCGGCTGACGCGGAGTGCTCGACCGACGATGCCGATGCGGCGTTGCGCCGCGCCCTGCGGCTGCCGTTTCCGCTGCACATCTCGCGGCTCCGCGCACGCGCGCAGGCGGAGCGCGTGCGGGCGAACGCGGCGGCCGGGGTGCCGTCACGCTTCCGGTCGCTGCAGCTCGACGATCCGCTGACGGCCCAGGATCGCGCGATGGATCAAATCCCGGCGCTGTCGCCCGAGAGCACCGCCTCGACGGCCGATCTGATGCTGGCGACGATGCTCGATTCGATGAAGCGCGAAGGCATCTCCGTCGTCGGCCTCCTGGCGACCGATACGAGGGACAAGGTTTTTCTGGCGAACCAGATCGCGCAGGTGCTCCCGAGCGTCACGTTGTTCACGCTCGAAAGCGATCTCGCGTACATCCATCCGGACAGCGGCCTGCACGGCATGCTGGTCGGATCGAGCTACCCGCTCTTCAACCAGACGCAGCGCTGGGTGCGCCAGGCCGGCGAGGTCGACACGCGCATGCAGTTCCCGACGACGAACACCGAGGGCGTGTACAACGCGACGATTGCGCTGCTGCGGGAAACCGGCGGCGCGGGCGAGCCGCTCGACTATCGTGTCCCGTTCCAGGCGTGCACGGATTGCCGCCCGGGCGTGTGGCTCAGCGTCGTCGGCCGCGATGCCGTCTGGCCGCTCGCGATTGCTGCTCCCGTCGCCGCGGAGAAGGCGCCGGCGATGTGGACGCACATCGTCTCCGGGGAGTCGAACGGAGAGACCGCGGGGATCGCGAACCACGTGACGGTGCCGCTCGCCATCTCGGATGGGTTCGGGTTGAGCCTGTTCCTGGTGGCGGTCGTGGCGTTGATGCACGTCGCGGCGTTCGGGCTCGTGGCGATCCGCGGCCGCACAGCGCAGGAGTGGCGATGGCTGAAGCAGGCGTGCAACGCCACGGCGTTCTCCCCGATTTGCGGGACGGCCGCCGCTCGAGACATGTCGCGGCGGCGCCGGTACTTCGTCGCGTGCTTTGGATCGTTTCTGATCGTCTACACGAATCTGCTCCTGCTCGCCGCGATCGGCGTCCGCGGCAGCGCGTGGATCGATCTCACGCCGTTTCCGTCGGCGCCGCTCCGCTCGGCGGGGTTCATGGTCATGGTGGCCGGCTGGGTGCTGATGGCGGCGTGCACGATCGTTCTGCTGCTGCCGATCTGGTCCCGTGGCGGGCAGGAGGGCCAACAAACCGATCCTGCCCCCCGTCCTGCCCCTCCCGCCGCGGCTGCCCTTCTGCGCGCGGCCCTGATCACCGTGTCGGCGGTCATGGTGGCGGCGGCGCTCGCATTTCTGGGCGCGTGGTGGTTCAGCGCGGGTCTGTTCGTCGCCGATCACGTCGCCGCGCTGCAGGCGGTGCCGCTGTTCGAGCGCGCGGCGCATCCGGGAAACGGCGTGTCGCCGCTCACACCCATCGTGCTGCTCATCACGCCGTTCTACGTCTGGGCGATCGTCCAGATTCGCCGGCTCTCGCTGCCGAGCCTCACGCGCGACGGCGGCACGCTGCGCCTCCTGAAACAGGTGGCGGCCGGCGGCGCCGACGATGCGATCGGGCGGCTCGCGCGATTCATGGACAGTCCGACGGGCGGGCTTTCCGCGCGGCATTACGTCATCGTCGGGATCGCCTGCCTGATCGCCGCGACGCTGATGCTGAACCGCGTCGTGACGGTCGAGCCGTGGCCCTTCAGCCGGTTCATCGAGCTGGTCTCGCTGCTGCTGCAGTTTCTGCTGGTGCTTTCGATCGTGCAGTCGATCTATCTCTGGAACGTGCTGCGCGCCCTGCTCCGCCATTTGGACGCGCACGGCATGGCCGACGCCTACCGCCGTCTGCCGCCGGAGCTGCTCGAAAACCGCTTGTCGCCGCGTCCGCCGTCGCTGACCGACCTCGAGCGCGCCGTCGGGTTCCGGCGCGCGCTGCGCGTCGAGCTCGATCGAGTGGGTGCGACGCCGAGTGCCGGGCAGACGGCGCCCGGCAACCCGCTCGATCTCGCGCCCGACGCGTATCTCGACCTCGCGTCCGCGCTCGACGATCCCGCGCCGCTCGACGACGATCGCCGCCACCACCGCGCCTGGACCGACAGCGGCACGTGGAAGACGTTGTCCGCGTCGGCGTGCCTCCTCGCGTCGGTGCTCGAGGGCTACTGGCGCGATCACGTCCGGGAAAACTTTCTGCGCGGCGGCTCCGCGGGCGATATCAAGGACAACGTGCAGCAGTGGTGCCTGCGCGCCGAGGAGTTCGTGGCGCTGCAGGTCGTCTTCGTCATCCGCGAAGTGATGGCGAGCCTCGTCAACACGCTGTTCTTCGTCATCCTCGCGATTCTCCTGATGGTCGCGGCCCAGGGATCGTTCCCCATCCAACCGCGCCAGACGTTCCTCGGCATCGCGTGGGCGCTCGTCATCGTGGCGGTGGCCGTGTCGCTGCGCACGTTCTGGCAGATGGGACGCGATCCGGTGCTCCGGCGTCTGTCGAACGTGGATCCGCGCGGCTGGTCGTGGGATCGCGCGCTCATCACCAAGGTGGTCGTCTACGCCGTGATTCCGCTGCTGACGCTCTTCGCCGCGCAGTTCCCGTCGCTCGGCGGCACTCTGATGTCGTGGCTCCGGCCGTTCCAGCAGGCAATGCCGTGAGAAACGTCGCGCTGACTTCGCATGTCACACTGCAATCGTGTCCACGGAAACGCAACCACGAAACCACGAAGACACGAAAACCGTCAATCCACGACGACTTCGCCTGTCACACTGCCATCGTGTCCACGAAATGCAACCACGAAACCACGAAGACACGAAAACCGTCAATCCACGACGACTCCGCCTGTCACGCTGCGTCTGCGTGACACGTGAAGTAATCCGGCGGTGCATTTCGTGGACTTCGTGTCTTCGTGTTTTCGTGGTTGCGTTTCCGTGGACATGATCGCAGCGTGACACGCGCAGTCACGACAATCACAGACTGATATAGTAGTCGGCCATGACGACCGCAACCCTCGCTCCGCCGTTTCGCGCCGACCAGGTGGGGAGCCTGCTGCGCCCGGCGAATCTGCTCGAAGCGCGCGAGAAACGCAAGCGCGGCGAGCTGTCGGCCGGCGAGCTGCGGCGTCTCGAGGACGAAGCGATCCGCGACGTGGTCCGGATGCAGGAAGGCATCGGCATGAAATCGGTGACCGACGGCGAGTTCCGCCGCGGTCTCTGGCACATGGACTTCGTCTGCGACTTCGCGAACGTCGAGCAGACGGCGGGCATTCCGATCAAGTTCCACTCCGAGCAGGGCGAGATCGAGTGGAGCCCGCCGGGTGTGAAGATCACGGGCAGGCTGTCGCGTCCGCATCCGATCTTCGTCGAGGATTTCAAGTTCCTGAAAGCGACGACGACGGCGACGCCGAAGATCACGATTCCGTCGCCGAGCGTGCTGCACTTCCGCGGCGGCCGCAAGGCCATCGACACGGCCGCGTATCCCGACATGGACGAGTTCTACGCGGATCTCGCCCGCGTCTACAGCGAGGAGATTCGCGATCTCGTCGACGCCGGCTGCCGCTACCTGCAGGTCGACGAAGTGAACATGGCGTTTCTCTGCGATCCGACGCTGCGCGACTTCGCCCGCAGCCTCGGCGAGGATCCGGACAAGCTGCCGCACACGTACGCGAAGCTCGTGAACGACGCCACGTCGGCGCGCCACAAGGACATGACCGTCTGCATGCACCTGTGCCGCGGCAACGCGCGCAGCCACTGGGTGGCCGACGGCGGCTACGAACCGGTGGCCGAGGTCCTGTTCAACGAATTCAACGTCGACGGCTACTTCCTGGAGTACGACAGCTCGCGCGCCGGCGACTTCAGCCCGCTGCGCTTCGTGCCGAAGGGCAAGACCGTCGTGCTCGGCCTCGTGACGACGAAGAAGGGCGCGCTCGAACACAAAGCGGACGTCAAGCGCCGGATCGACGAAGCCTCGAAGTTCGTCCCGATCGATCAGCTCGCGCTCAGCCCGCAGTGCGGCTTCGCGAGCAACGCCGAAGGCAACGCGCTGACCGTTGACGAGGAGAAGGCCAAGCTTCAGTTGATCGTCGAGATCGCGACCGAGGTGTGGGGAAGCGTCTGACGCGCCCGTTGTGCCCTGCGCACGTGAATCAATGGACGTCTCGAGACGGCGTGCCGATCAGAGATCATCCGACCCATGCACGGCACTCGTGGTTGCCTCTGATCTCGGCGTTCTGCCTGGCGTTCCTGACAAGCTTCCTCACGCAGGCAAGCGACCTTCAACGGTCTGTTTGGGCGCGATCTGTCGGACCACTGTCCTCCTTCTGATCGCCGCACCCACCTTCTGGAGCTGCGGCGGCTCGCCGACGACCCCGCCGACGGCCCCGTCGACGACCCCGCAGCTGCCTCTTGCGTTCGAGACGGACTCGATGCGCTACTTCCACGAACCCGCCGACACGATCAACGTTCCGCAGCAGGAGGCGTTCAACGTCTGGGCGCTGGCGCGGCTGGCTGTGGTCGTACCGCAAAAGGTGGAGTACCGAAAATACGTTTCGCGCGAGGCCATGGCCAAATACACGGGTCGAGGCAACACCAATGGATTCGCCGAACCCGAGCGCTTTGTGTTTCATACGATTCGGCAGTATGAGAACCACGAGGTGGTGCACGTCTATACCGCGCTGATCGGCCGTCCGTCCGACTTCTTCAACGAGGGCATTGCGGTCTCCTTCCAAACGGACCCCAGTCGCAACGATTTCAGCGTGGTGTTCAACGGCCTTCAGCTGCACGAGGCGTGTCGCGAATACCTGCGCGCCGGCACGCTCCCGCTCCCGATCAGCCGCTACGTCACCACAAACGAGTTTCGCACCATCGCGGACCAGGTGCTGAGTTACCGGATGTCCGGATCGTTCGTGTTGTTCCTGGAGGAACGATTCGGGTTGCCTCGCGTACTCGCCTTTTTTCGAGTCAGCGGGCGCGACGACACGCTCGACGAGGTTCGAGCGCGTTTTCAGCAGACATTTGGCTTGACGTTGGAGGAAGCGGAAGCCGCCTGGCTCGCGATACTGCAGTGAATGGAGCACATGCGTGCGAGACTCGCGAATGGGGCTATGAGCCAACCAGGAACGCGGTTTCTTCCACGCATTTCAGGTACTCGGTCAGCGCCTGCCGCTCGTCGAGCTGACCGATCTTCAGACCGAGCTCGAGCACTTCGAGCTTCGCGCGCGCGCCCTGGGCGCGCGTCACGTTCTGTTCGACGTTGTCGGACTTCAGCAGCTGCGTGGCAACGGTCGCCATGATCGAGCAGACGGCGGCGCCGCCGCACAGGAGCCGCCACGACGGCGACGTCAGGCCGAGCGCCGCCGTGAGCCAGGCGGTGAACGACGGACCGCCGACGGCGGGACCGGCCGTCAGCGCCGCCGCGAGGCTGCCGCCGACGATCGTCGTGTTCAGCAGGCGGCGCTTGCGCGGCACCGCGGACGCGAGAAAGGCGTCCACCTGCGCGCGCTGCTGGTTGATGCGGCCGAGAAGCTCCGAGTTCGACACGGTGCTCATGATCCTGCCCTCGCGAGAAATCGCGTCGTGACGCTCCCGGAATTCTAAGACGCTCGGCGCGGGCGTGCGTAAGGGGTCGCGATTTGTGCGAAAGGCGAAACATCTTTGCTAGTGGCGTGTCCACGCCGAACAAGGACCAGATCGCGGAGCGCGGCGCCCGGATGGCAAGGCGCGACGACCGAGCATGCCGGGAGCATGTGAGGGAGGAGCAACGCAGCCAGCCGGGATGCCTCGCCCGCGAGGTGGTCCTTGATCGGCGTGGACACGCCACTAGCCGCGGGCGGCGCGGCCGGCGTGCCAGACGAGTGGCGACGACGGCATCGGCAGCGACGGCCAGTGCAGCGGCGGGAATGCCTCCTCGGGATTGCCGGGCGATTCGGCCGTGCCTCGTTCGCCCGTCGCACGAGTCAGCTTGGAGAGCACCGCCTCGAGGAGCGGCGTCATGCAGCGAAGCTGCCGCGCGCGAATCATCATGTCCCAGAGCGGCTCGAACTTCTTCCAGCCGGCGGCGTAGAAAAAATGCTTCGCCTGATGCTTGAGCGTCCCGTGCGACAGCGACGCGCGCCCGATCGAGGCCCATCGATAGAACTCGCGGTATGCCCAGTCATATCCTTCCTTGAGAACCGCGGGCGTCAACCGCGCGGGTCTGTAGACGACGTGCCGCGTGTCGTAGAGATCCCAGTTGCGCGCGACGATGCGCCCTTCCTGCTCCATCCGGGCGAAGAGTCTGGTTCCGGGATACGGCGTCTGAATGTGAAACGTCGCTGTCGTGATGCCGTGCTCGATCGCCCAGTCGACCGTCCGCCGGAACACGTCCTCGCCGTCGTCGTCCATGCCGAAGACGAAGCTGCCGTTGATCATGATGCCGAGGCCGTGCAGCCGGTCGGTCACGGCCTTGTAATCGCGCCCGAGGTTCTGGATCTTGTTGCTGCGCGCGAGGTTGCCCGGCGTCAGCGTCTCGAAGCCGACGAAGATGCTGCGCAGACCGGCGTCGGCGGCACGCTCGATGAGATCGCCGCGCAGGATGGAGTCGACGGTCGCGGCGCCTTGAAACAAACGGTTCATTCCGCGCATGCCCTGGAAGAGCGCGGCGACGAAGCGGCGATCGCCGAGCAGGTGGTCGTCGAGGAAATACAGATGACGTCCGGGCAGCCGCTCGATTTCGGCGAGCGCGTCGTCCACGCGCTGCGTGTAGAACGAGCGGCCGCCGGTGAAGAAGGCGTCCTTGTAGCAGAAGTCGCAGTGCTGCGGGCAGCCGCGCGTGACGACAATCGAGTTCGGCACCAGGTAGTGGCGCCGCCGGATCAGATCGCGGCGGATCGGTGGAACGCGGTCGAGGGTCCGGCCTGATGTCGAGCGATAGAGGTTGTCCGCGCGGCCGGCTCGAAAGTCCTCCAGGAATCGCGGGAACGTCTGTTCGCCCGGCCCGAGAAAAATCGCGTCGGCGTGCGCGCGCGCCTCGTCGGGCAGCGACGTGACGTGCAGTCCGCCGAGGGCGACGAACGCTCCCCTGGCGCGGTAGCGGTCGGCGAGCCGATACGCGCGGTACGCGTTGGTGATGTAGACCTGAATCACCACCAGGTCGGGCCGATCGCCGCAGCCGGACCCGTCGGCGATATCGGGCCCCTCGACGTGCTCGTCGACGATCACGGCCTCGTCGTCGGGCGCCAGGTACGCGGCGAGCGTGGCGAGTCCGAGCGGCGGGAACAGCGAGTACTTGATCGGGCGCCAGTACGGGCTGGTCGCCTCGGTGAGCGCGGGAAGAATGAATCTGACCCGCAGTCCGCGGAACGGCGCTGGTGGCATTGTGCCAACTACTTTACATTAGAAAGTCGTTTCGGTGTAGGCTGCGATGCCTCGCTATGCGCGCCAAGAGGCTGCTCGATGTCGCCGGCGCCGCCGCCGGCCTGCTGGTCTTCCTGCCGGCGATGGCGGTCGTCGCGCTCGCGATTCTGCTGGACGACGGCCCGCCGCTGCTGTTCCGTCAGGAACGGCTCGGCGAGCGGCGGCGCCGCTTCATCATCCTGAAGTTTCGATCGATGCGGGACGGCCGGATCACGCGCGTCGGCCGGCTTCTGCGCGACACCGGCCTCGACGAGCTGCCGCAGTTCATCAACGTGCTGCGCGGCGAGATGAGCGCGGTCGGGCCGCGGCCGCTGACCGAAGCCGACGCCGTGCGGCTGGGATGGACCGCGCCCGGCTACGACGATCGCTGGCGCGTCGCGCCCGGGCTCACCGGCCTCGCGCAGGTCGTCGGCCCCAACGCGTCGCGAGCGTCGCTCTTCCTCGATCGGGCGTACATCGCCCGGCAGAACATCTGGCTGGACATCCGATTGATTGCCGCGTCCTTCGCCATCAACGCGCTCGGCAAACGGCGCGCGCGCGAGCTGCTGATTCGACGGTAGCGCAACGGCCGAGCTTCACAATCCGCGAAACGCCACGAAGACGGCGTGCAATTCCGTGCACGCGACCCTAATACACGCGCCCATTCGGTCGAAAACAGAAGGTAACCCCACAACCAGAAGCTTCGCCGGCGCGGTGAGCATCGTCGCATCGGCGAATGGAGGGCGGATTGAAACGGCAGTATTCGATTGCGATCGCGATGGCTCTTTGTTTGGCGGCAGCGTCGGCCGAGGCGCAGGACCGCGCGACGGCGTTTGGCAGCGTCCGTTTTGGCGAGACTCCGACGCGCGTCGCCGAAGCCATGGCCGCGATCGGCTTGGCGCCGTATACGAAGATCAAGGCCGACGAGCGATTCCCGCTCGACCAGACGTTCCAGGGAATGCTGCTCGGCGAGCAGGCGGTGGTGATGACCATGTTCGACGGGAACGGCGCCTTCGAAAAAATGATCGTGAGCTTCCTGACCGAAGAGCAGGACTGCTTGGAGTTCTACGGTCAGTTCAAGGACGAGCTCATCGAAAAGTACGGAGCGACCACACTCGACGTGCATCGTTACGACTATCCGTTCAGTGACGGCGATCATGTCGGCCACGAACAGACCGCGATTCGCTTCGGAAAGGGACATCTTGCCGCCACGTGGAAGCGCGAGGACGCAGGCGACCACACCGGCGGCATTGCGCTGTCAGTCGAAGACAATCTGACCGTGCGGCTCACCTACGAGTCGGGCAAGTGGTCCGTTGAATCCGATCGACGGAAAAGACTTCTGAACGCTGCCTTCTAAACGGGATGTTGCCGCAGCCGCCCGGCTGAGGCTCAACGCCCGAGGTCGTAGAATGCGCCGACACCGATCGGCGCGATTTCCGCTGCCAGCCGTAGGGCTTGGTGTCCGCGTTCGAACAGTCTGCTCCCACCGTCGGCCAAGTTCCCACGCCAGCAAACGCGCGACACGCCACAATCCAACGATTATGCCTGGCACGAACGTTGACATGGCGGTCGGGACGATATGCACACGCTGATGCAGGATGTTCGCTACGCCGTCCGGCTCCTCGCCAGGAATCCCGGGTTCGCCGCGGTCGCGATCATCACGCTGGCGCTCGGCATCGGCGCGACGACGGCAATCTTCAGCTTCGTGAACGGCGTCGTGCTGCGGCCGTTTGCGTTCAGGGACAGCGA
>Ga0114129_10004573_pt1 | contig 19513 bp, 19 predicted proteins | sample RhiMetdeltSRZDD1_FD_80071 | JGI IMG/M metagenome (GOLD analysis project Ga0114129, IMG submission 80071) | Populus rhizosphere microbial communities from Tennessee, USA - Rhizosphere MetaG P. deltoides SRZDD1 (version 2) (version 2) | ecosystem: Host-associated > Plants > Roots > Rhizosphere >...
AGCGTGGCCAGCGCGGTGATCGCGTCGTAGAAGTCCGGCGTGATGTGGACGGCCCGCTCGTAGTGGTCGATGGCGTGGAAGACCATGCCCTTCTTCTCGTAGGCCAGGGCCAGGTAGTAGTGGAGCAGGTCGTTGAACTGGTCGATGGCGAGGCCACGCGTGAAGGCGGCGATGGCGTCGTCGAGGCGCTCCTGCTTGAGGGCCACCACGCCCTCCTTGAGCTGCTGGCGAGCGGCCGCTTCCGACGTGGGGGAGGGTGACGGCGCCCGGTTGAGGAGCGACTCGACCCGCCGCAGCAGCTCCGCCGCCTCGAAGGGCTTCTCGATGTAGTCGTCGGCGCCGTATTTCTCCTTCACGTCGGCCGCGAAGCGCCAGCCGGTGTGGATGGCGGAGACCATGACCACCGGGATGTGCCGGAAGCGCTCGCTGGTCTTGAGCTGGCGGCAGATCTCGAAGCCGTGCACCTCCGGCAGCATGCCGTCGAGCACGACCAGGTCCGGCATCGTCTCGCGCACCTTGCTGAGCGCCTCGCGGCCGCTGCGGGCGGTGACGACCCGGTACTTGCGCGACTGGAGGACGTGCTCCATGAGCTGGAGCACGGGCGGGTCGTCGTCGACGACCAGGATCGTCTGCACCTCCTCGACCGCGGGCACGCGCACGGCGGCGGAAGGCACCGGGACATGGGTGAGCGGCGTGCCGGCGAGGGTCTCGAAGACGGCGCGCTCCTTCTCCTCCAGGGGCACCACCGGAACGGGCTTCACCTCTTCGGGCTCCGGGGCGGGGGGCGGAGCGGCCACCCGGGCCTTCTGGACGCTGGGGGTGATCTGCCGTTGACCGCTCTTGACGGCCCGGCGGGCCTCCGCCACCGCGTTCTTCACCGCCGACTCCAGCGCGATGAGGGGGGCGAGGCGGACGCCGGTCTTGAACTCGATCTCCGAGATGACCGTGCGGTCCAGCGGGTCCGCCATCGCGAGCTGCAGCCGGGTCCCCTCCACCCGCACCGGGAACACGAGATGGCGCTCGCACAGCTCGAGCGGGACCACGTCGAGCAGGGACAGCTCGATCTCGGTCTTGGAGAGGTCCACCGGCGGCACGCCGAGCTGCCGGCCGAGGTAGGTCACCGCGAACTTCTCGGTGAGGATGTGCTGGCGGACGAGCACGCTCGCCAGCCGCTCGCCGTAGGTGCGCTGCAGGGACAGGGCCTCGGTGAGCTGGGCGGGGGTGACGAGCTCGGCCTCGCGAAGGATCTCGCCGAGCTCCTTCCTAGGCACCGGAGCGGGTCTCCTCCACCGCCACCGTCAGCTCCAGCCGGCGGGAGCCCCGCGTGACCGTGAGGCGCAGGTGCGAGCCCACGGGGGCCCGGGCCAGCTCGTTGCGGAGCTGGGCCGCCGATTCCACCGGGCGGCCCTCCACCGCCACCACCACGTCGCCGGGCTCGACGCCGGCCCGGTCGGCGGCGCTGTTCCGGAGCAGCTCCACGATCAGGACCCCGGCCCGGTCTCCCGCGCCGGGCAGGGAGTCCTCGCCGACGTCGGCCACGCGGGTGATCCCCACGGTGCCCCGCGCCACGCGGCCGTGGGCCACGATCTGGTCCACGACCAGCCGGGCGAGGTTGGCGGGGACCGCGAAGCCGATGCCCTGGTAACCGCCGGTCTCCGAGTAGATGGCGGTGTTGATGCCGATGAGCTCGCCGCGCGCGTTGACGAGCGCGCCGCCGGAGTTGCCGGGGTTGATGGCGGCGTCGGTCTGGATGAAGTCCTCGTAATCCACGATGCCGATGTTCGACCGGCCGGTGGCGCTGATGATCCCCATCGTCACCGTCTGGTTGAGCTGGAACGGGTTGCCCACCGCGACCACATACTCGCCGACCTCGGCCTTCGCGGAGTCTCCCCACGGGAGCGTGGGCAGGCCGGCCGCGTTCACCTTGACGACCGCGATGTCGGTCACGGGGTCGGTGCCCACCAGCGTCGCCGGGAGGCGGCGGTGGCCGGCGGTGGTGATCGCGATGCGGCTGGCGTGCTCGATCACGTGGTTGTTGGTCACGATGATCCCGCCGGGGGCGACGATCACGCCGGAGCCGAGGCTCGTCTTGCGCTCCTCCTGGGGGATGCGGAAGGGCAGGTCGCGCCCGAAGAACTCCCGGAAGAAGGGGTCGCTGAGGAACGGCGAGCGCTCGGTGCGGTAGACCTGCAAGGCGGAGATGTTGACGACCGCGGGCGTGGCCCGGCGGGCGATGCCGCGAAAGTCCGGGCCCAGGGGCAGGGCGGCCGGAAGAGACGCCGGAGTGGCCGCCGTGCCCGCGGCCCGGGTGGGAGTCTCGATGCGGCCGGCCAGGCGCGTTCCCAGGAGCACGCCCGCGGTGAGGCAGGCCGCGGCGACCGCCGGCAGCACGGCCCGGCGGCTCATTCCCGGTCCCGCCGCGAGCCGGCGCGGCCCGTCAGCTTCGGCAGCTCCAGGCGGAGCACCCCTTCCCGCAGTTGCGCGCTGACGCGGTCGGGGTCGACCTCCTCGCTGAGCTGGAAGGACCGCAGGAAGGGCCCGTGGCTGCGCTCCATGCGGTGGAACCTGTCCGGCCGCTGGCCGAGGGCGCGGCGCTGCCCCTTCACGGTGAGGGTGTCGCCGTCGACGTGGACCTCGACGTCGTTCTCGTCGATGCCGGGCAGCTCGAGGAGGACCACGAACGCTTCCGGCGTCTCGTAGGCGTCGGCCAGGGGCGTCCACGTCGCGGACCCCACCATGGCCGGCTCCTCGAGCCGGCCGGCGAAGCTCTCCTCGAAGAGCCGGTTCATCCGCTCCTGGAGGTTGAGCAGGTCCCGCAAGGGATCCCACTTGCGCACGGTCACGGGCGTGCCATCGGGCGGCCGATCGACAGGAAAACAGTGTACGGTCCCGGGTTTGGGAGGGTCAAGCGCGGGGCGGCCTCAAGGACCCAGCCGCTTGCGAAGCTCGTCGAGCAGCGCGAGGGCCTGGAGCGGCGTCAGGTGCTCGAGCTCGAGCCGGCGCAGGTCGTCGAGCACGGATTCCTCGGCGCCGGCGAAGAGGGCGAGCTGCCGTCCCGCGGGCGCGGCCGGGCCCGGCTGTTCGCTGCGGGCGAGCCGGGGCCGGCCCTCGCGGTCGAACTCGGTCCGCTCGAGGTTGCGCAGGATCTCCTGCGCCCGGGCCACCACCGGGGCGGGGAGCCCGGCCAGGCGGGCCACCTGGATCCCGAACGAGCGGTCGGAGCCGCCGGGCTCGATCTTCCTCAGGAACACCACCGTGTCGTGCCACTCGCGCGCCGAGACGTGGAGGTTGCCGACGCCGGGGAGGTCGGCGGCGAGGTCGGTCAGCTCGTGGTAGTGGGTGGCGAAGATCGTTTTTCCTCCCGTCGCCGGATCACGGGCGATCTGCTCGGCCACCGCCCACGCGATTGACAGGCCGTCGAAGGTGGCGGTGCCGCGGCCGATCTCGTCGAGCAGGATCAGGCTGCGCGCCGTGGCATGCCGGAGGATGTGGGCCGTCTCCTGCATCTCGACCATGAAGGTCGACTGGCCGCGCAGGATGTGGTCCGTCGCCCCCACCCGCGTGAAGATCCGGTCGACGATGCCGAGCTTCGCCTCCCGCACGGGCACGAAGCAGCCCATCTGCGCCATGACCACGATGAGCGCCGTCTGGCGCAGGAAGGTCGACTTGCCCCCCATGTTGGGTCCCGTCAGCACGAGCAGCCGCGGCGCGCCGTCGCCCATCTTGAGGTCGTTGGCCACGAACGGCTCGCTCAGCACGCGCTCCATGACCGGATGGCGCCCTTCCACGTAGAGGAGCTCGTCCCCCGACCCGATGCGCGGCTTGACGTAGTTGTAGCGGGCGGACACCTCGGCCAGCGTCGCCAGCACGTCGAGGACGGCGGCGGCGCGGGAGGTGCGCTGCACCTCGCGGGCGGAGGCGGCCACCCGGCCCCGTAGCGCGTCGAAGATCTCGGCCTCGCGCAGCAGGATGCGCTCGTCGGCCCGCAGCACCTTCTCCTCGTACTCCTTCAGCTCGGGGGTGATGAAGCGCTCGCCGCCGGCGATCGTCTGCTTGCGGACGTAATCGGGCGGCACCAGGCCGAGGTTCGACTTGCTCACCTCGATGTAATACCCGAACACGCGGTTGAACCGGACCTTGAGCGATGCGATGCCCGTGCGGGACCGCTCGCGCTCCTCGATGGCCGCGATGGTCGTGCGGCCGCCGTGGCTCATCTGCCGCAGCTCGTCCAGCTCGGGGTCGACGCCGTCGCGGACCAGGCCGCCGTCGCGCACGGTGGGGGGTGGCTCGTCGACGAGTGTCGTCTCGACGTCCGCGGCCACGCCGAGCGGGGGGTCGAGGTCCTTGAGCTGGGCCCGGACGAGCGGCGCCACGCAGCCCTCCGCCGCCTCCGCCGCCGCGGGCAGCGCCCGCAGCGAGCGGGCCAGTGCGCACAGGTCGCGGGGAGAAGCGGTGCCGAGGGTCACCCGGCCCACGATGCGGTCCAGGTCCTGCACGCCCTGGAACGCCTCCCGCAGCCGGCCCCTCTCCACGGTCCGGAAGGCCAGCTCCTCCACCGCGTCGAGGCGGTCCTGGATCGGCTCGACGTGGACGAGGGGACGCAGGATCCACTCCCGCAGGAGCCGGGAGCCCATCGCGGTGGCCGTCTCGTCCAGGACGTCCAGCAGCGTGCCCTGGCGGCCGCCGTCGGCGAGGTTCTCCACGAGCTCCAGGTTCCGGCGGGTGAGGCCGTCGATGACGAGCCCGTCGCCGTGATGCCGCGTGCGCAGGGACGTGACGTGGGCGAGGTCGCGCTTCTGCGTCTCCCGGACGTAGCGCAGGGCCGCCCCCGCGGCGGCGGCGGCGCGGGGGAGGGCCTCGCAGCCGAAGGCCTCCAGGCTCGCCACGCCGAAGTGGGCGGCGAGGTCGCGCCGCCCGGAGCGGGCGTCGAAAGCGGACTCGTCGAGCGGGGTGCGGGGGATGGCGCCTTCGGTCTGGAGCGGATCGGCGAGCCACGCCGGCAGCTCGGCGCCGCGCGGCACCAGGACCTCGCGCGGGCGCGTGGCGCCGACCTCGTCGCGGAGGCGGTCCCACCGCGCGGGCCCGCTCCACTCGCTCACGAAGAAGTCGCCGGTGGTGGCGTCGAGCCAGGCGGCGCCCAGGGCCGAGTCGCCGGGCGCGACGGCGAGGACGTAGGACGTCTCGCCGGCCTCGAGGGCGGAGGCCTCGAGCTGCGTCCCCGGCGTGACCACGCGGACGACCTCGCGGCGCACCACCCCCTTGGCCGAGCGCGGGTCCTCCATCTGCTCGCAGAGGGCGACCCGGAAGCCCTGCTTGACGAGCCGGCCCACGTACGCCGTGACCGCGTGGTGGGGCACGCCGCACATGGGGATGGCGGCGCCGTCGGGGTCCTTGGCGCGCGAGGTGAGGGCGATCTCGAGGGCCCGCGAGGCCACCACCGCGTCCTCGAAGAACAGCTCGTAGAAGTCGCCCATGCGGAAGAAGAGCAGCGCGTCGGGGTGCTCGGCCTTCATGCGGTGGTACTGCTGCATGGCCGGCGTGAAGGCGGCGCTGGTGGCGACGGACATGGGCTAGAGGAAGGCTAGCCTATCGCAGGGCCGGGCCAGGACAACCCCGGCCTCCCTCTCCCCCTTGGGGGAGCAGGATTCCGATCTTCATCGGCGTCTCGCGCGCGCGCGGCTCCGCCGGCCGTTCCGATGCATCACGGGCGAAAGTATAGACTAACCGGCACGAACGAGGGACCTCTCGTGCGGGTGCTCGCGGTGGACACGACGACCGAGCGCGGCAGCGTGGCGGTGACCGCCGACGACGCGGTCTCGGGCGAGGTGCGGTTGGCGTCCCCGGAAGGCCATTCGCGGCGACTGCTCCCCGCGATCGATTTCCTCCTCCAGTCGCTGGGCCTGCGGCCCGACGAGCTGGACGCGTTCGCCGTCACCACCGGCCCCGGCTCCTTCACCGGCCTCCGCGTGGGCCTCAGCACCGTCCAGGGCCTGGCCCTCGGCGCCGGCCGGCCGTGCCTCGGCGTGAGCGCCCTGGACGTGCTCGCCGCGCGGATCGCGGGCGCCGCCCCCGCGTCGGTGGCCCTGATGGACGCCTACCGCGGCGAGGTCTACGGCGCGGTCTACGACGCGCAGGGCCGCGAGGTGGGCCGCGCGGCCGTGGAGCGGCCGGAGGCGCTCGTCGCCCGCGCGCCCGAGGTCGCCGCGTTCGTGGGCGACGGGGCCCAGCGGCACCGCGAGCTGATCCTCTCCCTTCGGCCGCGCGCGCTCTTCCCCTCGCGCACCCTCTTCCTGGCGGGCACGCTGGGCCGGCTGGCCGTGCCCCGGCTGAAGCGCGGAGAGGGCGTCGCGCCCGGCGAGCTGCGGCCGCTCTACCTGCGCGAGCCCGACATCCGGAAGCCGGCGCGGTGAGGACGGCCGGGCCTTTCCTGGAGGAAGGGGAGGAGGGCGATCTCGACGCGCTCGTCGAGATGGAGCGCGAGTCCTTCAGCCATCCCTGGACGCGGCGGAACCTCAAGCAGGCCCTCGACCGCGGCCATCTCGTCGTCCTGCGCAGCCCGGCGGGGGCGCGCTCCGCCCGCCGCGGCATCTTCGGATACTGCGTGTTCGAGGTGGTGGCGGGCGAGATGCACGTGCACAACCTGGCCATCGAGCCGGGCCGCCGGGGCCAGCGCCTCGGGCGCCGGCTGCTGGAGACGGTGCTCTGGATCGGCGTGCGGCGCGGCGCCCGCTCGGCGCTGCTCGAGGTCCGGGAGAGCAACTGGCCGGCCCTCCAGCTCTACTACTCCGTCGGCTTCCAGAGCGTGCGGCGGCGCCGCAACTACTACTCGCACCCGACCGAGGACGCCCTGGAACTGATCCTTGAATTCCCGCAGGCCGCGTGCTAACTTGGCGGCGTGGGGTGTTCTCTCCCCCGCGCACTCAGCCAGAGCGGCCATGCTGCCGTCGCGGAACATCCACTCGACCACGGAGGTGCCGATGTCCCAGGAACCGCTTTCTTTCAGGGACCGTCTCCTCGCGCAGAGCGAGGAGTACCGCCGTTTGGATGAGCAGCACCACGAGTACGAAAGCCGGCTCGTGGCCCTGACGGGCAAGGCGGTCTTGAGCGATGAGGAGCAGGTCGAGGAGACGACCCTCAAGAAGAAGAAGCTCCAGTTGAAGGACCGGATGGAGGCCATCGCCCGGCAGATACGCGCGAGCGACGCCCATCCCTGACCGCCGCACGCGCGGGAGGAACGCCGATGCCGATCGCGCGTGAAGGATGGCCGCTCGTCCTCGTCCTGTTCGCCCTGGCCGCCCTGCTGTTCCTGCTGCGGTGGCCCTGGACGGGCGGGGTCTTCCTCCTGCTCGGATCGTTCACGGCGTTCTTCTTCCGTGATCCCGACCGGCCGGTGCCCGCCGACGCGCGCCTGGTGCTCTCGCCGGCCGACGGGAAGGTGATCGTGGCCGGCCCCGCCCCCGACGGCAATCCCCTCGGCGACGGCGCCAGCCAGGTATCCGTGTTCCTCTCCATCTTCGACGTGCACGTCAACCGCGCCCCCGTGGGAGGCCGCATCAGCCGCGTCGAGTACCACGAGGGCGCGTTCCTGCCGGCCTTCCAGGACAAGGCCTCGCTCGCCAACGAGCAGAACAGCGTCACCATCGACGACGGCGGCCGCGGCGTGACGTTCAAGCAGATCGCCGGCCTCATCGCGCGCCGCATCGTGTTCAAGAAGAAGGTGGGGGACCCGGTCGCGGCGGGGGAGCGCGTGGGCATGATCAAGTTCGGCAGCCGCGTGGACGTCTTCCTGCCCCGCGGCGTCGCGCTGCGGGTCAAGGTCGGCGACCGGGTGGTGGCCGGGGTGAGCGCGCTGGGGGAGCGGCCGTGAGCGACACCCTCCGGCCCCGCCCCCGCCGTTTCCGCCGCGGCGCGGCCATCCTGCCGAGCCTGTTCACGACCGGAAACCTGTTCCTCGGCTTCTGGGCGATCGTGAAGACGCTGCACGGCGAGTACGACGAGGCCGCGCCCCTCATCGGGTGGGCGATCGTCCTCGACCTGCTCGACGGCCGCATCGCCCGCATGACGGGGACGACCAGCGAGTTCGGCGGGGAGCTGGACAGCCTCGCCGACGTCATCTCGTTCGGCGTGGCGCCCGCGCTGCTCGCCTACGCCTGGGCCTTCGGCACCATCCCGCGCGTCGGCTGGCTGGCCGCGTTCCTCTTCGTCACCTGCGGCGCGCTGCGACTGGCCCGCTTCAACGTCCAGCGCACCGTCACCGACGGCCGGTATTTCGTGGGCCTTCCCATCCCGGCGGCGGCGGCCCAGGTGGCGGCCTGGGTCCTCGTCCTGCCCCAGCGGCTCACCGAGAAGGGAGAGGCCCTGGCCGCCCTCGCCCTGCTCGTGACGCTGGCGTTCCTGATGGTGAGCACGCTGCGCTACCACTCCTTCAAGAAGCTGGACCTGCGCAGCCGCCAGAGCTACATCATGGTGCTCGGGATCGCCCTCGCCCTCGTCCTCATCGCCCTCCATCCCAGATCGGTGCTGCTGGTCCTGGCCAGCCTCTACTGGCTCTCCGGGCCCACGACGTACGTGCTGGGCCTCGGCCGCCGGCGGGCCGAGCCTCCGTTGCCGGGCGGCGAGACCACCTCCGAGCTGCCGCGCTCCGCGTGAGCACGCCCGAGCGTCCCGCGGTCGGGGTGGGGGCGGTCTTGATCCACGAGGGCCGGGTGCTCCTGATCAAGCGCGGGAAGGAGCCGCTGCGCGGACGCTGGGTCGTGCCGGGCGGCACGGTCGAGGTGGGCGAGACGCTCGAGCAGGCCCTCGTGCGCGAGGTCCGGGAGGAGACCGGCCTCACCGTCCGCCCCATCGAGGTGGTGCTGGTCTTCGACCGCATCGATCGCGAGGGCGAGGAGGTCCGCTACCACTACGTCATCGTGGACTACCTCTGCGAGTACGTGTCGGGCACGCTGCGGGCTGCTTCGGACGCCGAAGACGCGGCCTTCGTCGCGCGCGAGGACCTGCCGCGCTTCGCTCTGCCTGAGAAGGCCCTGGAGGTGGTGCTCGACGGGTTCGGGCGCTCGGAGCGAAGGGCGAGGGGCCTTGCCAGCGGGCCGAAACGGGCGTAGGCTCTCTTCAAGTAACACTTCCACCGCGGCGCGTAAGTTTCAGCCCGGGAGGCAAAATGAAGGTCCTGTTTGGGTGCCTGGCCTTGACCCTCGTCGTCGGCGTGACCTCGAGCGAAGCGCGCTGGTTCGGCATCGGCAAGCGACGCTGCCTGCCGAAGGCGATCGATTCGCCGATCATCCGCCCGAAAGTCAGGGAGTACCACAAGCCGGGGAACCATCAGAAGCATCCCGGCCAGTGCTCGCTGACCGTAGTGCCCGCAGCGAACGTATAAAGAGCGCTCCGTCGAGCCGGCGCATCCTTTAAACCCTCTCCCCTGCGGAGAGAGGGCCTCCGGTGAGGGGGGGGCGCTAAACCACGGCCACGCGTCCCGGCTCCTCCTCCGCCGGAAGCCACAGCACGGCCCGTGTCCCTTCGCGCCCTCCGCTCTCGAGGGCGACGCCGCCCCCGTGGTCCTCGGCGATCTTCTTGACGAGCGCCAGGCCCAGCCCGCTGCCGCTGGTCTTGGTCGAGAAGAACGGCTCGAAGATCCGGTCGCGAATCTCCGGGTCCACGCCGGGGCCCGAGTCGCGGACCTCGATCAGCACCCGCCGCCCGCCGTCGGAGCGGAGCGCGACGCGGATCCAGCCCCGCTCGCCCACCGCCTGCAGGGCGTTCTCGAGCAGGTTCACGATCCCGCGCTCGAGGAGCCGCCGGTCCGCGCGCACGCGGGGCACCGCGGGCGCGATGTCCAGGGACAGCTCGACCCCCGGCGGGAGCGACGACTCGTAGGGCTCGACCACCTCGGCCAGGATGGGGGCCAGGTCGTGCGATTCCAGCTCGGGCGACGGGGGACGGGCGAAGGCGGAGAACTCCGTGACCATGCCCCGCAGGATACGCACCTGCTTGAGGATCGTCTGCGTGCAGGTCTCGAGCGTGGCCGCGAAGTCCTCGCTGCGGTCGTGCCATACCCGCCGCAGGTGCTCGGCCGAGAGCTGGATGGGCGTGAGGGGGTTCTTGACCTCGTGCGCGACCTGGCGCGCCATCTCCGCCCATGCCGCCAGGCGATTGCTGCGCTCGAGGTCGCGGCGCTGCCGGTCGAGGTCGCGGGCCATCTTGTTGAAGGCCTCCACCAGCCGCCGCAGCTCGTCCTGGCTGGTGGTCTCCACCCGCGCGCCGAGGTCGCCCTCGGCCACCCGGAGCGTGGCCTTGGTGAGGTCCGAGATCGGCCCCGAGATGCGCCGAGCCATCGAGCGCGCGACCACCGCGGTCAGGACCAGGAAGACGACCGAGGCCAGGCGCATCGTGCGGTCGAGGTCCTCGAGGGCCGACTCCACCTCCCGCTGGCGCAGGGCGAGCGGGATCGACAGGATCCCGGGCTCGGCGCCTTCGAGGTGCGCGGGCACCGACGCCACGTCGTACGAGAAGTCGCCGATCCTCTCGGTGCGCAGCACCGAGGGCTGGGCTTCGAGGACGAGCGCGCGATAGACGGGCCCCGAGACGCGGGGGGCGAGCAAGCCCGACGAGTACAGCTCCCGCTTGCTCGAAGCGAGCAGGCGGCCGCGCTCGAAGAGGTCGAGGTCGTTGCGGATGATGCTGGCCACCCAGACCAGGGCCTCGTCGGTCACCGGCTTCTCCCCGGGGGTCTCCGGCCGCTTGTAGTAGGCGTAATCGTCCACGATCTTCTTTGCGAAGGCGGCGCGGTCGAGGGCGTCGTCGGCGGCCTCGCGGCGCAGCCGGTCGGAGACGAAGTTGCGGACCACGAGCTGGAGCACCACCAGCGCGACCACCGCCACCGCGATGAAGGCCACGAAGAGCCGCAGGGAGAAACGGCGGTTGACCTCGCGGCCGATCGAGGGCAGCGAGAGCCGCGGCCGCCGCAGCGCGGTGCGCACCAGCGCGAGGAGGAGCAGCACGCCCAGCGCGACCAGGGTCAGCGCGGAGACGGCTTCCAGCAGGTCGGCGGCGAAGCGGCCCGCGGTCGCCGCCGGGAACGCCAGGACGTAGACGGCGCGGTCGCCCGCGAACACGTAGGCGTGGTGGGGGACGCCGCCGACCTCGAGCTTCGTCCACAGTCCGAAAGACTCCGTGTCCAGCCGGGAGAGCACGGCGGCGGGGTCGATCACCGGGGGACGGCTCGCCGAGCTGAACACGGCCTCGCGGCTGAGCGCGTCGTAGGCGATGAGGTGGACGGGGCGATCGCGGATCGCGCCCCGGGCGGGGGCGCGGAACAGGACCGAGTACGGGTCGTTGCTGCGCAGGAAGCGCAGGTTCCAGAAGTCGTCGCCGACGTCGACCTGGATGCCGCCGTGTACCTGGCCGTGGTAGGCGAGCCGCCGGCGCGCGCGCCGCACCATGTGCTCGGTGCTCGCGAACGTCGTCAGCTCCGTGCCTTCCTCCCAGTCGTCCGTCGCGGGCAGCGCCCGCGGCGGCCCCGGCAGCGGCGGCAGGCTGAGGGCGAAGCGGCTGATGACGGCGCCCGAGGGGTCCTGGATCTCGACCGCCGAGGAGAGGCCGAACGCGGCGAGGTCGGTGTGGGACCAGACCGCGAAGGCCAGCTCCTCCACGCCGGGGGGGGCTGGCCCCGGCGGCGCCTCCTCGAGGACGTTCATCGCATCGATCTGCCGCTCGGCCTCCCGCAGCACGTACTGGCGCCACGAAGCCTGCCTCAGCACGGCCGGCGCGTAGTTGCGCTCCACTTGCAGCCGCGTGTTGCGCCCTTCCAGCGCGACCAGCGCGGGATAGAGGCCGATGGTCAGGGCGGAGACGGCGAGGACGGCCAGCGCCCCCCGCACCTCCAGCGGGCGGGCGGCCAGCCAGCGCCGCCCGCTCTCGCGGGTCGTGCCCAGCACCGCGCCCGCCGCGAGCAGCGCGAGCGCGCACGCGATCGGCACCGGCCCCAGGGCCGGCGGCCGCAGGCGCCACGCCAGCAGCACGGTCACGCCCGCGGCCACGAGCGCGTCGCGGACGCGCCCGCCGTTCGGGGGCCGCGCCAGGCAGGCGAACACCGCGGTCACGAGCATCGTCGCCGCGGCCAGGACGAGGACCAGGGACACCTGGACCACGAGGTGCGCGGGACTGCGGGGAGTGAGCGGGACGGCTTCGACGTCGAGCGCGCAGTTGGCGACGGTGTCGGCCACGAAGGCGAAGGCGCCGACGACGATCGCGTAACCGACCGCGGCGGCCGCGACCGGCGCGAACGGGAGGGGCGGGAGCGGCCTCCGGCGCAGCGTCCACGAGAGCAGCGCTACCGCGGCCAGAGCGACGGTGGCGACCGTGAGCAAGAGGTCCAGCGGGCTGCGCAGCAGCGGCCCGAGCAGCGCCGAGGCGTAGGCGTCGGGCGAGAGGAGGACGGAGTCGGGGCCGGGCAGCGGGGGACCGAGAAGGACGAGGATGCCCCTCACGGCGACCGCGGCGAGCAGCGCGCGCAGCCCCGGGCCGGGGCGGGCGGCGGCGGCGGCGGCGGCGATCATGGCCAGCGCCGCGAGCACCGAGAGCGTGCGCCGGTAGGTGGCGATGAGGGTGGCCTGGACCTGGGCCGACGTGGGGGCGGTGACGCGCACGACGGCAAGGGCGCCGCCGTCGGCCGCGTCGCGCAGCACCGCCTCGCGCGACGCCACCCCCGGCGGGGGGGGCGGGAGGGTCGGGGTGTCGGGGCCGGCCTGCGCGTCCACGTAGGCCACCTCGACCCCCGGCTTGCCGTCGGTCAACAGGTCGAGGTCGCGCAGGTACTCCGTGCGGAGGTTTCGCCGGACCGCCACCGGCAGCGCGGCGGTGGCCACGCCCTGCACCTTTCCCTCGGCCCCGAGAATGGGCGCCGCTCCCACGAGCGTCGTGGTGACGTTCCCTTCGCTGATGAAGACGTCCGGCTGCTCGCCGACGAAGCCCTGCAGCACCATCGGGTCGCTCGCCCGGCTCGACCAGGCGAGGGGTCGCAGCGGCAGCGCCTGGACCGCGAGAGCGGGCTGCCGGGGCAGGTCGTCGTGGAGCGTCTCGAGGGTGGCGAAGAGGCGGTCGAGCGCCGCGCGGTCGCCCGCGAGCGCGGCCCGGGTCTCGGGCAGCGCCGCGACCCGGTCGGCGGCGCCGTGCACGAGGCTCACGAGCTCCCGGTGACGGCGCTCGAGGCGGCGCAGCTCGCCCGCGACCCTGGCCTCCGACCGCCGCGACCACTGCGAGCGCTCCACCCACAGATGGACGTGCGCTCCCACGTCGATGAGGACGAGGGCGGCGGTGAGGAAGACGAGCGGGCGGGGCGCGCGCCGCCACGCGGCGGCGACAAGGGCGGCGGCGGCGAGGGGAAGCAGCGCCGTCCGGTAGCGCATGGCCGCGTCCGCCACCACGAGGACGGTGGCGAGGACGGCCGCGCCTACCGCGAGGTCAGGATCTCGTGGATGCGCCAGTCCTGGTTTTCCTCGCGCAGCGTGAACGTGAGCGTGTCCACCGTCTCCTTGCCCTCCGTGCGGCCCCGCCGGACCCATCGTCCCTTCGCGAACGCGGTGCCGGGCGACGGGACGGTGACGTCCTGCTTGCGGAACGCGAACTCGCGGGTGCGGTTGCCGTCGAAGATCTGCTCGAAGACCACCTGGAGCTGCCCCGGTCCGTAGGAGGCGGGTCCGTCGGTGAGGTCGCGCAGATCCACGCGGACCTTGCCCGTGGATGCGAAGCACGGACGGAGCGCGCCCGCGTCGCCGCCGCGGAAGGCGCTCTCGATGCGCTGCAAGCGCGACGAGAGCTGCGGATCCACCCCGTCCGCGCTCAGCAGGGGACCGCCGGGCAGGCCCGCCGCCGCCAGCGCGGCCGCGGCGAGACCTCGTCTCCAACCCCTCATGGCGCCGTTCTCATGCGATGGTAGACCCCCCTCCCCAGACCCGTCAACGTTCCTTGCACGGACGATGCCGCACGATCTCGCTGAGCGGCTTCGAGTTGGACGGCCGCAGCGTCCTCGGGTCAGGACGAGGCTGTCGCGCGGGGAGGCCGCGGCGGCCGGGTTATACTGCGCCCTTATGCCCAGCCACGAATCACGTCTCTCTGCCGCCGCCCGCGAGATGCGCTTCTCCGCGATCCGCCGGATGAGCGCTCTCATCGAAAGGCCCGGCATCATCTCCTTCGCGCCGGGCCAGCCGAGCCCGGAGACGTTCCCGGTCGAGGCCTTCCGGCAGATCCTGGCCGAGGTGGTCGAGAAGGAGAGCGCCGGCGCCTTCCAGTACATCTTGACCCGCGGCCTCGGCAGTCTCCTCGCCGCGGTGGGCGAGTACGCGGCCGCCAAGGGCATGCGCTCGCAGCCGGCCGAGCTGCTCCTCACCGAGGGCAGCCAGCAGGGTCTCGACCTCGTGAGCCGCGTCCTCGTGGATCCGGGGGACGTCGTGCTGGTGGAGCTGCCCTCGTACATCGGGGCCACCTCGGCCTTTCGCGCGTCGCGGGCGCGCATGACGGGCGTCCGGCTCGACGAGGAGGGCCTCGACGTCGACGACCTGCGCCGGCGCCACCGGGCGGAGACGGCGGAGGGGCGCAAGGTGAAGTTCGTCTACGTCGTCCCGAGCTTCCAGAACCCGTCGGGGATCTCCCACACCGTCGCCCGCCGGCGGGCCCTGCTCGAGGCCGCCCGCGAGCTGGACCTGCTGATCGTCGAGGACGATCCGTACGGCGACCTGTACTTCGAGGACGAAGCGCGCCCCACGCTGAGGTCGATGGACGAGGACGGCCGCGTGCTCTACCTGTCCTCCTTCTCCAAGATCCTCGCCCCCGGCCTGCGCACCGCGTTCGTCATCGGCCCCGAGGAGATCGTGGCCAAGATCGAGATCGCGAAGCAGTCGGCCAACCTCTGCGGCAGCGGCGTCGACCAGCGCGTCATCCTCGCGTGCCTGCGCCGCGGGCTGATCGAGGAGCAGAAGGCCCGCATCCGGCCCTACTACCGGGGCAAGCGCGATGCGATGCTGGCCGCCCTCGAGTCGGAGATGCCCCGCGGCGTGCGCTGGACGCGGCCGGGGGGGGGACTCTTCGTGTGGGTCACCCTCCCCGAGGGGATGGACGCGGAGAAGCTGCTCGAGGCGGCGGTGGCCGAGGGTGTCGCCTACGTGGCCGGCGGCTCGTTCTTCGTGGACGGCTCCGGCGCCAACACGATGCGCCTGACCTTCGCCAAGGAGGACATTCCCACCATCCAGGAAGGCGTGAAGCGCCTGGCGAGAGCGGTGAGGTCGGCCTGAAGCAGCATTCAGCAATCAGCACTCAGCCAAGTCCGTCGCTGATCGCTGAAAGCTGATCGCTGACCGCTGTCGTCATTACATTCTGTACAGCATCCAGTAGACGATCACGCCGGTGACGGAGACGTAGGCCCACAGCGGGAGCGTCACGCGGGCGATGGCGCGGTGGCGGTCGAACCGGCCCCGGCGGGCGCGGACGAACGTCACGAGCGCCAGCGGCACGATGACGATGGCCAGGATCGTGTGGCTGACGAGGATCGCGAAGTAGACGGTCCGGATCGGGCCCTGGCCCTGGAAGCGCACCGAGCCCACCTGCGCGTGGTAGGTCAGGTAGGAGACGAGGAACAGCGCCGAGCAGACGAGCGCGGCCTGCATGACCTGCTGGTGGGCCGCCCGGCGGCCGCGGCGGATGAGCACGTAGCCGAGCGCGAGCAGGCCGGCGCTCGTCGCGTTGAGGACCGCGTTCAGGGCGGGCAGGTCCCGGACCGTCACGAGGTCCCCTCGTCCTGGATCCGGCCGATGTCCGCGCGCAGCTTCTTCACGTGGTCCTCGTCGGTGCTGTCGTAGTAGCCCCGGATCTGGCCGAAGCGGTCCACGAGCACGAACTTGGAGCTGTGGAGGAACGGGCCGTCGCCCTCCCCCTTCTGCTGCGAGGGGGGCACCTCCATCGCCGCCAGCTTGAAGCCGTCGGTGGACAGCGCATAGAGGTCCTTCTGCGGTCCCGTCACGAAGCGCCAGCGCTCGTCGGCCTTGAAGTTGGCGGCGTAGCGCGCCAGGACCTCCGGCGTGTCGTTGGCCGGGTCGACCGTGAAGGACACGAAGGCGGTCTCATCGGGAACCTCGCGCCGCAGGCGGGCCATGCGCGCGGTCATCGCCGGGCAGGCGCCGCCACAGCGCGTGAAGATGAAGTCCGCCACCCAGACCCGGCCCTTGAGCCCGGCGAGCGTCACCGGCTGTCCGTGCTGGTCCTGGAGGCTGAACTCGGGCAGCGGGCCGAGCCGGGGGACCTCCTCCCGACCCGTCGGAACGCACGCGGCGGCCAGCGCGAGCAGGACCGCTCCCACCGAGTGCAGCGCGGGTCGGCGCACGTTCAGGAGAAGGGGATCAGGGGCCGCGCCGGGAGAGCAGGCTCAGATCGAGCAGCCTCCGGAGCCGGCCCGGGGGCAGCCGGCGAACGAGCACGGCGGCGAGCGGCCGGCGGAACACCGTCGCCATGAGCGTCCCCACGAGGGCGTAGGGGGCGACCAGCATGAGCAGGATCGCGCGGTTGAAGGTCTGGTTGATGGCGCGGCCCTCGGGGGAGTCGGTGAGCGCGGTCTTGCACATCACGCACTGGGCGGAGGCCGCCGGCGCGAGTCCCGCCGCGAGGATCATCGCGAGCACGCCGAGGGCGAGGGCTCTGCGCAAGCGCACTTCCTAGTTGCTGAGGCTCCGCGCCACGTGATGGGCCTCGCGGGTGATGAACGAGAACAGGATGAGCGACGTGATGAGGATGCCCCCGGCGACCACCACCGCCAGCGAGGGTCGCTCGTAGCGGAGGTGCATGAAGTTGCCGCCGATCATGGCGGCCTTCACCATCATGAAGGCGACGAGGAACACGACCAGGAACCACCGCGGCAGGTGCAGCGCCTCCGAGGCCAGCATCGCCACCGTGATGATCAGCAGGATGACCCAGGTGATGCGGTAGATGCGGTACGGGTTGCCGGAGTCGCTCATTGCCTCTCCCTCGCTCAGTCTAGCAGAGTGCAGAACGATCTTCGCGTCTGAGTGTTCGGCACGCGGAGCGGAACGTTTCCTATGCCGTCTCGCGGCGGATTCATTCCGACGCGAGACGTTTGAAGACGAAAAGCGTGGAGCGGAGCGCGCCGCATTCGGATATTAGAGAAGGTAGAACAGCGTGAAGATGAACACCCACACCAGGTCGACGAAGTGCCAGTAGAGACCCGCCATCTCCACCCCCTGGGCGGGCGTCCTGCTCATGCTCCAGCGGACGGCCGTGATGATCAGGATGACCAGGCCCGAGAAGACGTGCGAGCCGTGGAAGCCGGTCAGGACGAAGAAGGCCTGCGTGAACTGGGGCGGGCCCCAGGGGTTCCCCGTCAGGCGGGCTCCCTCGTGGATGAGATGCGTCCACTCGTAGGCCTGGCAGCCGAGGAAGCACAGCCCGCCCACGATGGTGAAGATCAGGTTGTTGAGCGCGCGCTTGCGGTCGCCCAGCCGGGCCGCGGTCACCGCGGTGCCCATGGTCATGCTGGACGTGATCAGGATGAACGTCATCAGCGCGATGAACGGGATCGAGAAGACCTCCGACTGGTGGGGCCAAGGGATCGGGCTCGCCATGCGCAGGTACCCGTAGCCGCACAGGAGGCCGGAGAACAGCAGGCCGTCGGTGACGATGAAGATCCACATCATCGTCTTCTGCCACGAGGCGCCGAAGGGGGCGGCGCCGCCTCCCCAGTGCGCTTCCAGGACCGCCGCGTCGCTGCCGTGCATTCAGATCCCCCTAGAACACGAAGAGCAGGAACATGAGGTAGATCCACAGACCGGTGAGGAAGTGCCAGTAGATGGCGAACATCCCCAGGCCGTCCTCGCCCGGCGTGTACGCGAGCCGGCGGGCCTTGACGAGCACCACCGCGAACCAGATGAGGCCCACGACGAGGTGGAGGCCGTGGACCCCGCTCAGCAGGTAGAAGAAGGAGTTGTGCGGGTTGCTGCTGACGAAGTAGCCGCGGGAGACCAGCACGCTCCACGCCGCCAACTGTCCGACCACGAACAGCGCGCCCAGCCCGCCGGTCGCCAGCAGCCACGGGGCCACCCCGGCCACGTTCCAGCCGCGCAGCCGCCGTCGCGCCGCCTCGAGCGTCCCGCTGCTCGCGAGGAGCACGAGCGTGTTGACCCACAACTGGCCGGGCGGCTTCAACTGCGCCCAGTCGGGCGACAGCCGCCGCACCATGTAGGCGCTGGTGAAGCCGATGAACATCATCGTGAGCGTGCCGAGGAACAGCCAGAGCCCGAAGCGGGCAGGGTCGTAGAAGACCTCGGGCCGCTCGCCCCCGTTCTCGCCCTCGCCGCCGGGCCCGCCGCCGCCCGGATCGCCGCGGCCGGCGGCCGGTCGGGGCGCCCGGCGGAGGAGCTCAGTGCTCATGCCGGCTCGGCCCCTCCGCGGCCATCAGCTTCTGCTCGGCCGCGGTGAGCGGCTCGGTCTGCATCACGTGGTCCTTGGGGAAGTCGGGGTTGGCATACTCGTACGGCCACCGGTGCACCTCGGGGACGGCTCCCGGCCAGTTCCCGTGCGGCGGCGGCGAGGCCGTCGTCCACTCGAGGCCGTTGGCCTCCCACGGGTTGGCGTCCGCCTTCTTCCCCGCGAACGCGCTCCAGAAGAAGTTGATGAAGAACAGGATCTGCGAGGCGCCGAGGACGAGCGCGCTGACGGTGATGAACTCGTTGATGGGCTGGAGGTGCTTCAGGAACTCGTACTGGTACGGGTCGTAGATGCGCCGCATGTGGCCGGCGATCCCGATGTAGTGCATGGGGAAGAACACGCAGTAGTAGGCCACGAACGTGAACCAGAAGTGGGCCTTGCCCAGCGTGTCGTTCATCATCCGCCCGAACATCTTGGGGAACCAGTAGCTCGTGGCCCCGAACACGCCGAACAGCGCCGCCCCCGCCATGATCAGGTGGAAGTGGGCGGCCACGAACATCGTGTCGTGGAGCTGGATGTCCGGCGCCGACTGCGCCAGCCACACTCCCGACAGGCCGCCGCTGATGAAGAGCGAGACCACCCCCAGCGCCCACAGCAGCGGCGTCTTGTAGCGCATCCGGGCGCCCCGCATCGTCGCCAGCCAGTTGAAGGTCTTCACCGCCGAGGGCACCGCGATGAGGATCGTCCCCACCGCGAAGGCCATCGCCAGGTACGGGTTCATGCCGCTCACGAACATGTGGTGGCCCCAGACGATGAAGCTGAGGCCGCCGATCGCCCACATGGCCCCCACCATCGACTTGTAGCCGAAGAGCGGCTTGCGGGCGAAGGTGGAGAGGAGGTCGGAGGTGAACCCGAGGGCGGGCAGCATGAGGATGTAGACCTCGGGATGGCCGAGGAACCAGAAGAGGTGCTGCCACAGCAGCGGCGAGCCGCCCTGGTGCAGGAACTTGCCGTCCGGGCCCAGGATCGGGGCGTTGTTGAGGACAAGGCCGGTGGGGAGGAAGAAGCTGGTGCCGAAGTGCCGGTCGTA
>Ga0114129_10004575_pt1 | contig 19511 bp, 13 predicted proteins | sample RhiMetdeltSRZDD1_FD_80071 | JGI IMG/M metagenome (GOLD analysis project Ga0114129, IMG submission 80071) | Populus rhizosphere microbial communities from Tennessee, USA - Rhizosphere MetaG P. deltoides SRZDD1 (version 2) (version 2) | ecosystem: Host-associated > Plants > Roots > Rhizosphere >...
GAGATTGGAGCGAAGAGACGGCGACGGCGGTCGTGATCGAGCGCGCGCGGCGCGGGCCGTACGCGAGTATCGGCGACTTCGTGCGCCGGGCGCCGCCCAAGCTCAAACGCACCGCGATCGAGCATCTCGTGTGGGTGGGAGGATGCGACGGCTTCGGGCTCACCCGGCGCGAACTCTTGTGGCAGGTGGGGCTGTGGCTTCCTCCGGAAGCGGAGCACGGTGTGGACGCGCGCGGCCGGCGGCAGCTCGAGCTGTCGCTCAATCACCCCCACGAGGGACTTCGATTCGGTGGCCTCGAGGCGGCCGAGCGGCTGCTCGCCGAGTATGACGTCCTGGGGTTCGCGGCGAGCGGCCATCCGCTCTCGCTGCTGCGCGGGGCGCTGCCGCCGGGTGTCGTGCAGAGCGACGCGCTCCCCCGGCTCGAGCACGGAGCCTGGGTCGAGGTGGCCGGGTTGGTGGTCGCGCGCCAGCGGCCCGAGACGGCAAAGGGATTCATCTTCGTGCTGCTCGAGGATGAAGCGGGAATGGTGAACGTGATCGTGCGGCCCGACGTGTACGAGCAGTACCGGGCAGCGGTCCGCGGCGAGCCGTTGCTGTGGGTGCGCGGCAAGCTCGCCAAGGACGACGGCACGGTGAATGTGCTGGCGGAGGAAGCTCGGGGACTGAGACTGGACGGGATGCGGGATGCGGGAAGCGAGATGCGTCCCATCGCTACCCATCCCACATCTCGCATCCCCCATCCCGATTCACCATACGCCTTCTTGAAGATGTTTCGCCGCGTCGCGCCCGAGTCCAAGGACTGGGGTTGAGCGTCATTGACATCGACCCGGCGGCCGCTAGCCTTGCTCCATGTCCATCCCCACCGAACCCATCGGCAGCATCCCCAGACCCCCGGAGCTCGTCGCAGGGGCGCAGCAGCTAGCCGCTGGCCGTCTTTCGCGCGACCAATTCGCTCGCCTCGAGGAGGCGGCGATCCGTGACACCATCCGGCGGTTCGAGGCGACCGAGTCCCCTGTCATCACCGACGGGGAGCAAGCGAAGCCAAGCTTCGCCACCTACCCGATCCACGGGCTCACGAACCTCGCGCCCGGCGGCGTCACGATCCCGTTCGCCGATGGACACACGCGCCAGCTCCCCCGGCTGACCGCCGGACCGTTCCGCTATCAGACGTACGCCGATGCATATCTTACGGGCGCGCGAGCGCACGCCCGCGTGCCTGTCAAGCAGGCGGTGATTGCAGCCTCGGCGCTGAGCCTGCTCTATCCGGAGGACGGCATCAAGGGATATCCGCGCGAAGCGTTTCTCCAGGATCTGGTGCGCGAAGCGGAGACGGATATCCGTCGTTGCCTCGCGCAGGGCGCCCACGTCGTGCAGCTCGATTTCACCGAAGGCCGGCTCGCCGTGAAGCTCGATCCGACGAAGGGTCTGCTCAGGATGTTCGTAGAGCTGAACAACCAGGTGCTGCTGCGCTTCACGGCGGACGAGCGCCGGAGAATCGGAGTCCACACCTGCCCGGGGGGTGATCAGGACTCGACGCACAGCGCCGACGTGGACTACGCCGACCTCCTGCCCACACTGTTCGACTTGAAGGCGACCAACTTCTACATCCAGTGCGCGAGTGAGGAGAACCGCGGCAAAGCGTTGCGCCTCATGAAGCAGCATGCCAAGCCCGGCCAGCGGATATTCGTCGGCGTGATCGATCCGATCGATCCCCGAGTGGAGACACCCGGAGAGGTTCGGGACCGGGTCCTGGAAGCGGCGGAGTACATCCCAGTCGACCGGCTGGGGACGACCGACGATTGCGGCTTCGCACCCTTCGGCGACGACACCTCCACGGATCGCGAAACGGCGTTCGCCAAGATCAGAGCCCGCGTCGTCGGAACTGCCCTGGCGGCCCGCGCGTTGCGTGCGTAATGATGCCTTGCCACTCAGGTGGGTTTCGTAAGCCGTAAAAAGGGGACAACGCAGATGCCGCAGCGCGAACTCGCAACCCTGGCCGGAGGCTGCTTCTGGTGCCTCGAAGCCGCCTTCCAGGACCTGAAGGGAGTCGACAAAGTTCAGTCCGGATACGCGGGCGGACACGTCGCGAACCCGTCGTACGAGGACGTTTGCACGGGCAGCACGGGCCACGCCGAAGTCGTCCAGATCACCTTCGATCCTACGGTCGTCTCGTTCAACAACCTGCTCCACGTCTTCTTCACGATCCACGACCCGACCACGCTCAACCGTCAGGGCGGGGACGTCGGGACGCAGTACCGGTCGGCGGTCTTCTATCACACGCCGGAGCAGAAGGCCGTGACGGAGCAGGTCATCAAGGAGCTCGCGGCGGAGCACGTGTGGGACGACCCCATCGTGACCGAGGTCAAGCCGCTCCAAGCCTTTTATCCGGCGGAGGAATACCATCGCGACTATTTCCGCCGTAACCCCACTCAGGGTTACTGCAGCGCTGTGATCGCACCCAAAGTGGCCAAGGTGCGAAAACTCTACTTCGACAAGCTGAAGCAACCGGTCGGCTGAGGGACGGAGCAGACGATGCGTTGGTCCATACTCGCGCTACTACTCGCAGTACCGGCGGTGGGGGCCGCCCAGGCGCCACCGGCAGGATCGAGTGAGCCGTTCGTGGTGGAGTACTACTACAAGACGCGCTGGGGCTTCGCCGACGAGTTCATCCGGCTCTTCAAGAAGAACCACTTCCCGGTGTTGAAGCGGGAGATCGAGCTGGGACACATCCAGCGGGTCACCGCCGAGGCGCCCCGGTTCCACGGGACCGAGGATGGCCGCTGGGATTATCGCGTCACGATCGTGTGGAAGAACGCCGCGGCGCCGCACGAGCCGTTCCCCGAGGCGGAACTGAAACGTCTGTTCCCCGACCAGGACACGTTTCGGCGCGAGGAGCAGCGGCGCTTCGAGATCCTCGCGGCGCACTGGGACTTGCCCGTGGTCAGCGTGGATCTGACGCGGCCGTAGCGCGGCTTCTTGACGCTCGCGGCGCACCGAGGCACGATTTTGGCCGCATGCCGCGGCCGTCCGTCGTCGTACTCCTCGCCGTCATACTAGCACCGCCCGGTGCGCTGCCGGGCCAGTCGCGTGTCTCCCAACTGGTCGATTCCGCCCGCGTACAGCTCGCGGCCAACCATCTCGACTCTGCCGAGGCCCTGCTGCGGGCTGCTCTCGATACCACGGCTCCCGCTGCGCCCGCCGACCGCAACAACGCACTCGTGTGGGACGGGATCGTCCAATTCCTCCGCGGCCACGAGCACTTCGCCCGCGCCGCGTTCCGGCAGGCGCTGGCTCTTGACCCAGGCCTAGAGGTCAACGGGCTCGACCACCTCTCCCCCGAGTTGGCGCAGTTGTTCCAACAGGAGAAGCAAGCGGTCGGGCGGAGGCATGGCTTCTACGTTTCGAAGGACGTCGACGAGTCGCCGCGACGCCTGTCGGGCCCCCCGGTGGACTACCCGCGCAACCTGCTACGGCGGCATGTCCAGGGCTTTGTGCAGATCGCGGCGATCATCGATACGACCGGGCACGCCGAGCCGGCTTCCCTGGAAGTCCTGTCGACACCCGATTCCGGCCTGATCGAACCCGTAAAACAGATGATGCTCGCGTCCCAGTTCTCTCCCGGCCGCCTCAAGCGCGCCGTGGTGCGCGTGATGGTCCAGATGGCGGTGGACGTGCGGCCGCCCCGGTTCAGCGCAGCGGAGCTCGTCTCGAGCGCCCGCAGCCAACTCGCCGCGAATCGCCCCGATAGCGCGCTCGCTCAGCTCGATCTCGCTCTCGATACGACGCTCACGCATCCAACCGAGGGAGAACGGGCGTACGCGCTGCTGGTGCGGGGTGTCGCCGCCTCGCGCACGGGGCGGGACAGCGCCGGGCGCGCCGATCTGGCAGCGGGCCTCGCGCTGTACCAAACCCTCACCGCGCGCGGGGTCGACCTCGCGCCGTTCTTGCGCCGCTTCGCAGACTCAGTCCGGCTCGGCCGGCGTGGGGCCAAGCCGCCCGGTGCCACCATGTCTGCGCCGATCGCGGTCGGGGCCGTGGATGAGCAACCGGTGCTCGTCTCCCACCCACCAATCCGCTATGCGCCGGAGATGCAGTCACTCCGGGTGGACGGCACCGTCCTCGTCGAGGCGGCGCTCGATGTGACGGGACACGTCGAGCCCGGGTCGGCGAAGATCGTGCAGAGTCCTAACCATGCATTCGACGAGGAGGTGCTGCGCGTCGTGCGTGGGTCGGTCTATCACCCGGCGCGCAGTAAGGGTCGAGCGGTACGAGCGGTGATCCGGCAGGCGATCACCTTCGTCAACTACTAGTCGGGTGTGGCCGCGGGTCTAGGACGAGTCCTACCGAGATAGGTCCGCACGAGTGGAGCCACGCGCCCGCGCACCAGCGCGGACTTGAGCCGCTCTCGTTCGTCCGGTGTGACCTCCGCGAGGTATCGCTCCCCGCTCCCTGCTCCCTCTTTGAGCGCGACGGGGATTCCGTCGCGATACAGAATCCGATTGGTTGCGACTCCGGCGACCACGTCTCCGGGCGTGACGATCCCCACCAGGTTGAGCGGGTCGGCCCCGCTCACGGCCACCAGCTCGCCGCGCGGCGCTTCGCGCCGGACGCCGCGGAGCAACCCCACCGCTTCCGCTAGCGCGTACTGCTCCCCCGAGAAGCCGCCCACGAAACGCCCGCCGCGAATCTCTCCTCGCGCCTCGAGCCGGCGGTACACCCGCAGGATATCGCGCCACGGCGTGAGCAGCGTCTCGCGCGTCACCAGCCGACGGAACACTACGCCGTAGCGGCGCAACAGCTGCCAGGCCACCGCTTCCGCGACCGCCTCTTCCGGCAGCGGCGCCGCGGCCCGTACGCGGGACCACCGTCCCGCCGTCTCCACCCCGAACGGGGCGATACGCCCGCGCCGCCGGAACCCGCCGATCGGGCGGCGTCGATCGGACGGGACGAGCAGCGCCCGCAGCCCGGCAAAGCTGTCCGAGGTCACGAGCCCCCACGCGACCAGCTCACCGAGTCCCTTCTCCACTTCGGTGCGCAACAATCCCGTCGCGTTTACGAGGTCGCCGAAGAACGACGCGCCCCGCTGGTCGAGCGCCTCGAGGACGGCGCCGGCCGAATGTGAGAGCGCGAGGCTCGCTGGATCGGGCTGCACCGTCACGGACTGCCAAACCGCTCCCCGCTCCCGGCGAAACAGCGCAATCGGCGTGGTGCGAATCGGCCCCGACTTGTGACCTCCGTTCGACGGTGCCGCCGGCGACAGCCGGCCCCAGGCGATCTCCCCCGAGAGACACAGGCCGTCGAGCCACAACGGGTCGTACTCGCCTAGCCGGGCCGGAAGCACGTCGGCTTCCCACGCACCCGCCGGCACTTCGTACCCGTCGAGCAGCTCGAGCACCGCGCCGAGCCCTTCCGGTCCCTCGGCCCGGGCGTCCGGTGCGACGCGCTGCCACCGCAAGAGGAACCGCATGAAGTCCGCCGCCGTGACCGGCTCGATCTCCTGACGCAGCCGGTCCAGCGTGTAGCGGTGGATGCGGGCGAGCAGGCGGCGCTCGCACCACTCCAGCTCCACCACGCCGGGCGTGAACCGGCCGCGCAGCACGAAGCCTTCGTGCTCGAGGGCGCCGAGCGCGAAGTCTACGTCCCCGACCGCGAGGCCCAGCGAGCGGGCGACGTCGGCGGCCGTCGTGGGACCGACCGCCTCGAGCCGCCCGCGCACCAGCTCGCGCACCGCGTCCTCGCGCGTCCATGCTTTAGCGCGATCACGCTCCGGCACGCTCAGCGCCGGCTCGGACTTGGCCCCGGGGAACACCGCCTCCAGCATCGGCAGCCGCTCGGCCGCTACCCAGAGCCCCGGCCCGGCTTGCAGCACGCCGGCACGCCGGGCTTTCACCAATTCCTCGAAATAGCCCTTCCATTCCGCATTCCGCACCCCGCACTCCGCACTCGTCAGGGCACCGCTGACGAGCAACGCATCATGCAGCTCGTCGGCCGAGCCGACCTCCGGCCACGCCTCGTCCTTCACCCGATCGATCGCGGCCTGATCGAGCTTCCCGAGCTCCTCCGCGGTCTTCACGTCGAGCCCGCGTCGCGTGATCACCGCCTGGGTGCGGCGCTCCTCGAGTGGCGCGTCGTCGAGGAAGGCGTACGGCTTGGCGTTGATCACCTCGTGCGCGAGCGGTGACGGCTCCGTTGTGTCGCGCGCGACCAGCGTGAACTGCCCCGCCGCCATCCCCTCGAGCACGCGCTTCAAGCCGGGGAAGTCCATCGCTTCGAGCAGACAGTCCGCGATGGTCTGCTGCACCAGGGGGTGGTCGGGAATCTCGCGGTCTCCCACGAGGTTTTCCGGGCATGCGAGCTGGTCGGGGAACACGGCGGCGACCAGGTCCTCCGCATCCATGCGCTGCAGCGGCGTGGGCACCTTCTTGCCGCCGCGCGCGCGCAGCACGGCGAGCGCCCGGGTCGCGTTCCAGCGCCAGCGCGAGCCGAACATCGGCGCGTCGAGCATCGCCTGCACCAGCAGGTGCTCCGCCGTCTCGGGCTTCAGGTATTGGAACACGTCCTCGAGCGGGAAGCTGTGCTGGGGGCCGAGCGACAGGACGATCGCGTCCTCGGTAGCGGCCGCTTGCAGCTCGAAGTTGAAGCTGCGGCAGAACCGCTTGCGGAGCGCGAGGCCCCACGCGCGGTTGACCCGGCTCCCGAACGGCGCGTGCAGCACCAGCTGCATCCCGCCCGCCTCGTCGAAGAAGCGCTCCAACACGAGCGTCTCCTGCGTCGGGATGACCCCCAGGATCTTCTTCGAGGCGTCGAGATACTCGACCATTTGGCGGGCAGCCGGCTCCGGAACGCCCGGGATCCCACCCGCGAGCCAGCTCGTGGCAGCGCGGAGGTCACCCAGCTGACCGTCCACGTCCCGGCGCAGGCGGGACACTTCCTGCGACAGCTCCGGCGTACGACCGGGGGCCTCACCGAGCCAGAAGGGAATCGATGGAGGCTGGCCCTGGGCGTCGACGACGCGCACCTGGCCCGACTCGATCTTCTGGATCAGATACGACCGGTTGCCCAGCTGGAAGATGTCGCCCGGCATGCTCTCGATGGCGAAATCCTCGTTCAGCGTTCCGACGAAGGTCTCTGTCGGCTCGAGGATCACCCGGTAGTCACCGATGTCGGGAATCGCCCCGCCCGACGTGAGCGCGGCGAGCCTGGCGCCGCGGCGCGCGCGCAGCCGGCGATTCACGCCGTCGTAGTGGACGTACGCGCCCCGCCGCCCCCGACGCGTCGTGAATCCTTCGGCGAGCATCTGCACCACGGCTTCGAAGTCCTTGCGCGAGACGTCGCGGTACGGATACGCACCCCGCACCATCTCGAACAACGCATCCTCCTGCCACTCCTCGCATGCCACCGCCGCCACGATCTGCTGGGCCAGGATGTCGAGCGGGTGCGCCGGGATGATCAACCGGTCGAGCTGGCGCTCGTGCGCGGCCCGCACCAGCGCGGCACATTCGATCAGCTCGTCGCGCGACAGCGGGAACAACCGGCCCTTGGGCACGGCGGCGAGGTGGTGTCCCGATCGACCCACGCGCTGCAGCAGTGTCGCGATAGACCGGGTCGAGCCGATCTGGCACACCAGGTCCACGGCGCCGATGTCGATCCCCAGCTCGAGCGACGCGGTCGCGACCAACGCCTTGAGCTTCCCTTCTTTGAGCCGGGTTTCCGCGTCGAGGCGCTTTTCCTTGGACAGGCTGCCATGATGCGACGTCACCTGGTCGGCGCCCAGCCGCTCGGAGAGATGGAGCGTCAGCCGCTCCGCCAGCCGGCGCGTGTTCACGAACACCAGTGTGGTGCGATGCTCGAGGATCAGCTGCACCAGGCGCTCGTAAATCTCCTCCCACACCTCGGCGGCCATGACCGCCTCGAGCGGTGAGGAGGGAATCTCGATCGCCAGGTCGAGCCTGCGCGCGTGGCCCGAGTCGACAATGCAGGTGTCCGTTGTCGGGTGTCGACTCCCGGACAGGAAGGCGGCGATGTCCTCGATCGGTTTCTGCGTCGCCGAGAGCCCGATGCGCTGCAAACGCCGGCCGGTGAGGTGCTCCAGCCGCTCGAGCGACAGCGCCAGGTGGCTCCCCCGCTTGTCGCGCGCCACTGCGTGGATCTCGTCCACGATCACGGTCCGCACGCCGCGCAGCATCTCGCGGGCGCGCTCGGACGTGAGGATCAGATAGAGCGACTCGGGGGTGGTGACGAGGATGTGCGGGGGTCGCCGCACCATCTCCTGGCGCTCCGCGCCCGGCGTGTCACCGGTGCGCACCAGCGTGCGGATCTCCACATCCGGCAGGCACAGCGCTTCGAGCGTGCGGCGAATCTCGGCGAGCGGCTCCGCCAGGTTCTTCTGGACGTCGTTCGAGAGCGCCTTGAGCGGCGAGACGTACACCACCTGCGTCCCGTCGGCGAGCGTCCCGTCCAATCCTTGACGCAGCAAGGAGTCAATCGCGGCGAGGAACGCCGCGAATGTCTTGCCGGAGCCCGTGGGGGCCGCGATCAGCGCATTGCGGCCCGCCTGGATGAGCGGCCACGCACGCTGCTGCGGCTCGGTAGGCTCGCGGAAGCGGGATTCGAACCAACGCTCAATGGCGGGATGAAAGCCGGACAACGACATCCTGAAATATGGCGAAGATTTACCGAAGGAGCGACACCCCCCGCGACGCCGCGATGCGTTCCACGGTCTCCCCGATCTTGTTGTTCGGGGTCGACGCACCCGCGGTCACGCCCACCGTGAGCGGCCCGCTCGGCAACCACCCGGTTACTACCTGCTCCTCCTTGGCCCCCACGGGACGGAAGCGGATCGCCCCGGTCTCCGGATCGATGCAGCTCGCGTCTTCTATGTGATAGGTCGGGGCGCGGTCATGACAGATGGCGGCGAGGTGGGTCGTGTTGCTGGAGTTGTATCCCCCGATCACGACCATCAGGTCGATCGGCTCGGCGATGAGCTTCAGCACCGCGTCCTGACGGTCCTGGGTGGCCGAGCAGATCGTGTCGAACGTGCGGAAGTGGTCGGGCAACGCGGCCTCACCATACCGCTTCGCCATGCTCCGCCGGATCTCGACCGCGATGGCGAGGGACTCCCCAGAGAGCATCGTAGTCTGATTCGCCACGCCGATGCGCAGCAAATCGCGATCGGGATCGAAGCCAGGCGACATCTTCCCCTTAAAGAGCAAGGCGAACTGCTCCCCGCTCCCCGCTCCCTCTATGTACGCGCACACCTCACGCGCTTCCGCCATGTCGCGCACCACGAGGTACTTCCCACTCGGGTACTTGGTGACCTGGCTCGAGGTGGCCTTCGTCTCCTCGTGGTAGTACTTGCCGTGGATCACCGCGGTGAACCCGTCCTTAGCGTAGGAGTCCACGCGCTTCCACACGTTGAGCACCGATCCGCAGGTCGTGTCCACGAGCACGCATCCGACCGTGCGCAGCCGCTCGAAATCCTTCACGGTGACCCCGAAGGCCGGAAGAATGACGACGTCCGCGGGAGTGATCTCGTGGAAGTCGAACTCACCGTCATCCGGCCGCTGCAGGAACTCTACCCCCATGGCCTGCAGCTTCTTGTTGACGTGAGGGTTGTGGATGATTTCGCCGACCAGAAACACACGGCGCTCGGGAAACTTGGTGCGCGTTTCGTACGCGTACTCGACCGCGCGGTCCACTCCGTAGCAGAACCCGAACTCGCGGGCGAGCTTGAAGGTCAGGTCGCCGACCGCGAGGACGTAGCCGTGGGCGCGGATGCGATCCACCACCTGGCTGTGATAGTCGGCCGCGAGGGCTCCCTCGATGTCGCCCTTGAGCCCGAAGCCGCGTCGGAAGTAGGTCTGTTCCACGACGTCAATCTAACCGTGCCCCGCGCCCATCGCGCACGGCATCCATGACACGCTGCACCGCCACGCCGTCGTAGAACGTAGCGGGCTGTCCCGCGGCGGGCCGGCCCTCGAGCACCGTGACGACATCCCGCATCAGCCGCACGAACGAGCGGGCCCACATGTTGTTGGGGGCGGTCTGCGCCCACAGATCATCCGGCGCGCTGGCATCCTCGAGCGGCCCGCCGGGACGACCGATCTCGAGCGACGTCTCGCCCGTCAACACGAGCGTGCCGTCGCGTCCGGTGATCTGGGCGAAATGTCCGGGCCCGTGTGTCGCCACCGTCGTCAGCGTGATGGTGGCAAGCGCGCCGCTCGCGAGCCGCATCACGAAGCTCGCATATTCGTCGGCGGTCACCGGGCGCCGCACGCGCTGCTCGTCGTAGCGCTCGGGAACGAACGTGGCCGCCCGGCCGCCGACCTCGACGACTTCACTCCCGGTCCAGAAGCGGCACAGGTCGATGAGATGTGACCCGACCGCGCCCAGGATGCCGCCGCCTCTCGCGGCATCGTACCACCAGGTCCAGGGAGCATCGAACGCCTGCGGCCGCCCGTCGCCGCGCACGTACGGTCTGAGCACGAGCTCGAGATGGAGGACCGGTCCGATGGCGCCGACCTGGATCAGCTGCCGCACCTTACGCCGATTGGGCTCGTAGCGCAGCTCGTGGTCGATACGGGCCAGCCCACGGCTCCGCTCCGCGACCTCGAGCATCTCCTCCGCCTCCCGGACCGTCAGCGCCATCGGCTTCTCGCACAACACGTGCTTCCCCGCCTCCAGCGCCGCGATCGTGTGACGGGCGTGGGCGTCGGGCGTCGAGGACACGATGACGAGGTCGACCTCGGGAGCGCGGGCGAGCGCCTCACCGCTCCCGAATGCGTTGGGAATACCGAACTCCGCCGCGACGGCGCGGGCGCGCTCCATGCTGCCGCTCGCGATCGCGGTCACCGCTACGCCCGGCACGAGGCGCAGCGCCGGGACCTGCACCCGACGCGCGAACCCGGTGCCGATCACCCCGACCCGCAGCGTCACAATGTCGTCCGGCAGGAGACGGTGTCCCTTTCGAGCGGCACCGCGTCGAACGATGCCTCGACCGCCACGCGCCCCGCGGCCGCGGTCTCGAGTCCGCTGCCACGCGCGACAACCGTGAGAACAGCGCCTGTCGCACGCACCTCGACGACGCCGCTGTCGAGCGCGAAGCCCCGGGCCACGTCCTTCATCATGTAGCGCACGCCGACGGTCGCACCGCGGGGCGAGACGGTATCACCCCGCTGCAGCAGCGGCCACGGGCCGGTCGGCGGCGAGCCGCCGCCTCCGCGCAGCCACAGGATCACACCGTTCCCGCCCGCCGACCCTTGCAGCAGCAACCCCTCCTTCCCGGAGCCGCTGCTGCAGCGCCGCACGCGCGCCGGAGCTTCGAATCGGATGGTGTCCTGGCGCGGGAGGGCGACGAGGGCGTGTACGCGACCCGCCTGCTCGGACGCGCTGCCGCAGGCCGCGCCCGGCACCGCGAGCGCGAGGGCGAAGAACCGAGGTAGTCTCAGAGGGAGGCTCGCGCGCCCGGCGGGGTCGTGATGCCGAGGATCGCGCGCGCAGCAGCGGTCGTCAGCGTGTGCGGAACGAGCGCCTCGACCAGCCCCGGAGGCAGTGGGTGCGGCCTCAGACCCTTGCGGTCCACACAGACCAGCACCATCCAACCAGCGGCCCCGAGCCGCGGCGGGTCGTCGCGCAGCACGTCGAAGTTGAGGGTCATTGACTTGGTGCCGACCCGGCCGACGTACGTCGCCACGCGCAGCCGGTCGTCCAGCCGCGCGGGGAGGTAGAACTCGCTATGAACGGCTTTGCGCGGCAGGAAGATGTCGTAGCGGTCGAACACACGGGCGTAGGCGAGGCCACAGGCACGGAACAGCTCCGTCTCGGCGATCTCGAAGAACCGGACGTAGGACCCGTAGAAAATGATGCCGGCGAAGTCCACGTCGGACCACCGGACATACTCTTCGATGATGTACGGCTTGGCGGGCATCGCTTCCCGAACGGTGAGGCCCGAGCCGGAAGCTAGGGGGCGTGATACCCCCCCGCCAGGATGACGGAGCGGCGCTAAGCGCGCGTCGCGGCCCCGGAGCCCCCGTGCCCGTTGGGCCGGAGCCCATAGGCTCGCAACCGGCGCCACAACGTCGTTCGGCTGATGCCGAGCCGTCGCGCGGTCTCGGCCAGCTTCCCATGCGTCACCTCGAGCGTGTCGAGGATGGCTTGGCGCTCCCGCTCGGCCAGCGTCGGGCTGTCTCCGCTGGCGCCGGGGAGAAACACCACCTCACCGAGCTCGACCGAGCCCTGCTTCAGCGTTCGCGTCCGGCCGCCGAACGCCATGAGCCGCTCGCGCAGATTGTCGCCCCGATGGGGCGCGCCGTCCCCGACCGCGTCGAGCGCACGCCGCGCCCGCTGGTTCGCGTACAGGATCCGGCCATAGGGGTCGAAGACGACCACGCCCTCGCTGAATGTTTCCATTACGGCCTGCCCGAGTGGGGCGAAGCCCAGCGGGGCCGGGAGACTGGGGGTCTTTTCTCTCGCAGGCATACGTCCTTGCATGGCCGAGGTTGCGCGGGATGGTTCCAGACAGCACCACATAAGCAAGACCCGCGGAGCGTGCCGAGGTCACACCTCGCGGACGCGGCTTCTAGCGACGCCGGCCCCCCCGACCCCCCCTCCCACGGCCGCCTCGGCCGCTCCGTGCGAGGCGCTGCCGTTCTCCCCGGGACAGGCCGCTCAACTGGCGGCGCAGGTCCTCCACTGAATCGGACCGCACCGCCTCGCGCTTGCCCCGGAGCACCGTGAAGCGGACCGGCCGGTCGAGCGGGGGCAGATCGCGCGGTTGCAGCCGCCGCGCCTGGCCTTCCTTGAGACGCAACCGCACCACGCCGATCCCCTGCTCCACCTCGTAATCCACGGGCACGCGGTCCCCGTAGAGGTGGACCGATGCCGGGAGCGCATCCAGGGCACGGCGCTCGACTTCCGGCACCATCTCGTCTACGTCGAGCTCCAGCCGTGCGTTGATGAACTCGTCCCACGAGCCGACCTGCGCGAGCTGGGCCGCGAGCCGGGCGGTCACCTGTTCCGTGGCCGCCTGCGTCAGCCGCCCGCCCGAGCGGCGCCAATAGGATCCGAGCCGCTCCAGCGCGCGCCGCACCCGTGCCTGATCGGGGTGGGGCGTGTGGCCGGCGAGCAGGGCCTCCACCAGCGCCACCCGTGCAGCGTCGGCGAGCTCGGGGGGGAACGGGCTCGGGAGGGGCTCGACGTCGCGCTCGAGCAGGAACCCGAAATAGCCGACGGTCCGGACCCGCATTAGGCCCTCGTACCGGCGCTGTCGCTCGAATACGACTGTGGGCGCGCCGCGCCGCGCGTAGCGGCGGATGGCACGCTCGGGCAGCTGCGTTCCCTCGATGCTGGCGCGCGGCACGCCGAACCGGTCCGCGAAGTAGCGCAGCGTGCCGGCGACGGCGCCCCAGCTAGAGCACACCGATCCGCGGCTCACCCGGGCCTCGCGGCCGTCCGCCGTTTCCTCGTCGATGACCAGGTCGAACGGCTGGAACTTGGCCACCAGGTCCGCGAACGCGGCCAGGGTCTTCTCACCTGCGTGGGGCAGCCGCTCGGGTAGAGGCAGCTCGAGCTGTCGGTATACGGAGGCCATGCCGAGCGCCACGTCCTCGATCGCTTTCACGAGCACGCCGCGGCCTTCGGCCCAGCGATCGACGTTCTCGCGGAACAGGTGGCGCGGCAGACCGTACACCTCGCCCAGGTAGCCGTGCTTGTTGACCGCCTCGGCGTAGACGTTGTACGCGGTGAGGTGGTCGCTTCCGGACACGATCAGGCCCCGCAGGTCCCGCTCCTCGCGCGTCATGCGGTGCAGCGATTCGCCGCTCGCCGCCACCGCCACCATCGGAACGAGGTTGGGATCGGCGTGATAGAGCAGCTCGCCCCAGGGTCGCTCGACCGGCATCGCTTCCACGTCGCGGCCGTAGCGGGTCAGTCGCCCGTGCTCGATCAAGCCGCGCTCGGTGAGCAGCTCGAGGGCGTCGCGGTACGCCTTGCGGTCGAGCGGCACGGGCAGATCGAGCTCGCGCGCGTCCACGCCGAGCGCGGCGCAGGTGATCGCCACCCGCTCCGCGTCGCCAGCGAGTTGGAACTCCGGCGGCGTCGGCCGTAGCTCGTCGAACACGAGCTCCCGGTCGCTCAGGATGTAGACCTCGCCCCCTTCCACACGCCCGTGCACGCGTCCCGCCATCTGGAGGATTTCATTCGCGCCGAGGTAGAGCCGCGTCAGCACGTTGCGACCCCGCTCCACGACATTGGCGTAGCGCGCGTCGTAGATCACCACCGTGTCGAGGCCGCGGATGTTGAGCGCCGACTGGCCTGCCGCGGTCATCGCCAGCAGAAACGGCCGGCGCACCTGGCCGTCGAGGAAGGGTCGGATGACCCGGATCGGCTCGCCCCCGTGGTAGAACGCGGTCGGCAGGCCCTGCCAGCGGTCGCCGAGCTCCTTCGCGATCTGCTCGACCTCGGCCCGGGTGGGCACGAACACCGCGACGCCACGCCGCTTCCGCAGGACTTCCTTCATGAAGCGATCGTTCAGGAACTCGAGCGGCTGCTGGGGCAGGACGCGCACATCGGCCGCCCGCGCGGGATCGAACGCCCGGGTCTCGAGGACCTCAACCGATCCCAGGTAGCGGGCGTAGAACGCCGGATCCACGGTGGCGGAAAGCCAGATGAAGCGGCAGCCCGCTCGCTTGCCGAGCGCCAGGCACAGCTCGAGCTCCGCCGACGTCTGGTGGATCTCATCCACCACCAGCGTGTCCCGCGCGGTGATGAGGCCGTCCTCGAACCACCGGCGCGCAATCCCGGTGGTCACGATTACGACGTTCCACGTCGGCGTCTCGGGCGTGGCTTCCCGCTCGCGGTTCACGACGCCGACCCTGAGCGGCGCTTGCAGGATGGTCGTCGCAATCGGCCGGATGGCGAGCGTCTTGCCCGTGCCGGTCCCGGCAACGATCCCGAACCCTCGCTCCGATGCCGCGAGGCGGGAGATATCCTCACCGTGCTCTCGGGCGAGGAGCGTGTCGATATCGAGGCTCATCGCGAGCTCGATGGTTTCACAGGCGGCGCGGGTCGGGGCGATCACCACGACCCGTCCGGTGGCGGGCTCCGCGGCGAGGAAGGCGTTCGGATCGGGGGGAAGGAAGTGGTCGCGGGAAATTCGCACGGTCGCAATATAGATTAGCGGTGGAGGGAGAGATGATCCGTCTACCCGTGCCGTGCCTGGTGATCGTGCCGTGGCTCGCGGTGGCGCCGCTCGTCGCACTCGCACAACGGCTCGAGCGCACTCCCGAGAACCCCACCCGAGAGCAAGTCGAGGCGCAGCTCCGCTATCAAACGGGTCGCGTCACCCTGCGCCGCGGTCTCGCGACCCTCGACCTCCCCGCGGACTTCCGGTATCTCGACCCGCAAGAAACCGACATCGTGCTGCGCGCCTGGGGCAACCCACCCGGCCACGAGACCCTGGGGATGCTCGTGCCCGCGGGAGTCCATGTGCTCACTCCCGAGGGCTGGGGGATCATCATCAGCTTCAGCGAAGACGGCTACGTCAAGGACGACGATGCCGCGAAGATCGACTACCGTGAGCTCCTCAGGACCATGCAGCAGGCGACACGCGACGCGAATCCCGAGCGCGCGAAAGCCGGGTACGCCACCGTGGAGCTCGTTGGGTGGGCCGAGGCCCCGCGCTACGACAGCGTGGCCCACAAGCTTTACTGGGCGAAGGACCTCAAGTTCACGGACGACTCGGCGCACACGCTCAACTACAACATCCGCGTACTGGGCAGGCGCGGGGTCCTCGTGCTGAATGCCGTCGCCTCGATGGATCGGCTCGAGTCCGTCAAGCGCGACATGGCGAAGGTGATCGGCTTCGTCGAGTTCAACGGGGGTCATCGCTACGCGGACTTCATCCCCGGCACGGACAAGGTGGCCGAGTACGGCATCGCGGCGCTGATTGCGGGCGGTCTCGCCGCAAAGGCCGGGCTGTTCAAGGTGCTGCTCGGGGCCCTCGTCGCCCTGAAGAAGGTCGTCGTGCTGGGGCTCGTCGCGGCGGCGGCGTTCCTTCGCAAGCTGTTCGGCCGCAAGCCAACCGACGCGGCGGCGAAGCCCTGAAACACGGGACAAAAAGAAAACGGGAGGCGTGCGTGCGCGTCTCCCGTTTTGCGACCGTACCTGCGGCACTGCCTAGGGCGTCAGCCGCCGCATCCGGAACCTCTCTTTGCACGCCGCACTCCGGTGGTACGGCCCGCGTGGCACGTCACTCATCGTCGCGGTCATCGTCGCGGTCGTAATCGTAGTGGTAGCGGTGATGATGATGCCGATGCCGAACCACGTAGACGCGCCGCGCCACGAAGAACGGGGGCGGGTAATAGAGTCGCCTGTATGGGTAGTAGACGTACGGCCGCCCCACGATCACGACTCCGGTCACATACGGCCGTGGTACGCCGAAACCGACGGCGACGCTGACGCGGGTCTGTGCCGCGATCGGCGTAGCACCGAGCGCGAGCGCGATTCCAGCTGCCAAGAGCACACGTTTCATAGGTCACCTCCGGCCCGGCCTTTCTGGAAAGGTCGTGCCAGACGCGACGATGCCGTCGCAACGGCAACTGCCGAGAGGACTTAGGACGCTGGCGCTGGAGGGGGCGGGAGCGGCACAGTGTCACCTGCGCGGGTCACACCTGTCCGCAGGGTCCCGCAGCAGGCGTCAACGCGACGGTGGCGGGGCGACCTGCTGCATCAGTCGCACGACTTCTCCGGGCTCGGCGTGGCGTCCCAGCGCCTTCTTGGAGAAAATGCGACGGCCATCGACCTCCACTTCGAACACGCCGCCCGACGATTGGATCAACTTCACGTCGGCGTGAGGGTAGGTCTTGCGGATTTCGGCCGCCAGACCGGCGGCCCGTGGCTCGTAGTTTCAGACGACGCAGTATTCGATGGTGACACGCATGCGGTAAACGATAGTCGCGCTTGACAGGTCACGCCAAGGGGCCGACCTTGCTCCGAGCTTGCCCATGAGTGCCCTCTCCCGCCTCAAAGCGTCGCCGGGCCTGCTGGTGCGGGCGCTCGTCGCGCTCGGTGCCGTGGCGGCGATCGCCGCAGGGCTGGCGGCCTTCGCGTCCCGACGCGTGCCGCTCGGCGCCGACGTCGCGGAAGAGATCGCGGTACTCGTCGTGGTCGGGGCGTTGACCCGGCGCTACGGCATCGCCCTCCCGGGGAACGGGTTCTCCTCATACATCCTGGGCGTCACGGCGTACGCCATCCTCGACCGCGGCTGGGCGTTCGGCGTCGTGGTGGCGTCGCTGGCGATGATCGCGGGCGACCTGGCCCTGCGCCGTCTGCCCGTGGCGGCAGCGCTCGGCAACGTCGCGCACCTCGCGGCGGGCTCGGCCCTGGCGGGGCTCGCGTATGCGAGGCTCGGCGGGGCAACGGGTGCACAGGCGCTCGCGGCGAACAACCTCGTGCCCCTCGTCGCATTCCTAGTCCTCTTGCCCTGCGTCGTGAACGGCACCTTCTACATCGAGCTGGCACTCGGGCGCACACTCGCGTGGGTGGACGCCGCCCTCACTGCGCGGTGGGAGGCCGTCGTGTACGCTTGCTCGGTGGGTCTGGCGCTCGCGTGCCTCGCCCTCGCACACGCGAGCGTCGACATGATCGGGTTTCTCGTGATCGGCGTCGTGCTCGTAAGCGCCGCGGTCGCGAGCGTGTCGGTCATCCGGCGGGCTGTTCACGCCGACCAGCTCGCACTCATTCAGGGCTTGTCACAGGCGATCGCGCGCGACATCAGTCTGGCGAAGAGCTTCCCACGGATTCAGGAGCTAGCCCGGCGGTTGGTTCCGTGGGAGCACATGGGCTTCGCCCGCTACGACGCAGGGACGAACGAAATGGAGCTCGTCGCGGACACCGCGACGGGCCATCGCGGTCCCGACAAGGCTCGCTTCGACGCCAATGCCGGACTCTCCGGCGAGGCCGTGCGGCGACGGCGGCCAGTCGTGGCGGGCGCGCTCTCTCCCGAGCAGAAGGTCGTGCCCGGGCGGGAAACGCCAGGCTCGGAGGTGCTGGTCCCGTTGTATCACGCCGGGCAGCTGGTGGGCCTTTGGAGTGTACGTCACTCGAATCCCGGCATGTACCACGACGCCGATGGGGACATGCTGGCGCTGTTGGCACCGCAGCTCGCGCTGATGCTCGCAATCGAGGGCTCGGTTCAGCCGGTGGTCGGCGCGTCGGATCGCACCAGTGCCTACATCCAGACGCTGACGGCCACGACCGAAGAGATCCACGCCTCGAGCCAGGAAGTGGCGGCCTCGGCGCGTCGCGCCAGCCAGGGGGCCGCGCAAGCCGCGAGCCTCGTCAGCGCGCTGGCCCGCGACTCGGAACAGCTGACCCACCACGCCGCGGAGGTAGTCACCGCGGGCACCCAGACCCGCGACTCGGGCGCGCAAATGGAGCAGACCACGGAGAAGGTCCGCCTGGCTACCCAGACCGCCGTCCGTCGCCTGACCGATCTGGGTCTCACGACCGAAGAGAGCGCCCGCGAGGTACGACGGCTGCGCGACGTGGCGGAGCAGGTCGAGAAGTTCTCGGAAACCATCGGATTCATCGCCAACCAGACGAACCTGCTCGCCCTCAACGCCACGATCGAAGCGGCGCGCGCCGGTGTTCATGGCCGCGGCTTCGCCGTGGTGGCCGACGAAGTCCACAAGCTCGCCGAAGCAAGCGGTCGAGAGGCGCGCAACGTCGGGAAGTCCGCACAAGAGACGCGCCGGGCGCTCGACCGGGCCGCACAACTGCTCGAGCGCATCCGCGGCGATCTCGGAGACGTGGTACGCAGCTCGAGCGACTGGGTGCAGGACCTGACCCGCATTGCAGAGGCGGCGGGCGGCACGGCCCGCGCCGGGAAGCAGGTCGCCGAGCTGGCCCATGGCATCAGGGAGCGGTCCGCCAGAATCAATCAGTCGCTCGAGCAGGCCAAGGCGGGTGCCCACTCCTCGACGCAGGAGGCCGAAGCCGTCGCCGCCGCTGCCGCGGAGCAACTGCAGGCCATCGAAGGTCTGGCGCATGGCGCAACCGAGTTGGCGGCGCTCGCCGACAGTCTTGCCAGGGCAGTCCGGTTCGTGCGCGGCGAGAACGGGCGACAGTAGCTCAAGTGACCCACGTCACCATGCCGGCCTCCGGGGTTTCTAACCGGAGGCCGAGTTATTACCGTAGGGCCAGCCCTAGAGGAGAAGACCGTCCGTGCGAACATTCGCGGTCCTCGGAGTAGCGCTCACGTGTGGGATCTCCAGCCTCCCGGCACAGCACGCGCATCAGTTCGAGTTCGGGGCGTTCGGATCGTTCACGCGTTACGACAAAGTCTTCAACCTGGACTCCCAGATCGGTGGCGGCGGTCGCCTGGGTTACTTCTTCAGTGACGTCGTCAGCGCGGAGCTCGACGCGGGCTACCAGAGCCCCAATCCGAAGACCGGCAGCGCGTCTCCTACACTGGCCCACGGCAGCGCCAGTCTGGTCCTGAACTTCGGAACCGC
>Ga0114129_10004576_pt1 | contig 19507 bp, 16 predicted proteins | sample RhiMetdeltSRZDD1_FD_80071 | JGI IMG/M metagenome (GOLD analysis project Ga0114129, IMG submission 80071) | Populus rhizosphere microbial communities from Tennessee, USA - Rhizosphere MetaG P. deltoides SRZDD1 (version 2) (version 2) | ecosystem: Host-associated > Plants > Roots > Rhizosphere >...
CAGATCGGCGAACCGCCGCAGGTTGTCCTTGCGCCGCCGAAGCCAGAAAGTCGCAATGAGACCCCACACGAGATTCGCAGCCGTTGCGACCGCCGACATCCACAGACTATTGCGAATCGGTTCGAAGAACGCCGGATCCTGAAATAATCGAATGTAATTTTCCGTCGTGTACGATGGCGGCAGCCACTCGGTGGTCCACGTTCCATCCTTCACAAAGCTCATGGCAACCACCATGAGATGCGGCAGCAGCAGGAACAAGACGGCGACCGACCCGACGACGAACGCAACAACCTTGGCAACGTTTGATGTGATCACTATGCGGCGGCTGGCTACGCCTTTTCCCACCGAACTGTACTTGCGGCGGCCTTCATACCACCTCAGCACGAACAGCACACTCAATGACGAAACGGCGAGCAACACTGTCTCGACCAGCGCCATGGGAATATTTCCATTTAGTTTTGAATTGAAAATTTCAACTGCCAGCACCCGAATTCCGCCACCAAAAATATAGGGTGCGCTGAAGCTCGCCATCGACGACATAAACGTCACGAGTGAAGCCCCGACAAGCGAAGGCACCAGCATCGGGAGCGTTACGCGCGTCAGCTTGCTGAAGCCCGAAGCCCCCAGCGTTTCTGCCGCCTCCTCCATTGCGCTGTCCAGGCCATCGAGACCTGCTGAGGCAAACATAAAAAAGTAAACATACATGCTGTAGGCGTGGACGAACAGAATCGCAGACAGACCGTTGAGATTTGGCCATGGCCTTGCGAGACCCAGCGCCATCTGTATGCCGCGGCTGATCACACCACTTTCGCCATACAAGAACAAAACGGAGATCACGCCGACAAGCGGCGGAAGCAGGACGGGCGCCGCCGCGATCGCGCGAAGGACGGATCGGCCGCGAAATTCGTACCGATGAAAGAGAAAGGCGAGCGGAATTCCGATTGCCGCAGAAAGGACGACGGTCGCAACAGAGATCAGCAGGCTGTTCGTGAACGCCTCACGGCTCGATGGCGTTGCGAAAAAATGGAGATACGTATCGAGCGACAAGGACCCGCCAGGAAAAAAACTTTCAATAAATGTGAATGCATTCGGATACAGGACGCCGATGATCAGTACGACTAATACGATGATGGCGATCATGACTTTGGAAGTACGTGATAGCGTTCGGCAGGAAATGAAATCGAAACCGAATCGCCGGGTTTGTAAGTCGGCGCACCATGATGGAACGTGCGCGCAGTGATACGCGTGCCGTTGCAGTCGAGCGTGTATTGCACGATCGCGCCTTCCATTACAGCCTGAGCGACGAATGCTTCGAACGTTCGCCCGTCTCGCTTGCCGATCACGACGTTTTCGGGCCTGACCATGACAGTCACGTCATCACCGAGTCCGACGAATCGCCCGGGCAGAAGATTCGCCTTTCCGAGAAACCCGGCAACAAACGCGTCCGCCGGCCGGTTGTAAACGTCTGCCGGTTTTCCCACCTGGCGGCAAATGCCGGCCTCCATGATTGCGACGCGGTCGGCGAGCGCAAAGGCTTCCTGCTGATCATGGGTGACGAATACCGTCGTCACTTCGAGTTCGCGAATGATGCTGCGAATCTGGTCGCGTAATTCCTCGCGCAGCGATGGATCCAGATTGCTCAGAGGTTCATCCAGCAACAGCACTTCAGGCTCGATGGCAAGAGCCCTCGCCAACGCGATTCGTTGCTGCTGTCCGCCGCTAAGCTGGTGAACCGATCTTCGTTCGTAGCCCGGCATGCGGACGGCGCTGAGAGCTTTGGAAACCCGCTGTTCGACAGTGGCTGGATCGAGCCTGCGTGTTTTCAAACCGAACGCAATATTTTCGAAGACGTCGAGGTGAGGGAACAGGGCGTAATTCTGAAAGACCATTCCCATGTTGCGCTTGCGTGCGGGGACGGTCGTGATGTCTCGGCCGTTGGACAGAATAGATCCGGACGTGGGCACTTCCAGACCGGCAATCATTCGCAGCGTTGTTGTCTTGCCGCACCCGCTCGGGCCGAGAATGGAAAGGATTTCTCCCCGATCGACGTGAAGATTCAAATCGTGAACAGCGCGGGTTGATCCGAACAGCTTGCTCAGATTCGCGAGTTCAAGGTGACGCACTCGCGCCTCGAATAAAGCTGTCCCAGTGTTCCATCCATTCCTGCGATTTGGCTTCGACCAGGTCCCAATTCATTTCCAGTTTGGGAATATTCAGGCTGCGCAACCACTGGGGAAGCCTGTCACGTGGAATGTCTTTGCGGGCGGGAATTCTGTAGAACTGTTCAGCCTGAACAACGAGGCTGTCGACGCTGTTCACGAACTCGTAAAACGACTCTGCTTCTTTGCGGTGTTTCGTGCCTTTGACGATCGCGATGGCGTCCGTCAAAACGGGTGTCCCGCTTTTCGGAATGACATAGTCGAACGGGAACTGATACCGCGTTTTCTGAAGTTCGATGTCCGGCATGTTCCATAACGTCAGAATAGCTTCCTGCCTGCCGAGTTTTTGCCAGAGCAGCGTGGGATTGGCGACATATTCCTTCGTGTTCGAGTTGAGTTTTTTCAGCCACTCGTAACCGGGATCGGGTTTGCCATCGGGTCCCATATGGCGAAGGATCATGGCTGCGAAGATTGCGCGCATGGTGCCGGAAGCGAGCGGGTCGTAAATGACGAATTTGCCGCGCCACTTGGGATCGATCAGGTCGTCCCAATCCTGTGGCGCATCTTCCCGTTTGATGGCCTTGGAATTGAAAGCGATAACTTCAGGCGTCTGAAAAGTTCCGAACCATCCGTCGTTGCGGCCTCGCGCGTCAGGATCGACGCTGTCACCCCACGACGGTTTGTAAGGATCGAGCAGTCCTTCTTTTTCCGCCTGCGAGAACATCGTCGACGGCGCGCCCCACCAAATGTCCGCCTGCGGGTTCGCCTTTTCCGAACGGACGCGATCGAGCGCGTCCTGCGAGCCCATGTAAAGCCAGCGCACGTCGATGTTCGGATTCTGGGCTTCGAACCGCTTTTCGAACTCCGTGAGCAGTTCCTTGCCGTGAGGTGAGTAGACGATAAGAGTAGTCTTTCCCGGGGTACTCGAGCAGGAACTCAGCAGCAGGGCGGCAAGGACGATGAGCTTGCGCATGGCGCTCATCGTAGCACACGTGGAATATCTAATTAAGGTAGGCGCAGAGTTCGGACTATTTCGGGGTGCGCGATAACATTCTCGACGTACTGTTTTGCGCGGACGACGTATTGCGCGGCATCGAATGAGGCACCTGCGTTCTTTGCATTCCAGCTCTGCTCCTGCATCACGTAGGCGAGAGCGTGCACCGCCTCGATATCCAGAAAACCTTTTCCACGCATCGACTGGAACAGATCAAAAATCTCCGGCGGGTTCTTACTGTCGACTTGCAATTTCACGGATGCATCATTGTAGATATGCACAAGGATATTGGTTCCGCGCGGAGTTTGCTCGTAATTGCCGAGACCGTTCCAGAAGGAACGCCAATCGTTGTGCAGTCTCATGCACCACGCGAGAGATGCTTCCTGCGGTTGCAGGGGAACGCCACGCAGTTCTTTCGACCAGACGGTCGCCGCCCATGAAGAGAGCGTCAGGTTATTCAGTATTTTTTCGTCCATGGGATCCGTTCAGGCAATGCGTCATGCACGCCCAATAGCGGCCTCCAGCGCTTGGACTTTTATATATACAAATACAAGCGGCACTATCCTACGATCTTGTCCTGGGATTTCAAAAATGAAAGAAGAAACCGAACGAGACCAGCGGAGAAGAGGCGATCGGGTGCCGATGCGGGCGGACAGGCCCGTTTTTATTGAGGTAAACGTCGACGGCAACAATGTCGGCGTGCTGGTTGAAAATCTCAGCTGCGACGGCGCTAGTTTGATCTACCCGGAGGAGTCGCCCTCAATTCAACCGGGAAGCTACCTCAAAGAATGCACGCTGAATCTCGGCGCTGCAGGCAATATTAAGGTGACACCCATCGTTCGCTGGCGTGTGTGGCCTAAACTTGGAGTGCAATTCGATAAGATCGGCGAGAGCTCTAGAAGCCGGATTGCTCGATTTCTTCAGAGTAAATAATCGCGGGGTTCACAATCTGCAAAATCTGCGGCTGCCTCTGCGCATCTGATTTTCTGCTACTGAGTGTCCAAAAACTCCATCCGCAGCAGAGAACAATAACCGAAATTAGAAATGCGATCCGAATGCCGAGGCTATTCATGGGGCTTATTGTGAACGAACCTCGGGCACGCGGAGCGTAAAGAGTTGTTAAAGATTGAGAGGAGTTCTTAACCGCGAATTACGCCAATTACGCTAATCGAATTCGCGTAATTGGTCGTAATTCGCGGCTAGTTCTTCTTCTGACGGTTCTTCATTTCGTCTTGCGTAATGAAACCGTCGTGGTTGGTGTCGAGCCGATCGAACATTTGCGGCCGGCCTTTCCATTCATCCTTGGAAATCTTGCCATCGTGGTTCGTATCCATCTGGCTAATGTCAAACCTGCGGCCGGCGCGGAACTCGTCGCGGGTAATGTAGCCATCATGATTTGTGTCCAACTTATCGAACATTTCGGCAGGGCCCTTCCACTCGTCGCGGGAGATCTTCCCGTCACCGTTGGTGTCCATACGTTGGTGCTTCTGTGCCGCAGTGGCCGTCAGCGGCAGAGCGATCGCAAGAGATAGAAAAATTGTTGCAAACTTCATTAATAAATAAACCTCCAAAAACTAACTGTTAGTGTTGGACAGCAGAGCTGGGCCTGCGTTTGTTAAGAGTTGTAAAGCTCGCCATACAAGCCGATTAACGATTTTCTTCGCCATCTGTCCAACACTGGCGGACCGTATTTTTTGAGGAGACAAAACTATGAGACTTCGCTTTGGTGTTGGATTCTACAGCGCTCTTTTGGGCGTGATGTTAGCCGGCACTTCCTGTTCTTCGAGTATTTCTAAAGGAGCCGGCCCGGAAAATGGCCTGCAACCCGCACCCGACAAACAGGCCCAGACACAGATCGCACCCGCGCCGGTACCGCAGGCAAGCGTTCCAGCTCCGGTGGTCGTGGAACCGCCGAAACACGTAGCGAAGCCTAAAGCCCCGGTGAAGGTTGCAGCAGCGCGTCCAGCGCCGATTGCCGCTCCAGCGCCACCGGCGCCGGTAGCCTCCCAGCCGGCACCAGCACCGCGGCCGACGACAAATGCGTCGATATCCGTAATTCCGCCGGACCAGGTAACTGTCGCACCAGAGCCGCCAAAGGCTCCCGAGCCGCCGAAAGAACGGCATATCACGATTCCGGCTGGTACGGTGATTCCAGTCCGGATGATTGAGCCCATCAGCACGGAAAGCGATCATGTCGGACAAACCTTCAAGGCGTCTCTCGATGCACCTGTCGTCGTAAATGGCGAAACAATTATTCCCAGACGCGCGGATGCATTCGTGAAGGTTGTAGATGCGAAGGAGTCCGGTCAGCTCACGGGCAAGCCTGAGCTAAAGGTTCAGCTCGACAGCGTCGTCGTCGATGGAAAACGGTACACCATCGACAGCAATGTCTTCCTGCGCGAGGGAGAGTCACAAACGAAGCAGACAGCCAAAAAAGCCGGTCTCGGCGCGCTTATTGGTGCTGGCATCGGCGCGATTGCCGGCGGCGGAAAGGGCGCAGCCATCGGTGCCACAGTTGGCGCAGGCGGTGGAGTCGTCGTAGAAGCAGCATCAAAGAACGAGCAGGCAAAGATTGACTCCGAAACGCGAATCGATTTCCGCCTGGAAGGGCCGATCGAGGTGACCCTTAAAGGAGAGCCTCAAATAAACCGATAACCCTGGCTGTGGACAGTAACGATCAGTTCAGGGTTTTTCGGATCGCGCTCGAGCTTCTGACGCAGCATCGCAATGTGTACATCAACGGTCCTCGTCGTGGGGGCCGTTGAGTATCCCCACACGTTCAACAGCAATTCATCCCGAGAAACTACCGTGCCTCGCCGCTCGATAAGATATCGAAGCAAGGCTAGTTCGCGTTCAGACAAATCGACTTTCTCGCCTGCACGAAAAACTCGGCCGATTTGAAGATCGAGCCGAATGTCGCCGAATTCCTGCCATTCGCTGGAACGCGTCAGCGCGGGTGCGCGTCGCAGCAATGCCTCGATGCGTGCGAGCAGTTCGTGCGGATCGAAGGGCTTGGCGAGATAGTCGTCTGCGCCTGTACGAAGGCCCTGAACCTTGTCTCGCGTCTGATCGCGTGCCGTCAACATGAGGATTGGCATGGTATGGCCCTGCTCGCGAACGGCTTTGCAAATGTCGAAACCATTCATACCAGGCAGCATGACATCAAGGATGACGAGATCGAATGCCTCGCGGAGAATTCGGTTTTTTGCCTCACGCCCGTTACTCGAGCTTTCGACTTCGTACCCTTCTCCCTTCAACATGTCGGTGAGCGTAATGACAAGTGCGGGCTCGTCTTCGACCAGGAGAATGCGAGCCATGATCGATTAGGCCTCCTGGCCTGCAGGCACCGCCGGAATATGGAGAACGAAGCGAGTCCCCTCAGTTTCCGAACTCGATACGGTGACGCTGCCCCCGAGCGATTCCATGATGGATTTCACAATGTAAAGGCCAAGGCCGCTGCCCGGAACGCCATTCGCATTTTTGCCTCGGAAAAAGGGCTCGAACAGATGCGTTAGATCCGACGCATCGATAGCTGAGCCGCGATTTGTGACTGCGATCTCGACTTCAGGTTCGGCTTTCTTCAGATCGGGTGTTGCGGTAACAATGACGTCGCCCGGAATCGGCCCGTACTTCAGCGCGTTGACCAGCAGGTTGTGCAGACAATGATTGATGGCATCCGCATCTGTCAGCGCCAGCGGCAGATTCGGATCGGCTTCAATTTTTATTTCACCCGGATATTTCGGCAGGATGGCCTGACAGGAGCGCACCGCTTTGTTCAGCACCTCCGCAATGTCCACCGGGTTGCGCTGATATCGATTGCGACCGGATTGTGTCTGCGCAAACAGCAAGGCCTGTTCGACCATATCCGAGAGTCTCAGACCTTCTTCCTGAAGTAGCTTTCCATAACGCGCCACTTCGCCAGAGCCGGCGACTTTCCCTGAAGCAAGGTTATAGCCCGCCGATCGAACCACCGCGAGCGGAGTCCGAAGCTCATGTGAAAGTCCAGCAGCGAATTCCAACTGCAGCCGCCCAATTTGCCGCACGCGTTCGCTGGATAAAATCGTGAATGCGATTCCAATCGCAAGGATGGTGAAAATTCCAAAGCTGATCGCCAGATTTCTTGCGCGAAAGCGATCGGCGAAGGACTGAAGTGATCCGATGTGATGTTTCGCGTACAGTTCCCATCCGCTTGTATTTGGTGGACCCTGTGGTCCCTCGCCGCCGAAACCACCTCTCGGTCCCCGCTGGGGTCCACCGCCGAATCCCGCGGCACTAAGGCGGATGTGGGTATCAGGATCTTTTTTGAAGTTTGCCAGGTCGAGATTCGGTGATGATCGATAGACCACATTCCCGGAGCTCGCCTGGGCAATCATGATGTCGTAATCGAAATCACCTTTTTTCGCAAAGTGGCGCTGCACAAGTGCGAGCAGAAAGACTTCGCTGAAATACTTTGCATCGAGCCGAATAATTTCCCAGCCTCGTGGGCCAGCCTGACGAAAACCTCGCCCCGGAAACTCTCCAGGTGTCGGCGGGCGCGGTGCAGCCATGACTGGGATCGCGAGCGCAGGTACGTTTTGAAGATCCGCGCGATCCACGCCAAAGCCGCCGCGGCCAAAGTTGGGACGTTGCCCGAGCGATTCGTCGATTACGTTTTGATGGAAATCAGAAAACTCGGGCGGCCAGTCGACGGGTTCGAGAGATCGTTCGCGTGGGTTGTAGAGGAACAATCGAACATCACCGGGCGCTACAACCTCCGCGGCGAACAAATCCCGAACCAGTTCGGTGTGTTGCGAGGATCCGGTCCACTGCTCGTATCGAAGAGTGAGTCGTTCCAGCAGACTGTCTTGCAGACTGACTTCGTTCGAGCGTTGCACTTGGCCGAACCCCGCCCCGGGTCCGCCGCCGGGACCAGGGCCGGGACGCCGAAACGGAATAAGCAGACGCATCTCGCTTTCGAAATCCTGTGCAAAGCGTGTGGCGGCGATGGTCAGATTTTCTTCGAGCCTGTCCTTTTCTGCATTGCTGACTTCGGTAATCCACCCGTATTGAAGCCACGCCAGAATTGAGAGAACGACGGCGATGCCGGCGAAGATCAGCATCGAAAAGCCCGGCTGGCTGCCGGATCGGTATTTCAGTCGAGGAGACATTCGCCTCAGGCTAGCACTTATCCACATGGATACGCAGAAGCCGTTTGTTAAGTATTGAAAATCTGCATCGTGATGGGAGCCGACGTCTCCTGCGATGCTGCGCTGCCGATGACGGCCTGTGCCTGCCAGGATCCCGCTTCTGACGTTCCATAGCTGCCGGACATGGTCCAGACGCCATTCCCATCGGTAGCCTCGCCGTAAGGTCCGGAGATGCCGAGGTCGACGTTGTCCTTCCAGAGGTGCAGGTAGACGCGAGAGCCTGGCGAAGCGTTCCGAACGTCGGCACGCCAGTTGTCGCCAACCTTGAAGTCGGGGTTGCGCGCAGGATCGCTGGTGTTCGTCATCTCGAGTACCGGTACCTGTGCCGGAATCCCGGAAAGCACGATATCAAATCGCGCAGCCAGGGCACCGATCGCGGATCCCCCGATTGCTGCAAATGGAACGATCACCGAATTGCGCGCCTTTGCATCGCGGATACCCATCAGGATTCCATCATTCGCATTCTGTGGCTCACCCAGCACGTACACCTGCGATGTCAACGTAGCCATTCCGGCGACTTTCACTTTGAAATGAATGTGACGTGTTCGACCGGGATAGAGACCGGGCTTGATCGTGCGGAAAAGGTATTCTCCCGTGGAGCCCGTAAGGAATCGGCCGTAACCCTGAAAATTCTGATCTCGATTCGCATAGCCGACGCTTGCAGGATGAATGTAAGCGCCGGAGTTGTCGGCTTGCCAGATTTCGATCGTTGCGTTTCGGACAGGCTCTCCGCTCAAACTGAGAATACGTCCACTGAGATACGTAATCTGTCCAATGGCTGGCGTGATGTTGTTGTTGATGACGAGCAGATCGTTGTCGGTGTCGAGTGGAAGTGTGGTGGGATAGTAAGGACCTTCTGTCTGCTCGGGCGTTGCAGTCAGCGTTTCGGCGAATAGACCCGGTGTCTCCAGAAGAACGGTCGCGACACCAAGCACGCCAACCTGCTGCAGAAAACGTCGTCGATTTGAATTCTCCATTCAGACTCTCCTTCGTGATGATCGCTCGTTGGACTGTGGGTGGGTGGTTGTGTAGCGGGTTTTAACAACTCCTTACAAGAACAGGTTTTACATTTCTTAACTACAACGTTGAGGGTGAAATCTGTCCAAATGTGAGAACGCTATTGTGGAAAGGAGAAGAAATTGAGAAGGACTTTGGTTGTATTGCTGATGGTATTTGGACTCATAACGCCGACGTTCGCGCAAAACGCGCCAGCGTTTGGAAGAGGAAACAGATCTGGAGGGCAGCTCAATGCCTTGAAAAATGCACTGAATTTAACCGACGCTCAGGTGACGGCAATTCAGGCGTTGGTTCAAACGGAACAGACGCGTGCCCAGGCTCTTCGAACAGAGATTGGCCAGAAGCGAAGCGCGCTGAACACGCTCTTGAATGCCACGACGCCCAATCCAACGGATGTCGGCAACGCGGCAATTTCTCTTCACGTTTCAGAACAGAAGCTGCCGGCAGAGCGAGACTGGTTCATCGCAGAGTTGAAGAAGTTGTTAACCGGCGACCAGCAGCAAAAACTGGATACGCTGCTCGCAGCGAATCCCAGGTTGCCGCTTTGGGGTGGTCCCGCCTTTGGAGGCCCCGGTGGCCCTGGCGGTCCGGGTGGTCCCGGCTCGAGAGCCTTCCGAGGCCAACGACAGTAGCTCTGAGCCGCGAATTGCGCCAATTACGCTAATTCCATTCGCGTAATTGGCATAATTCGCGGATATTCACCACGTCTTGCGAATTCGCATGTCGACCGCAAACCCGCCGTTCTGATCGCGCACCCCACTCAACGACATCCTCGGAGTGGCCTGATATTCGAGCTTGATGACTTGGTGTTGGGTACCCGTAACGTCCGCGGCGAATGTTACAAACAGATTTCCGGTCACGCGCTGCTGAAGGGTAATGCGCGCGCCGGGATCCTTGCTGTCGCTACCCAGAACAGGATCGACGGACAAATGCGAAATACCAGCCGCCTTTGCGACCCGGCTCGTTACCTGGCTGCTGACACTCGATGCGATCAGTGACTCCGCGCCAAGGTTACCGGGATTCGGATTGGCTTCCGCCGCTTCGACGGTTTTCCCGAACACCAGCAGGTTGATGACGTCGGCCGGCGGAAGCGAAGGATCGGACGTGTAGGTCGTAGACAGCTGATCGACCGTACCCCTGAATCGCATATGAATGTCATAGTCCTGAACCTTCGTGTCGACGACCGCGTTGACGATTGGTTCTGTTCTCACCGGATTAATAAAATCCACTGAGCTCGGCTGAAGAATATAGCGGTTGCCGCGGAAGATCAGATCGCCGCCCGTGAGATTCATTCTTCCGAGAATTACGGGATTCGCCGCAGTTCCGCGAACCTGCAGGTTCGCAGCTCCCTGCAGGCTCAACTTGCTGCTAACGAGGCTCAGGTCGTTGGTGGACTGCACACCAATGTCGAGGCGGATGTTCTGGGCCAAACCGCTGGGCGGCGCCGGCACTGCGCTGGAGAATTCTCCGACGAGTTCCGCGGCGTCGAAGTCAGGAGTGAAAGACAATTCATTCAGACGTACCTGGCCGCTGAGGACGGCTGCTTCCGTGGAACCGCTCATTGTGAGGTTTACGTCGACTCTTTCGCGCACCCCGTCGGGATAAAGCATGCGGATGCTCGTGGCATTCGTTCGAACGTTGAACTGAACCGAGGGCCGATAGGTTACGCCTCCCGAAGCCGTCAGCGTCCCGCCGCCCACGTTCCCCGCGAACCGCTCGATCTCGATGCGATCGCTGGTAAGTCTCAGGCGTCCATTCCCGTTCTGCAAACCCAGAGGCAGATCACCGCCCGCAAAGTTTGCATTAACGACGTCGATCTGACCTTGCATGTTCGGGTTCGCCGCTGTGCCGGTCGAAGTGACGTTAAGGCGGAGCTGACCGGAACTCTCAATATCGGAATTGACGAGCTGCGCAATCTGGAGATCGACAGTCCCCACTGCGGTCAATGAGGCGGGAGCATTGCTTGCTACCGGGATGCTTCCCTCGAGCCTCAGATCTGTACCCGTGCCGCGGAACTCTGCCCGCTTCACCGTGAAAACACCGCGGGAATAATCCATCTCTATTGGATTCGCCGCGGCGAGATTGATGGCGTTATAGCTGACCTTGAGCACCGGAATTGTGACCGCTGCATTCAGCGCCGCTGCGTCTTTCAACGGTCCACGCACCTTTGCATGCAGTTCCGTTTCGCCCACGACATTCATGGCCTGGTCCGGCAGGTACATTGCGATCACGGGTTGCAGCGACATTCGCGGCGTGTCGAGCGTGGCATCCACGTCGTAATTTCCTGTCAGGCCCACCCTCCCCTGGCCATGAATCGAGGCATTTCGCACGAGGGAATCGAGCCGCACGTCCGCTGTGTGGTCGCGAACATCCGCTTGCAGGTTTAAATCGCTGATGGTTTCGTTCTGAATCTGGAGCTGTGGAATGCGCGCTGTGAGCTGACCCTGTGGATCATCGAGCGTGCCCCTACCAGTGGCGTTCAGATTGAGTGTGCCTGTTGCCTGAACGTTTCTTGCGGTGAGGCTCTTCAGATTTTCAAGACGAATCGCAGCCTGCAGCTGGCCGTCGTAGCCTTTCTGCTTTGGAAAAACAGTGAAGTCGCCCTGGGCATTTCCGGCAGGCGCGCGTACATCAAGTTTCGTTCTGAGTTCGTCGCCCGTGCCCTGCAGGTTCACGTTCAGAGAATCGACGGGTTCGTTATAGACCCGCGCACTGGTGAGTGTGATCGTTCCCTGGCCCGCTGGATTTAATTGGGAGCCGTGCATCGACACGTTCGCTGCGAGGGTTCCTGAAATCGGAACCTGCTGGCCTGTGAGACTCACCAGGCTGGCAGCATCCATCTGGGATGCATTTACGTTGATGTCCAGCGGACTTGTGTCCGTCATTTCCCAATTCGAGAGTCCCGTGCCCAGATTGAAAGTGAGTTGTCCCTGCGGAGTCGCAACGAGTTGGCCATTCTGCAATCGCAGAAGGGAAGGGCTGGCTTCGACATCCGTCCGCAGCGATCGCCAGTTGCTTCCCCTGACGTGAAAGTCCACAGCCTGAAGCTGTCCGTTGATTTGAGGGTTGCTCGTCGATCCTCGGACCGAGCCGGAGAACGAAGCTGTGCCCGACAGTCCGAGCGGCTGCATCGGATGAAACGCCTCGACGATCGTTTCAACTTCGCGCAAATCATTCGACTGAAGCTGCACCGACAAGCTCGCCTGCCGGCTGACTGTTCCGTTCAGATTGACTGTCGTCTTCGCCGTCCGAACAAAACTTCGCGTGAATGAAACCTCTTCTCGGGTCCCGTTGTATGTGGCGTGAATTTCACCGTTGACCGGGAACGCATCGGCCGGACTTGCGCCTTTCGGTCGCACTGTTCCATGAAGACTGCTGTTGGTTGTGGCTGAAAGATTTGTAAGTGACTTCTTCCAGGTCGCATCGACATCAGCATTGGTTGTTCCGGTCAGAGTGACGTTACTCGGCACGGAGTTCTGAAGCAAAGTCTGAATGCCTGCCAGTCCGACATTCTTTAATGCAGCGCGCAGATGTGCAGCCTGGTCTCCCGCGATATCCTCCATTGTGAACTCGCCGGTCAGACCGCCGCCCAAAACATTCGCTCTCATGTCATCTACCGTCAGACTTCCATCGCCGACACGATATCGTGCGCTGATGTTACTCGCGTTAAGCCGCATGCTCGGAGTTTGCAACAGCAGTGATGGGCTGTTCATATTGCCGGCAAGATGCACGCCCTGTATCAACGGAATGTTCGGCTGCTCCTGATATTGCAAAGACCCCGCAACGTGCACTACACCCACCGGCAGGGTTTCGTTTTTCATTGTCTGGCGAAGGTCGCCGGCATCGATCGCGGCCTGATACTCGGCGTGCACTTGAGGATGCGCGTAATCGTCGAGCGTCGCGTTGATGGCGACTCGTGACGGACCAGCGCTCACTGCCGTTTGAATGACCTTGAATTGATCCCGCGTTGCCTCGAACTTAGCATCGAGGCTGTGCATCATCGGATTCCAGCCTTCGATCTTCAAATGGCCATTGGCGTAGGTGACGTTGCCGGAGTAACGCTTCGGGCCAGGATCAAATGAAGTTTGAAATGCAAGGTCTGCTACATCCGCATCAATCGCACTCTTGTGATCGTTGTAGTAGAGTTCGCCGCGATTGATCACAGCTCGACGGATGCCAAGCTCGAACAGGTCTGTCTGTGTGTCACTTTGCTTCGTGATCGGCAGGTTGTTTCGGCCCTGTTCATCAACGAGAACGCGCGCGACCGGGTGATCGAGTTCGATCTTGCTGAAATACCACGTGCGATGAATCACCGAGTCGATCGTAATGCCGAGACCCAGGCGGTCGGCCCGGATGAACGGCGGATTTACATACGGCGCGGCTCCGTCGATGGCGACATCGTACATATCGACCATCGGGCTCAGCCCGGACAGGTGCAAATCGAAGTCGCGCACGTGAATGTCGGCGCCGACGATGTCTTTCACCTCGGCCACGGCCCTGCGGATCAAGTACTGGCGGAATCCTTCGGTGTGCAGCAGCGCAAAAACTCCTACGAGCAGCGCCGCGATGATGATTACCAGCAACACCGCTGCAGCAGCAATGATTCGCACCCGGCTTCTGCGGCGGCGTGGCCGTTCAGGTTCTTCAAAATATTCAGGCGGTAAATTTTCAGCTGTGCTCAAAATGCTTGCCCCAAAGTAATAAAGATCTGTGTGGCTTTGATACCTGCGATGCCATTCAAGTTGTGTCCGATATCGATGCGTATTGGACCGACAGGTGTTGCGTAACGAAGTCCGATGCCAACGGAGTTCGTATATTGCTGAGTGAATCGCTGGAAACCGATCGGATGAAAGACGTTCCCGCCGTCATAAAACGTTGCCAGACTCAGTCCCTTCTTGATCGGCAGAGGCACTCGCAACTCTGAATTGAAAATCGCCAGTTGAGTTCCGCCGACGGGCACGCGAATGAGTGAGCACGTCGCAGGGTTCCCGGGATCGTTGCACGCGGAAACCGTTCGTTGCGGGCCCGCACCATTCAACGGAAATCCCCGGAGAGTACTGCCGCCGCCGGTGAAGAAGTTCTGACTTATCGGCACATGGCTGCCGCCGAACGGCGCGATGAAGCCGAGGCGGATACTGTTCGCCCAGGTAACGTGTTCGGTGATCGGATGGTAGTACGCCGTTTGAAGCACAAGTTTTCCAAAGCTGACGTTTGAACCGAGCAGGCGGGAGTTGAAGTCGAGCTGGAACGTCTGGTAGTTGCCCTTGTGGGCATCGAGTATGTTGTCGCGCGTGTCGTGAATATAGGTTCCGGAGAAAGTCGACAATCTCGTGTGCATGTCCTGCTGCGGTATGAGGTCGGGGATCAGCAGGTTCGTCAAGCCGGTTTGCGTGAGACTGTAGCGCAACAGGAAATTCTTCGTCCGGCTTTCGTTCAACGGCCGCTGGAGTTGCCATGCGACCTGCGCGAGTCTTGAATCGAAAATGGGATTCTCTTTATTGATCTCCCCGGTCGATGTGTAGTTGGAACTCCAGTTCGTCCCTCGGAAATGAGGATCTGCCCACGCGAACGATAACCTCCGAATGAGCGGACCACCCAATCCGCCGAGCGTTATCGTCTCGGCTTTGCCCAGGACGTTGCTGCGCGTGTACAGGATGCTGGCGCGAGGTCCTTTGAATGTGCGCTGGCTTATCTTGAACTGTGACGATACTCCGACCGCCGGCAGGCCCGGAACCGCGATGGTTCCGGTTGGAACACTTCCACCGCGATTCGTCATTTCAAAACCAAAGCCGTATGTGAGCGAATTACGCCGTGCCTCGTGTACTTTGACAATAACGTCTTCCGCGGTTTGATCTGTCACGGGCCGCCGCGTCTCGACTTCAGCCCAATCGAAAATTCCCGGCGTATACAGACGACTTTCCGACGCCAGGAGATTTCTTTCGGCCAGTGGCGTCCCCGATTGGACCGCAGCAATTTCCCGGTCAATCACACTCTGTTTTGTGTGATTGGGACCGATTGTCACCAAGCGATCAGTGTGGACCTGTGGACCTTCATGAATGGAATACACAACATTGAAGCGATGAGGATCGCTCGCGGATGGCTCCGCCGTTTCGCGCAGGTTGGCCGAAAGGTAACCATGGTCCAGGTACCAGGCCATGATTTTGTTCCGGTCATCGTCAACGTTTTTCTGCGAGAACGGTTGATCGGGAGCCATGCGCAGACCGTCGGGCGCGAACTGGCTTTGCGGAATCGTGTTTCCTTCGATGCGAAAGGATTCGACCCGGTCTTGCGGTCCTTCGTTGATGACGAAGACGACATCCATGTGGCCGTTGTGCGTCGCGAATTGAGTCGAGACTTTTACCTGATTGAATCCGGCGGCACGGTATGTCGCCTCCAGCATCTTTACGCTCTTGTCGTCGTATGAGCCTTTCGTCAATAGTCCGGCCTTATTCACGGCGACGTGGTCGTCGAGCTCCTCTTCATCAAAATGGTTATTACCCCTGAACTCCACGTCGACGATCTTTTTCCGCGCTCCTTTCATGATCGTGTAGCGCACCGTTTCGCCTTGGGGAATTGTCTGAACGTCGCTGTCGACCGTGACGTCGAAGAAGCCTTTCGATTTGAAATGCTTGATCAGGTTCTGGCGTCCTTCCTGAATCAGCTCCGGACTGAGACCGACCTGCTGGTAGACCGGCAGAAGCTTCTTCCGCGTCCCACCGCCAACACGCGCTCCCTGGATTTTCACGTCGACGGCCGGACCTTTTTTGACTTCGAACACAATGTCAGCGCGTCTCGTTTCCTGGTTGTAGTCGGCTCCCACAAGGCGGACCTGGGCAGCCAAATGCTTTTCTTTGACGAGTGTGCGTTCCAGATGGTCGGTTGCATTTTGCAGTTTTTTCAGTGAATAGCTCTTGCCCGAACGGATAGCCGCCTGGCGCAGAATCGCCATCAATGAATGAACAGCCGATTTCAATTTCTCGGCATCTTCCGGCGTGGTTCCAGTGATTTTGACTTCACCGAACTTGGCCAGCTTGTTCAGCGTGAGATGAAAAACAACATTTGCGAGCCCGTGTTCTGCATCGACCTTTACTTCCGACTCTACTGTCGCTTCGAAGTAACCGTTTCGCTGAAGAAACGTAAGAATACTGTTCTCGGCGCGCCGAACGTCGACTGTAGAGTACGGCTCTTTCGAGGAGAAGTTCGAAGCCTGAAGCAGTCGTGCGTACGTGAACGGCCCGGGCTTTGTGAAATCGTACATGCCGAAGTACACGGCGGGTTGAATGATGTAAAGAACACGCACGCCCTCGGGTTCAGGACGCAGGTCCAACTGAACGTCCTGAAATGGTCCGCTCGCTTTCAGCGACCGGATTGTGGCTTCCGCTTTCTCTTTTGAGAATGGTTGGCCGACAGCAGGAGCAAGCGTCGCGGCGAAGCGGGCCGGATTCAAATCCGGCCGGCCTGCGACCTCGACAGACGTTACGTTCTGCCCTTCATACGATGAAACTTGCGACGGGTCGAGAGTGGGTTTCGGAATCTGGGCAGAAGCCGCCAACGCACCAAGCACTAGAAGACTGAAAAGCAATGCAATTGATCTAGACACCATGGTTTTCCGGTTCATCGAAATGCGTTAGAGTACAGTCATGCAGCAAGCATGCCTTTTTTGCAGGATCATCGGACGTGAGACACCTGCCGAGTTTGTGTACGAGGACGACCTCGTGGTGGCATTCCGAGACCTCCGCCCGCAAGCGCCAATTCACCTGTTGGTCTGTCCCCGGAAACACATCCCGACGCTTAATGATCTTTTGCCTGAACATACACCCCTGGTCGGCCACATGTTTCAGATTGCTAAGAAATTGGCCGAGCAATTCCAGATCCATCAGAAGGGTTATCGCACTGTGTTCAATGTGAACGCGGGAGCCGGCCAATCCGTGTACCACATTCACTTGCACGTCCTGGGCGGAAGAATGTTCAGTTGGCCGCCGGGCTAGCGGAGCTGCGTGGGAACACCATGACGCGCGACCACAAAAAGCGTTCCGAGCGGGTGATTCCGTTTGTGACTGATGAAGAGGTTGTTGTTGTCCGCTCCGAAGGCAAAAGTCCGGCGCTCGCGAAGATGATGGATCTCAGCGAAACGGGTACTCTTGTGTACCTGCTTGGCGAGCGGGATTTTTCGGATCGAGCAGGGGCCTCAAGTAGTCTTGCTATCTATCATCAAGGCAAGATCTTCGAAGTTCCCGCGATCGTCGCGCGAAAGGACGGGCGCTTGGTTGCATTTCAGTTTGCGAATCCTCCTGAAGAAGTTCTCCGCGACGTTCAGGGGAAACTCATCCGGATGGAAATCGAATGGATGCGCCTGAGCCGCCGAAGCTAGCCGGCGGGATCATTGATACACATCGTCCGCAGCTTCGATCGATATTTCTGCCGCAGCTCTAAAAAAAATTCCTGATACGCCGTTGAGTGATAGTCCGGGTAAGTCCATGGAAAAAATTCATACTTATTGCTCCTGAAGTGCATCGTTACCTCACCGAAGATGCCCTTGCCGAGATAAATTCTGTGATAGAAATTCTTCGTAGAGGCGAGAATCACCTTTGCCTGCTCCAGGTAGCCGGGATCTAGATTTACCGGACGCTTTACAAAGTTCTGGAGCCGCGCCATCTCCTGCTCGATCCCGTTGGTTTGCCTCTTGATTTCGGGCAATTGATCCGGTTCAATAAGCCGCTCAAAGGAGAGAAACAGACGGTCGATCGACGGCCCCATTTCTCTGGTGTAATAGCTGGTGAACGTAAAGGGGATTATGGGCGAGCGGTGATCGATGGGACCATATGCGGCCGCCAAACGCGTTTCAATCTCCGAAATGAATTTGGCGTCAGATACGAGCACGCCGACGAAGAGTTGAACAGGAATCAGATTTCGGATCGCACCCATATGAAGCAATTATCCCTGAAGGAAATCCAGGAGAAATATTCCCGTACAGTTTCGCCCGCCATTCTGCGAAAACTCCAGCGCGATTCGCGAACGGGCGCCCGAAAGCTGTACCAGGTTCTTACGCGCCGTTACGAAGAACAAAAAAAGGAGAAGAACCGGCTCGATACGATGCTTCACTTCGAGCGATTGCTGTGGAAGGCCGGAATTCAGCATATCGCCGGAGTGGATGAAGTCGGAATGGGCCCGCTTGCCGGGCCGGTGGTCGCAGCTGCCGTCGTATTTCCGCCCGGCACGGAGATCGAGGGCATCGATGATTCGAAAGCTCTTGACGAAGAAACGCGGCGGCGGCTCGACGTGGAGATCCGGGAGAAAGCGATGGCCTTTGCTATCGGCGTTGTCGAAGTCGACGAGATCGATCGCATCAATATTTATCATGCGGGCATTCAGGCTATGCGGGTCGCTCTCACAGGTCTGCCCGTCACACCGCAGCACATCCTTGTCGACAGCCGGACGGTTCCTGGCTTTACACAACCGCAGAACAGCTTTGACAAAGGCGATGGAATCAATTTTTCAATTGCATCCGCATCGATCGTCGCAAAGGTTTATCGCGATGGCCTCATGACCGAGCTCGATAAAAAATATCCGGGCTACGGTTTCGCCAGCCACAAAGGTTATGCGACTCCCGAACACCAGCGCGCAATTCGTGAGTTCGGTCCGTGTCCGATTCACCGCCGTTCCTTCGACTATATTCGCGAATTGTGTGGCCAATACTGCGAGCTTTACTATTCACTGAAAGAGAAAGGATACGCTGCCACCGCGCGTGACGAACTCGCACGATGGGAGTCCGCAGTCAAAGCTGCCGCCCCGTCGCTCTCCGTAAACGAAAACAAGAAACTGCATTTGATGGCCGGGCGGTTGTGGAAGCGGCTAAGTCACAAGGCTTGATCCGTCCAATCTCGAACCTCGAATTTCGAATTGTTCGCCCAAAACGGGGCCAGACCCTAATTTCCCAGGGATACTTTTTTGGAAATTAGGGTCTGGCCCCGTTTTGGGCGAACAATTCGAAATTCGAGGTTCGAAATTGGACCTGAAACGGGCCGTCACTCGATCCGCTCGTTGAACGCCAGACTTTCATTTGTGACGTTCATAGCGTGATCCAACTCCACATCAGCCGCGAAGGACATGTGATTCATTTCGTCGTAAAAACGAAAATCCAGGAAAGTGAC